>Ga0307376_10001289_pt1 | contig 27676 bp, 34 predicted proteins | sample TR2MG_FD_202536 | JGI IMG/M metagenome (GOLD analysis project Ga0307376, IMG submission 202536) | Soil microbial communities from Risofladan, Vaasa, Finland - TR-2 | ecosystem: Environmental > Terrestrial > Soil > Coastal area > Acid sulfate soil | place: Finland: Risofladan, Vaasa | collected...
CCTCGATCACCAACGTCTCGGGTACGGCGACTTTGGTCGCTTCAGAGACACCCTTTGCCGGGGCTGGGGGCGATGTAGGTCGGCATTTCCGGATCACGAATGCGAACAACGTAGATAACAACGGGGATTTTGTGATCATCACAAATCCGACTACTTCTACGATCACCTATGCCACAACCGCAGGCGATGGAGCCAGCGAGGGAAGTGGATCGGCTCTGGAGCTTGACGTTACCCACGCCCTAGACCGGGATCTGAGCGTCTCCTCTCCGAATCCCAGGATGATCGCAGGGCAGAAGACGTGGCTCTATCAGATTTCAGATACCGCAGCTCTGAAGACGCCCTACAACGTAATCTGCGATGTCAAAGCGGTAGGCAGTTCGACGATCACGACGCTGGGTACAGTGGAAGCCTACGCTGCGGGTTCTATCGTGGGGTTGGACCCGTGCCCTATGGGCATTCGTGCAGAAGGTGTCGCGTCGTCCTCTTCGGCTGACGTAGCCTGGCTCTATTTTACGAATCTGAATGATGGTTCATATGTCTCCTCATTCGGGCAGATTTACGTTGCGAACAACATTGTGGGGTACAATGCGTCGGCATCTGTGGATCCGGGGAACGAGGGTTACTATATAGGGGCGGAGACCATACTACAAAACGGGAATGCGGTGTCGGGTGGACTTCGAGGCACTATGGAGCTTGTTACTCTCTGGGCTAGGGGTGAACAGGCGGATGGCGACAGGATGCAAAACAACCTGTCTACGGCTACTGCCGATACATGGAAGGCATTCAAGTCCTTTGATAACAGCTTCCCGTTTGCCACCTTCATTATTGGTATTGGACCTGGAGCAACCTGATGTCGCGAGCTACACCAATATACTTCTCGGGAAATATATCTGGGACGGACAACGTCGTAGACCTCCAACTGGTTTTGGAGTCTACGATCAAGTCGTTCCAATCCGCAGGGGTTGATGCCTGGGAAGAATTTGATGTCCTCACAGCAACACCGGGGACCAGAGACGTTGTTTTTCGGTCGAAGGGGGATCGGGATCTCGTCAGCGGTGCGGGCGATGCGAGGCTTTTTGTACGGGTAAAACAGGTAAATGCCTCCACCCTCGACTTTTTTCTTTACCAGGATTGGTCAACAAGTGGGTCTGGATCTGGGACAGGGCAACAGGGAGGCTCTACGAATGGGACATGGACCTCCCTAAACGCCACCACGGATATGTCATATTGGGGGGTTTCTAACGATCACGAGTACATCCTTATTATGAAGCAAGTCGGGACCTTTTGGGTCTTTTGGTTCAGTGGGCTGAAACGCACGCACATTCCCGAGGCAGGTCGTGGCGTAGGCTTCACGACCGATGCCCCAGGGGCTCCGACGACTGACACCGTAGCGTCGATCACAGACTCCGCCGGAACGACAACCCTGGTTGTCGATTCCTCTACCTTCGTCGTTGGGGATGTGGGCCGTACCATCAGGGTCGCGGCTGCGACCAATGTGACGAACAGCGGGGACTTTGTTATCGCGGGTTACACCAATGATACGACGGTCACCTATGCGAATGCTGAAGGGGTGACTGAGGCGAGTTCCCCCGCGAACATCGAGATGGATGTTGAGTACAGCCTAGACAGGGATCTCACCGGAGGTGTTCCGGCGAACGGGGCTCTGGTGGACGGGCAGAAGTGCTGGATCTATCCGATCTCTGATACCGCTGCAAGGGATACGACAGCCGTTGTTCTCGCGACCGTTGTGAGCACGGCTACTGGTCCCAATAAGCTGACGCTCGTTGGTGTCGAGAATGCCTATGCGAGCGGGTCGATTGTCGGGCTGGACCCGTGTCCGATGGCTATGAACGCTCAACTAATGGGGGCGTTCGTTTTTGCTCTCATGCCGAATAACAACGCTGGGGGGACAGGCGGGTATCGGGACGTAAACCCGGTTATCAAGGCAGCGACCGAAGCTAATTTAGATCCGGGTTCGGAGGGGCTGTACTACGGTTCCGAGGTATACATCGAGGACCCGAATACCTCGACTGGGGGGCTAAGGGGCACACCGGAGCTAATTTCTTTCTGGGCTGTTGGTGCGCAGACTGATGGGGATCGGATGCAAGAGAACTACCTCACTACAGATGCGGCGTCCTGGAAAATTTTCCCCTCGATACTGAGTGGAAGTTTCGCCCTTGCTTTCGGGAAGGGCGTACCCGCGTGATGGCTGATTTCCCAGGATACCTCATCACGGCGGAAATGGTTTCGATGCTGTCTGCCAAACGGAGCACGGTTTCCTACGCCTATAAGGGGAACATCGTTAAAGAGTCGGAGATTTCGATGCTGTCCGCCAAACGGAGCACGGTTTCCTCCGACTATTCTGGGCATATTGTTACGGAATCCTCGGTCAAGATGCTCTCCGGAATCCGTGTAAGGCGCTCGAAGAGGCTATCCGGATACCTCATAGAAGCAGAGGAGTAACGTGGTGTGGTCGACTTCTTTGGGCGCTTACTCAAGATCAAGTTCACGGACAAGCGGGAGCCTATCAAATTGATCAAGCCACTGTACCTAACCGGCAACGCTGTTTCTGAGTCGGCGTTCACTGATTCGGTCCAGCTCTACTCCATCGGCGTGGGCGTCACACCTACGAATGACGGGCTGACGATCCTTCCCGGAGACGCCGGGTACAAGGGGATCGTGCTGCGAGGAGCCAGCGGCCAAACCGCAAATCTTCAGGAGTGGCAGAACAACGCCACCACGGTGCTGGTCTCTATCGAGGCCGATGGCACCCTGAACGTCGCCTCCGATTTCGAGCACTCCGGCACCAACCTCGGCGTGTTCGGGACAACCCCAACCTCAAAGCAAACCGTCACCGGGTCCAAGGCAGCCAATGCTGCACTCACCAGTCTGATGGCGGCTCTGGTCGCCTACGGCCTCGTCGCGGACAGCACCAGCTAGGAGAACATCATGCCCTGGACCCTAACAACACCCCTCAGTGAGGGAGACATCGGGACGAGTCTCACGACCGTCCTCATCCACGATTTCATCGACCGAACGAGAAACCAAGACGGGGCGATGGTTGAGAAGCTCTACGTCGAGGTTCAGTGGGGCACTATCCAAGCTGATGAATGGGTCGAGGGCCTCAAGCAGGCTACCCACGTCACGATCGAGGGGGCTACATTGGACGCCCTCCTGACCGACAAGCCGGATGTCCAGCTCTCGGACCCTTCCGAGCCGAGCCGGTATTGGAAGGTCGATGCGCAGGACATCTGGGTGGAATACACTTACTACGCCTCGAAGCGGTCGATCTACGAGTGGCTCAACACGAACGGCTACATCACTGCCGGGACGATGACCTGACATTTCCTTGCGCTACAACCTAGGGGGATGTCCGAGCCTCTTAGCCGGGCGGGAGAAAACATGAAGGCACTATGTGGAGCGGGCGGGGGGCCAAAAGGTGCCTGGTCGGCCGGGGTCTGGAAGGCCCTTGCCGAGGCCGGGTGGGTCGATGATGTAGGCGGGGCCTACGGGGTCTCGGTGAATGCGATCAACTTGGGCTACCTGGCCCAGGAAGGCCCACAAGGGGCCGATACGATCGTGAAGCTCTGGGAGACCACGACGGACGATGATGTGAGGAAACCCTACTTCCTCGGCATCGCTTCGCTCTGGAAGGGCGGCCTGAACGACATCACCCCCCTCAAGCACTTCCTGGAGAAGTACATCTCCCCGGACAAGGAGCCGGTTTTTCCTTTCTGGGCTGGCGTCGGCAACCTCGACACGGGCCTGATGGAATACGGTGGGTGGGGTCCAGACCTGATCAACTGGATCTTGGCTTCGGCGGCCAACCCGATCTGGTTCGACCCGGTCAAAATCAACGGCACTTGGTACACGGACGGTGGCGTCCTCGACGTGACCCCGGCCAAGCAAGCCGTGATCGACGGGGCGACCGAGATCATCGCTGTCCTACACACGACGGGGAAGGGGCTGAAACCCTGGCCCAAGGACATGAAGAGCGTCGGCATCATCAAGCGAACGCTCCGAGAGTTCGACATGGCGATGGAGGCCCGGCTCGAAGACGACCTCGGCTGCATCAAATGGGTGAACCACGCTTTCAACGCGGGTGCCCCCGAGGCCGAGGGCAAGCGACATATCAAGCTCCACGTCATCCGACCAGCCGAAGACCTGGATGTCGAGATGCCCCACTTCATCCCGAAGGACTCCATGCGGCTCCTCGAAGAGGGGTACGAGGCTGGGAAAGCCTACGTTCGAGACCACCCTAGCGGCTAGGTACGGGGGCCGTTCATCACGGTCACTGTGAGCCCCTCTACGAGGCGCTGGGCGCACTCCTGGACGAGCTGTGGCATCTGGTCCCGGGCAGCCCGGAAGCGCCCTATGCGCTCCTCGTAGCTCCTCAAGAGTGGGTCCTGAAAGTAGCCTGTCGCGTAGGCCATAGCGTATCCCGAGGGGGTCGCCGCCTCATCGGCCAGGCCATAGTCGAAGTGAGAGATACTCGCATTCAGGACATCTGAGGGAACCCCCTCATCGGCAACCTGATGTAGGAGCTTCGTGATCTCTTCCCGGCACTGTCCGACGTTCTCGGTCTTGAGGAGGGCGAAGCACCCTTCCAAAGCGTTCTCCCAGCACGTCACAGGCATCGCTCCGGTGCTGTAGGCGAGTCCCAGCTCCTCACGGATGCGATCGAACAGGAGGCTGTGCAAGCCCCCGCCGAGGGCGTCATAGAGGACATAAGGGGCGTCGTAGAGGCCCCGACTCTCGCGGTCAGAGAAACCCGGCGTCCAGAGGGACATCCACGCCTGTTTCGAAACGTGTTTGAAATTCAGGGAGACGGGGGCGTCGACTGCTCCCAGGTGGGGGGGGATGAAAGGAACGTCGTTCCGGGTTCCCATGGGGGTGTCCCTATAACGGCCCAAGACCTGAGCGAGGTCTTTCTTCGAGACACTACTGATGTCCCCGACGAGGACGAAAGCGATGTTCTCCCGGTTGTAGTTGGCCTGGCGGAAGGCCAACAAGTCGTCTGGCGACATCTCTGAGATCGTCTCGGTGGTGCCAACGATTTCATGCCCGAGCCGGTCTCCGAAGAGGAAATCAATCGAGTTGTCGAAGAAAAAGCTGCCCGGGTCATCTTGACGGGTCTGGGCTTCTTCCAAGATGACCCCCCGCTCCTTGTCCATCTCGGCGGGATCCATCGCGGGGCGGAACAACATCTCGGCCAGGAGATCGAAAGCCCGGAGGACGTTCGGGCCGGTGGTGTCAATGTAGAATCCGGTCATATCCTGGCAAGTGTAGGCGTTCGATTCTCCGATGGAGGCGAGGAGCCGACCAAGCTCCTGATATCCCCGAAGCTCGGTGCCCTTGAAGAACATATGCTCAAGGAAGTGAGCCACCCCGGCCACCTTTTCGTGGTAGGAACCGGCGTTGACCATGACCCTGACCGTCGCGATGGGCGAGGGCATCGGGTGGGTGATGACGGTGAATCCGGCGATACTGGTGACCTGCATGGCTCTCTATACTCGGGGGTATAGGCTCCGTCACCAAACTGGAATTGGGGGCGGCAAGGACAATGAGGTAGGGTCCTCCTGATGGCATCGCATCGTGCCCGGATCGGAGTCGAGCTATGGAAACTCTACGCCGACATCGGAAAACGGCTGCCCGCATCTTGGGTCGCCCGAGCCGTCGGGGTTAGCCCGACCACGATGACGAAGCACCTTGCATCCGAGGGGGATTACCTCCCGGTGCGGGGGTACACACCGGGCCGGGGTTGGAACTGGTCACGGGTCAGGAGAGAAGACCTCATGGAAACCATGGTCAGCAACGGAAAGAAGTTCGACTTCGGGGAGCCTGTTATGCCCGAGGAGATCGACCAGGACGAGAACTACCTTCTCGATTTCCTCACGGCGATCGAGATGGCTTGTGAGGGGATGGCTATCGCCCGGATGGCCGACTGTTCACGGGTTATCTTCAAGGGGGAGGGGAACAAGCCGCTTCAGGTAGGGGCGATGGGCGACGATGGTGCCTGTACGAGCGAGGGTCGGTACGTCCCGACCTTGGAGGACTTCCAGACCCAGGACTGGATGCTGATGGCGGTCGAGTCTCAGTAGCAGTATCCTCGGATACCCTCGTACCCATTCAAGGTGTCCAGAGCCGAGTGGAGGGCGCAGGAAATGGCTCCTCCTCTCACGGCGTCTTCCGGGACGATGCCGAGGAAGTCCATGAGGGTTGGCAAGTCCTCGGGGCACTTGGCGAAGCGGTGGTGTATGGTGTCCTGCCCTATCGCCCAAGCGACGATCTCGTTTTTCCGGGCTAGGATGTTCTCGCACACCATCACGTCGGTCAGGGCGTGCTTCATCGAATCCATAGCGTGCTTGAAGTCCGATTCCCGGGGCCGCTCCGACCACCACTGGTCGTTGTCGGGGTTCTCGTACTCGTTCGGCAGCGGCTTTTCGGAACGCCATGCCCATTCGGCCTGTCCGGTGGAGGTATCCCACCCGTCGATGTGCGCCTGCCCTTTCAGAGCGACTTTGTGGGACTCGTCGCGGTCGAGCCTCCGACCGTCCGTGGTGAACTTCAAACAGCCGGAGCCATCCCACCAGACGGTTCCGTCGGGGCCCCGCACGGCGTTGTGGTCGAATTTCAGGCCCTTGCGGTGGACGGATGCCCGAGCCCGTTCCATGGCGTGGTCAACCCACCCCTGATACTCCACACGGCACTCCTCGACCCGCTCGAAAAAGGGCTTCATGATCTCGGCGGGGGTTCGGTAGTCCTCCGCGACCTCGATTGAGGTGATCTCCGACCGGAACGTCTCCAGTGCCTCGTCGGTTTCCTTCTGAAGTTCTGCCTTGGGGATGCTCTCATCGTCGAGGCAATCAAGGAGGCATTTCCTGTGGTAGGCGAAGCCTCGGACGGCGTTGATTGCCTGGATAGCGGCTCGGCGGAAGGGTTTTGGAGCCCTCATCAGGATGGCCCCCAGCTCGGTCTGATCGTCTGCCAGAGCGGCGTGGACGATCTCCTCCAAGCGGGGGTCCGTCACCGTGAACGCGGGCTTTTCGAGTGCGTCTCTCATGCTGTCCCCTTATGGACGAGGAAAGGTGACTTGTCTGACACCCTACTTGTCCATCACTCCTCGTAGAGGCTGTCGGCGTACTTCTCGAACGCCGGGACCGAAACGAAGCTCGGGTCCTTGCCCTCTTCGAGGACAGCCGCCGTGAGCCGACCGCCATGGACCGCAGCCGTGTCCAGGCCCGTCGCGTGCTCGAAGTGCCGCACCTCGCCAGACAGGTTCGGGTCGTGCCCGAAGAAGACATGACCGAATCTCCCGTCGTAAATCTCAGCCCAGAAAGGGTCTTCCCCGATGGTGAAGTCCCCGATGGGGAGCATCTTGCCGGTCTCTCTGTCCACGTACCGGGTCCTGATGAGCTTGCCGACCAAGGATTTCTCCTTGCCCTTGAGGCCCATGACCTCTTGGCCCGGGAGTTTCTCAACGCGGGGCTCGATGCCGCCGTGGAGCACGATCGCCCTGTGCTCGGGAAGCTCGATGAACACCTTGGCCGAGGCCAGGTACCCCATCTCCTCGTTGGAGAACTCGTCCAGGTACTCTTGCAGCTTGCCGGGCTGCATCGGGTTCCCCTTCGGGGTTTGCTTCGGGTTGGCGGCCAAGGCCGCCGCGATCCGCTTCTCGTGGCCGAGGAAGCGGTGCAGTTTCTCCTCGTGATTCCCGAGGACAAGCTCGGCCCCGACTGATTTCAGGAGTCGGACGACGCCGGGGACGTTCGGTCCTTTGTCCAGAAAGTCGCCCAAGGAGATGACCCGGTCCTCGGGTTTCAGGTTGAGGGCATCGAAAAGGGCGTGGAGTTCGCGGTGGGTTCCGTGGATGTCGCCGATAATTATGGTCCGTGCCATCGTGAAGACCTACTCCGAATGACGCCCAGGTTAGCCCGGAAAAATGAAAAACCATGACCTTTGTACGATCCCGGGCTAACTCCGGGAGTCTTCCGGGTAGCTCGTTTATGAAGTTCGATGTGTCACCCGGAGACCGTGTCCTCCAATCAGAGGAGGATCCCACGATGCTCCTAGTCTACGATGGGGTGCCGGACTGGGTGACGCTGCCACCGCAACTGCAACTGGGCGGGGGACGTTGTAACGTCCTCCACGGGGTCCATGGACCGTGCCCTTGTGGCTCCGGCCACGAGGTGCTCGTCCTGGTGCTCGACGAGCCCACAGGAATCCGGGTAGCCGAGTGTCCGGCCCAGGGGTTCCTCTGGTTCCGCAACAGGAGTTGATGATGAAACCCCCAACCCGAGTCACGAACATGAGGACTGGTCATCTTCTGGTCTACACCCTCCCCCCAAAGGAAGCTGTCGCTCAGGCATACCGTCAGTTCACTCTCGGGGACTGGAACACATGGGAACCCCGAGAGGTCCCGCTCGAAGAGGGTCGGTGGCATTACTACTGTGGGGATTACGCTGCTCGCAAGGACCCTCGCAGTAGTCGATTTTGATTCGTCTCCTCCCCTTTTCGGGTAAGGGTGGGAGGAGGCACCCTTGTACGATCTACGAGCTTCGATGCTGAAGAAGGTCATCCCCAAGTCGACGACTTGGCGGACCGCCCTCATCCTCTCCCAAGCCGGGGCGCAGTATTCCGAATACAGCCGAAACAAGCCGCCGGGGGCGGACCCCCGTCTCGATTTCCCCGGTTTCGACATGGACCGGATCGCCGGGGACATCCACGCTGCCTTGGGCGGGGTGGGACGGCCCATCCGTTCGAAGGGGATCGGGAGCAACGAGGTTCTCGGTCATCTCTGGTACCTGACCACGAAGAAGTTGCAGCCCGACGGCCACTCCATTGTGGCCTATCGTCCGGACGCATCCACCAAGGACAATCTGGTGTTCACCCTCGGGAAGCTGGGGGACGACATCCACCGGGCTTTGGAGAATGGGGGGCATTACCCGTACCTCCTGTCGGTCGAGTCCAAATACAACTGGCCCGCGATTCTCGTCATGGGGACGCTTCAAGCGGCTCATGCTCTGACGATGGATCAACTCGTCACTTACACCGGCATGTCTCCCGAGCAGATCAACAAAGGCTTCAGGTTGCTTTCCAAGGGATTCGTCGCCTCGACCCCGGACGGAACGGTGCGGCTGTACCAGGGCGACATCACCGAGAAGAAGGGGAAGTTCCGGCTCCCTCTCGACCTCATGTCTGGAGACTACGTGGATCTAAACGACCTCGACATCAATCTCCCCACCCCACCTGACCCCATCGCGGCGATGGCACAGGTCACAATGGCCGAGACCCCCCCGGACGACTCTCCGTCGGGGGTTCCCCCTCAACGGGGGCTGTTCAACGCGGAGGATCTGGCGGATGGTGTCTTGTTCCCCATTTTGGGGGTAGACGCCCGTCTCATCAAAGCTGAGGCGGCAGCCCGCAACATCAAGCCAGTGGATCTGGCGGCGGACATGTTGGCTCCCCGCTTCGCGGAAATCCGGCCGATGCTTCGAGATATGGCGGCCCATCGCGAGAAAAACGCCGAGGCCAAGAAAGCCCGTTACGAGAAAGAGAAAGCCCGGCTGGAGTCGGAATTCGCTCTCCGTCTCGCCGAGCTGGCGTCGAACATGGGCGTGGCCGAAGTCTAGGCTTTCTTTTCTCTTTCGGTCTGGTATCGTTCCAGGGCCTGTTACTTAGGCTCATGGGTAACGTATGATGGTGACCCCCCAACGGAGGACAGATGTCAGAGATCCAGTTCAAACGTGGTGAATTCATCACATTCACCGCTACTACCAAGTTCCACTTGGGCGAAAAACAAAAGGACATCTGGGACGGCGACGAGATCGAGTTCGACGGCCAGACAGTCAAGTACCAAGGAGACGTGTTCTCGGCCCCCTCGATCCGAGGCGCGGTCAAGGCCGGTTGGCTCGCCCTCTCCGGCGACAACGTGAGCAAGTACATCCCCAAGCCCGCGAATGTGATCATCCACAAGGCCCAGTCCACCGGGCGAGATAGGGGAGACCCGATCCAGATTGGTCATACCCAGGATGAAGAACAGGAAGTTGGGTTGGTCGAGTCCCACCGGGAACGGGTGAAGACCGCCTCGGATCAAAACATGGCTCCTCGACCCCGTGCGGTCAAAGCAGCTCAGGAGACCCCCGAGGAGGTTGTTCCTGGGGGGGATGAAGCTGATTTGGCTTCGCTCTCCGAAGATGAACTGATCGATCTCGGGATGCAGGGTGACGGCCCGGAACCTGATGCCACAACATCGGAGGCTCGGCCTCGGCCTCGCAGCCCTGCGGAGGCCGAAGAGTACAACAGGGCGATCCTCGCGAAGGCTCTAGCGGTAGATGTCCCGAAGCCGAAAGACCCGGCTCAGGCGTATGGGGGAACCCGCTACAATGCGGTCAGCGATGAACCCAGCAAGCCGGGGGGGAAGAAGTTCGCCTACAAAGCTGCGGCAGACGACCAGGGAGGCCAGGTTGTCGGGAGGATCAAGACATCAGCCTCGGGCGTGGCTGTCGGCGCAGAGGGCGTCCGACTTCCCCCACAGGCAACGGATGTATCCAAGGTGACCCCGCAGTCGATTGAGGCTTCCCAGAAGCCCATCGGGGGCGGGAAGCGTCCCCAGCTTCCGGATCCCACTACCTTGCAGATCCCTTCCAGGCCCGCAAGAACTCTCACGGCGGCCAAACCCAAGGCGCTCATCACCGATGCCGCCCCGGCCCCCCAGAAGCCCAAACGCAAGGTTGCGGGAGCGGGCGGCGGTGCCACGCCGACAGGTGCGATCACGATGCCAGAGAAGTCATCTGATGAGGAGGGTTTCAAGCACAAGATCCCCAAAGGGACGGCGACCCAAGTGACCGAGGGTGAGGGCATGACCACCAAGTCCAATGGGACGACAGGTGACGTGAAAGAGACCCGGACGGGCGATGACCTGACGGATCTTCTCCCTGATGCTCTCGTTGCCGGGGTAAAACCCCCAGGTTCTATCGTCGGCCAAGATTCCGAGGGGTTTTCCTGGGATAAGGGCCTCCACTGGAAGACGCGGGTGAGTCTGGCGGTGAAGAACTACGGAAATCAACCCGCAGTGATCAAGCAGATCCTCGCAGCCGAGACTCCGACCGTCGCCAAGCAGATCCGGATGCAACTCAAGGGTAAATCCGTCTGACGGGTTCGCTTTTCTGTCAATCGGGGGGCCCCTAGCAGGGAGCCCTCATGTCATCCAAGAAAGCGAATAGCCAGGCCGCCTGGGCTCTGTTGACCGAAGGTGTCACGGCTGCCCGGCTGGAAGCCCACCGGCTCCAACATCTGATCAACCGGGCGGACGTGCTCGTAAAGGGATCTTCCCACAAGGATCATCTCTACGAGGTCGCCGGGGACATCATCGTAGCTCTTCCCGTTCGGTTGAATCACCTGATTACCGATTTGGACCGGACGGCTTTAGCCCTATCCAAGATGGGCCAGGATTTCTTGGAGTCCCGCCTTTCCCTCGACGACAAGACGCTCGTTGAGGAGGCTGTGTCCCCGGCTTTCGGAAAAGCCAGCCCAAAGGAATCGGTAGCCCAGCGAGTCGCCCGCCGCTACATGGAGAAAAAAAGTGGCTGACGGGGTTCGGAAGAAGGGGGTCGGTTACCGGGAACCCGCAAGTGCCCTTCCTGGCGTCCAGACATTCGTCAGCAACCCGGACGGCACCCAGGAGCGTGACCCCCAATGGCTCGGGAGCAATCCTGACAAAGACAAGGCCCATGTCGCCCCTGCCCCCCGCTCCCGGAGCTTCCCCCAGCCCCGAGGCGTCAATGCCCCGGCCCCATCAGGTGAGAGCCCCGATGGGAAGTCACTCAGCCAGGACAAACCCCGTACTTTGGGGCAGCCCGGTGAGGAGTACGGCTCTCCTTCACTCAATTGGCCTCAGGAAGGACCGCACCGTCGGACAATGAAATCCGACTTCTACATGGAGCGTTTCGATGTTCCCGGGCAGGACCCGACTCTCAGGTACGATCAAGCCACGAGCCCGCTCCGTCCCCGAGATGAAAACCCAGCTCACAAACTCAATAACATCTCCCCGGTGACGGACGCACCAGGTTCCGCGAAAGTGATCCCGTCGGGCAAAGGCTTCGTAAACAAGGAGGCGTTCCGGATCGGCGAAATCGAGTCCTTGTGCAGCCCTGAGATCCGGCAGAAGGCGGAGGGCCTGAACATCCGGATGCGCCGGGTAGACGCCAAGAACAGCCGATGGCTCTTTGATGTGCAGGGGTCGGGACCAAAGCCGTATCAGGTCAAGGTGAAAGCCGTCCCGAAGCGGAAGAACATCACCGACCCGAAGAAGGTCGATATCCTGGTGTCTTGCTCGTGCCCCTACTGGCAGTGGCAAGGTCCCGAGTATCACGCCAAGTTCCACAAGTATCTTCTCGGGAAACCCCGTGGGACGGCAGCCCGGCCGGGGGTCAAGGATCCGACCGGCAACCACGGGGCCTGCAAACACGTTTTGTCGGTGCTCAACACGGTCAAGGGCCTCGTCCTTCCGGGCCGGGGGCGTAAGACCGCTTCTTCGTGGAGGCTGGGATCACTCTGGATCGTAGTTCCCCGCCAAGAGACTCTCATCCAGAGGGTCGCACGACGGTATCTTGAGGGCAGAGGAGAAGTCTGATGCCGATCTACGATTTCCGTTGTCCCAAGTGCGAGACCCATGTCGAGAGGATGCTCCCGATCAAGGACTTCAACGAGCCCCAGAGGTGCGAGTGCGGGGCGACCTTGGAGATCCTGATTTCGGAGGGTATTGGGATGGTACTCAAGGGCGACGGCTGGCCCGGCAAAGCCATGAGGGTCAAAGGACAGATGTCGGCGAAGAATCGTCGCATCGGTTCGAAGTCAGCCGAGAAGCTCAAAGAAGCCCCTGAGATGAAGCTCGTCCCGAACGTGAGCGGCGAACAGGTTGATTCCTGGTCTGAGGCCAAGCAGCTCGCAGCGAGTAAGGGTAAGGACCCGTCTACTTACGAGCCTCTCATCCAGAAGGAAAAGGGATAATCCATGTCGTACCCCCGCCCATTCACAACATTCCCGGGCATCGTCCAACGATCGCCTAACTTCATCGATCTTCAGGTGAGGGATCGACCTGAGGTGAACGCCACACGTCTTTGGGGTTCGGAAAATGTCACCGATGCCTACGGGACGTTGGCAACCAGTGGTTTGGCGGGGTCGGGGGGGACGCTGTTTGCAGAGGCGGAACGGGGCACCTCGTTCGTTTCTCGCACTTGGGCGCGGACACCACTCCCCGAAGAATCCCGCCGGGGGATGATGAGGTACTATTTCAACCCCGACGATTTCGTGGTTCCGGTGGTTCCTCCCGCCTCTTTGATGCCATCAGATGATGCGATCTTGTTCGTTCGGCTCCAAGAGAGCCATTTCGCATTCGGGGGGTGGTTGCAGGTGCCCGCTTCGGCTGCCTTGAACAAGAACTTGCCCATCCTAGGGCCAATACTGGCTATCCCCAACCCTACATTCTGGGCCCAGCGCCGCCCTGCGCTGTCTTTCGGGGGGGTGGCCCCGCGAAACACCGGCTGTGTCGTTGGTGAGAACCCTTTGATCGATGAAGCGGTGCAGATCCCTCCTCCTCTGATCCTTGAACTGCCGCGTCCCGCCTATCTCATCACAATCTCGAACACTTCCGCCGCCGGAACTGACCTGCTCGTTTCAGCAGGTCTCGGAGTCCCTATGGGGATCGTCAACGGGACGACTTCGGTCAACTTCGAGGGGGGTATCCGACAGATTGTCCTTTCGGGCGTCGCCGCCGCGACGTGCAACTTTTCGATCTTCGCCGTCATCGATCTGGAAGGTTGATCTGTTGAATAGCTCCTCTATATCTCAGGGTCTCTAGTAGAGCCCGTCCTCGATCCGGGAGAAACCACAATGCCGTACATCTGCCTTGCACGGAGCGATATCCCAAGCGGGACGGTTCAGATACTCGATCTCTGGCCGAATTCTTCCCTCCGGCTGCCGCCATACGATCCTCCGGGTCAAACCCGCTACTTGAAACGGCCCACGAGTGATTCCGTCAATTTCAACCCGAACGGGACGTTGGAGCGAGACGTGTGGGGGATGGCAGCGTACCTCATCGACCACGTCGAGGTGGGGGGCCTGACTCAGGCAGATTTAACCGTTACCGCGACCGGCGTCCTCGGTGGTGATACCGTGACGGTGAAAGGTGTGGTTTTCACCGCTGCTGGGGCCGGGGCAAACCCAGCCCTCCAACAGTTCGACGAGAGTGCGGGTGACGCCAACACCGCTACCACGCTGGCGGCGACCATCACAAACGCAGCCAGCATCGCTCTGATGAAGGCTTCAGGCACCCCGGCCCTCGCCTACGCCGGGGCGACCCCGGCCCTCAACGTAGTGACCCTGGACGCCCTCACGGGGGCAGCGGTTCCGCTCCTCGGCGGGGCTGGTGACCTCCCGGTCACCACGTCGAATGCCGTCCGGCTCGCCCTGAACACGCCCCTCAATCGGTTGTTCCGGGCGACGGAACGGTGGGGTGTTTCTTCCCTCAACACGACGGTCGCCGCCCTTCTCGCCCGAGTGGACGGTGGTCTGGCTCTCGCCCTAGCAAACATCAACACGGCCATCGCAGCGGGCGCAGCGGGGTCCGAGCTGACCAACGCTGGTGGTTCCGGCTCGACGGGCACCGTGGCCGATGTCCTGTCCATCATGGCGGGTCGGCAGTATTTCCTGCCGATGCGGAATCCCATCACGGGGGTCATGAACCAGATCATGAACGGCGGGACCTGGGATTCATCAGGTTTCGGCGGTTTCACGACCCCGGTTCTGGTCAACGGGGATGTCATGGCGCATGGCGAGTGGAAACCCGCCAACATCGGTGGGGACACCGAAAATCGTCCCGTAGGCCCCTACCGGCACACCTATGATGGTGGGGCTTTTCAGAAGTCTCTGTTGAACGGCCATCTGGCCGTTTTTGCAGGTGTCGCCGGGATGACTCCTGTAACCCTGTTTACCAATAACTCCCCCACACCGCTGTTCCCCTGGGACTTCCAGGCTGCGGTTCAATACCCCCAGGTCACAGGAGCCCGTGTCGTGACCGTGTACGATGATGCCGGAGCCGTTCTGGCCTGACCCGGTAGACGAAGGAGAACCGCAATGAGCCGAGCTTACATCTGCCTCGCCCGGAACGACCTCGATGAGAACTACCTCCAAGTTCTCGATCTCTGGCCGAACGAGTCCCTACGCAACTTCCCCTACCAGGGTGTGGGCCAGACAGAGTATCTGACGTGGTTCCCCCAGAACGATGCCGTGGCGATCACAGCGGGTCCGCCCGTCGTCGCCAACGCCACCTACTACGGGCTTCGGGCGTACCTGTTCGACTGCATCGACAACCAGTCGGCCGCCACCCACATCTCGCTGACCGTCACGTTCGCGAATGACATCGCAACGGCTCTCCTCGGCCAAGTGGCATCGGGTGCGGCCCTCACGACGGCTATCGTGGACGGTATCGTCGCGGGCATCTGTGCGAACTCCGACCTCACTGGCCTGACGGCAGCGGGCTCGACCTCCCTCGGGAGCATCGAGGAGCTTCTCCGGATCCTGGCGGGTGAGACCTACAGGGTTGCTTCGGGGGCGGCGTTCAGCACGGGCGGTGGTGTGTTCCACGCAGCCAAGGTTGGCGTCTTCGTGACGACCCCGGACATCATCCAGAACCTCGGGGTTGGCCCAGCGGCCGACGCGGTACTGTATGGGCTTCCGGTGCTCTCCAGGACCCCTGTCACCCAGACGGGTACGAGCGACCTGAACTATCACGCCATTCGGCAGATCGTTCATACGGGTGAGTTGGATATGTCCGCCGCTTCGGGTGTGCTGTCGAAGCTCAAGGCGACCGGGTTCACCTTCGACAACCCCCTCTTCCTCTACAGCCCGAACACGGACACGATCACCTGCGGAGCCCTCGCAGCGGGCACGGGTGACATCGTCTACATCAACGGTGTGGCTTTCACGGCCATCGCTGGAGCGCCGAACCCGGCTCTCCAGCAGTTCGCGGACATCACGCAGGGAGGGGCAACCCCAACAGCGGTAGCCCTCTCGCTGCAAGCGGCGATCAACAATGCAGCCAGCGTGGCCCTCACGGGGATGACCGCAGAGGCCGCCAACGTCGGTCCCGTGATCACGGTTCGTCAGGCCACCGGAAACCAGTATCAATTCGCCACCAACGCCCCGGCCAGGGTCACCTTCGGGACGTACCCCACCGGCTCCGCTCAGGCGGTCAACGGCGCTCGGCTCGTCTCGACAACCGCCCGCGCAGTTGTGGTCTATGACCACGCTGGCAACGTGATCTGAGGAAAAGGAACAAACCATGACTCGTGCATTCATCTGCTTGGCCCGAAACGATCTCCCCCCGAGCGAGCTTCAAGTGCTCGATCTCTGGCCGAACACATCTCAGCGGCTTCCCCCCTACGAGCCCCCGGGGCAGACAGGATATGTGTCGTTCTTCGTCCAGAACAATCTCCCGACCGTCTCCGGCGCGGGCCCGATTCTGGCGTCGAACACGTCCTACGGTCTTCAGGCATACCTGCTGTCGAACATCGACAACCAGGCAGGCGGTGGTCACAAGACTCCCTCCGTTGCCAATTGCACGACGATCGGAGCAGCCATCCTTGCAGCAGTGGAGGCGGGGACGGCCCTCACGGCGGCCATCGTGGATGGCCTCGTAGCAGTCACGCTGGCGGGCTCGGATCTCACAGGGGGCACGGCGGCCGGGTCGACCTCGACGGGCTCCATCGTCGGGCTTCTCCGGGTTCTTTCGGGTGAAGTCTACCGGCTCGCCAACGGGGCCACGATCGCTGCTGGCGTCCCAGCGGACTTCGTCGGCAATGTCGGGGTCTTCGTGACTGCTCCGGATCTGACCCCTCCGTGCAACGCCCTCTTGGGAGGCGGCACCGGCAATGGCTCGAACTCCGCCTATGGGTGCCCGGTGACCCACCAGGTCCCGGCGCAGACAGGCGCTCGCGATGTGACCTACCGGAACGTCCGGCAATTCACCGTCACCGGCTACCTGAACGTCTCTTCGGCGCTGGGTGTGCTCTCGAAGCTGAAGGCGGCGACGTTCAGTTGGAACAACGGGACGTTCACCTACAACGCGGTGACCGGAACGGCCAGGAACATCGCCGGGGTCCGGCTGGCGACCAACGTCGCTCGGGGTGTCGTGGTGTACGACGCCGCCGGGAACGTGATCTGATCGAGATCAGACCGGTATGGCCGGGGGCCCGGTTGGAGGCCCCCGGAGAGGAGTAGCGTATGCCGACGGGTCAGGTTTTCATTATCCCACGGCGTACTGATGTCTTTGGGATGCTGTTCTACGTGCGGGACCTGTTCCCGAACACGTCGCAGCGCAATCTCATCTACGACCCCCGAGGCACGAACAACGCAGACGGACAAACCCACTACCTCACCTACAGCATCGACGCCCTCGGCCCGACTACCCTCGCGGCCGGAGCGTACTGCTGTGGGAGCCTCAACACCGATCCAATCATGGACGCGGTGGCCGAGGATACGACCGGCGGTGGCAACGACGTCCTGGCGACCCCTGAGGCCGCCTACGGCCTCACAGCATACCTCCGGGAGCGAGTACAGCCAGGAGGCACCGCAGCCCCTCTAGCGGGCCGCATGACCCCCGCAAACGCAGCTCTCCAGGCTCAGGAGATCATGACGGTGGCGGACGCGGGCGGTCAGCTCGACCTGGCTGCCATCAACGTCATCCTGTCTGATGTGGGTGCTGGAGGAACGGCGAACACGGATCTCGACGGGACGGCTTCCAAGTCCTTCGGGACTGTCGAGGACATCCTTCGGATTCTGACGGGTGAGACGTACAAGTCCTCTCAGGACACCATCATCTGCAACCTGGCAAACAACTTCCAGTCGGAAGCCGAGCGGGATGTCTTCGTCGCCGCACAAGTCACATCGGTGACCGGGAAAACCTTTGTCAGCAAGGGCTACTTCGTGGTCCCGGGTGAACCGGGATTCAGGGCTCTCCCCCTCTATTTCCGTACCAGTTACTTCAACGTCTCGAACGGTGAGGGTTGGTTGGCGGCCCACAAGAATCCCATCACGTTCAAGAACCCAACATTCGCCTACCAGGCGGTTGACGTGACCGACGAGCTGCCCAGGGCTTATGCTCTCGATGGTACCCCTATACCGTTCTCGGGGGCACATCCTGTCCTCACCGTTTACGATTTGTTGGGTAACATGCTTTAGGGTGAAAATGCCCGAAAAACCCCTCCCCGTCGAGGCGGCAAAATAGAACGGATAACTCATGGCAAACGAGACTCACAAGACCTCGGATATCTACTACGCGGCGTACCTGAAAGTCGCCGGGGTGCCTTTCCTGAACACCGAGCGGATAGACGGGAGAGTCATCTTCTATTTCGAGGCGGCAGACCCAGCGGCTATCCGTGATCTCAAGAATCAATACTTCAACCGAACGGCCAAAGTCGTCGCCATGTCCTACGCTGACGAATGCCGTGCGATGAAGAATCTGACGCACACTTAGCGGACGGTGGACCGTGTCGGTATCATCTCAGCAAACGGTGATACTCGATGCCCCCAGACACGCCACCGGCCTTCCACCTCCTAGTCGCTGCCGGGCTCTGCTTCGGTTTGCAGTACAAGGTCCCGTGGCTCCACGGAAAAACCACCAAGCTAGATCGTCTTCTCGCCTGCCCCTATTGTACGGGGTTCCACTGCGGCTGGCTGACCTGGCTGCTCTACTTCCTGACGACGGAGGCCCAAGTCCCAATCGGGCTCCGAGAGATCGCCTCCATCGTGGCCTGGTGTTTCGCCTGCGCATGGGTGTGCTACGCCATGGACACGGTGGTCAAACGGCTGGAGACGACTGATGAATGACCCCCTTGTTCACGACGTGGCCATCCACGCCCCCCCCGAGCTGATTGGGGGGGTATTCGCCAATGCTTTCCGGATTACCGGGGATATCGCAGGAGACGTGTTCCTCGACTTTTGCTCCTATTCCGAGAGTGATAAGAAGGGGATCTTGGTAGCCCGGGTCAGAGTCCATGTTTCGTTCCTCTCAGCAATCCGGGATCGACTCAGTTCGACGATGACCGAAATCACCGAGAAAACCCTTCTTTCCCAAGCTGTCCTGGTCAAAGGACCAGGGGAAGGGAGCCCTAACTGACCCCCCTCACCGGGCCAGCCTTTCAGTAGGGTCCCTCACAAAGTTGTGGACGTGAAAGGGTGGTGGGGCGAGAAACACCCGTCATGGGACAAAATCCAAAGATTTCGCAGAGAGTATCCTCAAGTTCGGTTTTCTCTTTTGGTCAACGATAAGCAAGGAGGTTGGTTATGTCAGTAGGGTTTTCCCCTGGCCAGGTTCTGGGTAGAGGTTTCCTCGACATCTTTCTCACGGACGCCCAGGGCACGCCCATGAATGCTGCCGTGCTCACCTATGCGATCTACTACGTCGACCCGGGTCCCCCGGAGACCGAAGTGCTCATCGGGTCCGCGACCCGGCAGCCAGTCAATCCTCAGATCGGGGAATACTATGCTGCCTTGATGGTTCCCCCGAGTGCCACGGATGGCACGTACCGAGTCCGGTGGACTTTCCAGCAGTACGTCAATTCGACCCCTGTGGAGGTCGTCCAGGAATGGACCGTCGTAACGCCGGATAGCATTATCGAGTCTACGAGCTACTCCCAGTGCGAGTCGAAGATGATTCGGAGCCTCCGGATCCTCCTGCGAGACAACGATCCGGACAAGAACTACCACTTCAGACCACCACAACATGAAGGGGCCATCGGCCAGTTCAACCGCATCTTCGGGCGTATCTGGGAGGACTACGAGCTGATCGAGTACATCGAACGGTCACTCGACTACTTCAATATGTTTCCCCCTCTGACCCGAGGGATGGACAACGTGGACAAGATTTGCTCCGACTTTCCAGTTTGGAGGACGGCGATTCTTTGGGGGGCAATCACGTTCGCGACTTTCGCTGTTGCCGCCAACTGGGCCGCCGACGAGTTTGAGTACAGCATCGGCGGGGTCTCCCTGAGCATCGACAAGGCGTCCAAGTACGAGTCCCTCAAACAAAACGCCGAAGGACAGTTCGACAAAGCCACCGAGGCCAAGGCCAGGACTGTTAAGTTTATCAGGGGTTTGCAGCAGCCCAAATACGGTATCGGGATTCGCAGCGCCTTCGGCCCGGCTGTAGGGAGAGGTGTGCTAAGTCCCCGTTCGTTCGTCTAACCTATTGAAATCATTAGATTTTTTCGATTCCTTCAATTTAGCCCTTGCAACTCGACTTCGGTTCCGGTATCGTCTCATACCGTGAGTCAAGTCCTCTGCCCAGCCTGCAACAAGCCCGTCGCCCTCAAGGGCATCCCGAAGCACACGAACGGCTGCCCTCAGTGGAAGGCGGTCATCGGAGTCCCGTCCTCGGAGTTCAATTTCGACAAGCATTTCAAGAGGCGGCTTTACGCCGAGGGCTTGGTCGAGGGGCAAGACTACGTCCAGTGCCGGATCTGTCCGACTGATGTCCGTCAGAAGCGCCTCCTCGACCATCTGAAGAACGTCCATGGGCTCGACGAGTCCCGGTACAACGCGGCCTATCCGGGAGCCCCTGTGCGGCTGTCCTCGACGTATGCGAAGCGCCAGGCCACGGTGCAGGAGCGTTTCGGCGTGGACAACGTGTTCCAGGCAGCCGAGGTCAAGGAGAAGTCCCGGGAGACGGCCTTGAGGGAGTACGGGGTCGAGCACGCCCAGCAAGCTCCCGAGGTCAAGGCCCGGCGTGCCGAGACGAACATTGAGCGGTACGGGGTCGAGAATCCGTTTGCGGCTCCCGAGGTGCAGGAGAAGATCCGGGAGACGCACCTGGAGCGCCGGGGGGTGGAGTACCCGAACCAGGATCCGGCGGTCATCGCCAAGCGGGTCGAGACGAACCTGGAGCGGTATGGGGTCGAGCATTTCGTCGAGCGCCCGGACTTTCAGGAGGAGTTCAAGAGGGCTTCGCAGCTTCGTTTCGGCACCGACCATCCGATGCAGTCTGATGCTGGGATGGCCTTGTTTACGACTGCTATCCAAGAGAAGTATGGGGTGGACAACCCTTTGTTGCTCCCTGAAGTCCAAAAGCGGGCCTACGAAACCAACCTCGCCAATCACGGGGGAAAGCACTCTCAACAGTGCCCCGAGGTACTCGCCAAGGCCCGAGAGACCTGGATGGAGAAGTACGGTTTCGATAACCCTTCCAAGGTCGAGGAGGTCAAGATCCGGATCAAGGAGGTGTGGATGGGCAAGTACGGGGTGCCGTTTCCCCCGCAGAGTCTTTGGACGAACCGGACGCAGTCGTTCCCCAACGGGCTTGAGAGGGCGGTCATCGCCATGTCTCCGGTCAACGTGGTCTACACGGGGGACGGCTCCTACTGGGTGCGGCACAAGGGGGCGTCCAAGGCCCGGAACCCGGACTTCATTTTGCTCAGGCCGGAGCAGTTGAAGGCATACCAGGAGGGGACGCCTCTGAATGATCTCCGCACCAGTGCCACTATGGAAACCCTAGGGACGTACTGGCATGGTCCGAAGATCACCGGCAAGTCCCGTGCGGCGCACGCGGAGGAGATCGAGCTGTACTACGGACGGGCGAACATCACTTGTCTCCTCCTGTGGGAGGACGAGGTCAAGAGCCACGGCAAGAGGGTCGCGGAGCGCATCCAGCGATTCCTCGCCAAGTGGTTGAGGGGCACCTACCGGAACGAGCCCCAGCCCTCCGAGGGTCTTCTGGAGATGTTCTCGTCGGTATAGTTCCCCATGCCTCCTCGCAAGCACGTATTCACGAACGACACGGATTGGTTCGTGGCCCACGACATGGACGAACTCCGGGAAATTCTCATCCCATTCTATGGTGACGATGACTTCGATCCCGATGAGTGGCGATGCTTGGGGGACGACGAGACCGTCAAGATCACTGACCACGACGCAAGTCCGGTGATTCGTGGTGGTGGGTCTGCCGTTGATCTGAGTCGTCACCCAAGCGAAACGAAGACGGCCCGGGAATGGGCGGACATGACCGAACCGGGGGTCCTCTGCTCGACGGAGTTCTGAGCCGTCTACGGCCCGAGATGTTTTCCGGGCTAATCCCGCCCTCCGTTGGGGTAGGAAGACAGCATGAAAGCAGAAGTCGTGGGGATGCAGTTGTTGGAGAACGGCTCTGGGACGGACCAGTTGCACCTGGAGTTCTCAAAGGAGGCTGCTCAGGAGGTCAGGGGCGACTACTTCGAGGTCTTCGGGGGCCTCTCTGCCCGGATGGAGATCAGCCGTGGCCACGGACGCGAGGCGGTGATGCGCCTGAGGGCGTTGTTCGGGGATTGCCCGGTGGTGGTGATCGACATGAAGACAGGCGAGAAGACGGAGATTTGATGGACAAGTCTGAGATCAACGCCCGTCTGATAGCCCTGTACGCCGAGATCAGCGGGCACACCCAGATCCCGTGCTCGGGCCAAGGCGACCATCCGTGCAAGATACCGCACTCGTGTTGTGATCCTTCCATCTGCGAGATGATGATCGAGCAGGCCAAGTGGGATTGGGACGTGGGGCTTCCCCGGACTGCTCACCCGAAGTACCCGCTCATGGCTCCGGATGGAACTTGTACGGCTCCCCCGCACATGAGACCCCTCTGTGCCGTCCACTGTTGCGTCATCCAGGCGTGGGGGGAGAACCCGGAGGACCCGGTTTGGACGACCCGTTACTGGGAGTTGCGGGATGAGATCAACGAGCTGGAGACCTTGAAGCATCGGGGCATCGGTATAGTCCCCGCATGACCAGAACGATCGAAACTCACCACGACGGACACGGGCTCAACGAGTCCATCCTGATCGAGGCTGACCCACAGGACCCGAATGCGGGCGGGGCCTCGCACGAATACTGGTTCACGATGGAGGGTGCCGGAGTCGGACGAATCCAGTTCCAACACGGCCCCCGACATGAGCCAGGCTCGACCCCTGGCATCACCGAAGGTGTCCTCTTGGCGGTCTTGCTCGACCGATTGACGGCTTTCCAGGCCGGGCCGTATCCTTGCGAGGAGAACGCGGAGCAGATCAAGCACCTGGAAGCGGCTCTCGCCTTGACGAAGAAGCGTGCGGATGAGCGTGCTGCCCGGATGGTCTTGGGGAAAAACCTCAAATGAAGATCCGTGACCCATTCTCCTGAGACCCTCCGAGGGCCTCCTGGAGGTGTTCCCGTCTCGGTAGATCGTCTATTGAATGCCTGATGTATGGCCGATACCCTCCGTTCCAAGTGGCTTTGCCTCAAAACCCCTCGAAACGGTGGCTTTTTGAGTCAACTTGCCCCTCGCCGTCGGGTTTTGGGTCAAACGAGCGGCGGTAGCCGAGTACCTTCAGGTTACGATTTGCCTGCACTGGAGGGTACACTTGAAGTAGGGAAACTAGCGTGACTGGCGACGTTCAAAGCTTCATCGAATCATGGAAGGGTAACTCCGCCGGAGAGAATGCCACAGCACAACAGCACTTCTTGGCGCTGTGCGATGCCTTGAAGGTGCCTCAGCCGACACCACAAGAACAACAGGCCCTCACGTATCGGTTCGAGATGCCCGTGGAAGTCCTAGTACGGCAAGGACAACGCCCTTCTACAGAGCGCATCGACGTTTACAAGAAGGGCCACTTCATCTGGGAAAACAAACAGGGCTCCGACGAGGACAGTCGCCGTCAGGGTCATGGGAGACGAGGCTCCAAGTCGTGGCAAACCGCAATGCGGCAAGCCTTTAGACAGGCTCGACGTTACGCCGTGAACCTGCCTTCAGATGCGCCCCCCTTTTTAGTCATCTGCGATGTCGGACATCACATCGAAATCTGGAACGACTTCTCAGGTACGGGTAAACACTACAGCGACCGACCCAGTCGCTTGTTCGCATATGACGACCTCGAAGACCTCAAAACACAGGATTATCTACGTCGGGTGATCACTGATCCCGGCTCGCTCAATCCTGCCGCCTATCAGGACGAGGTCACACGTCAAGTCGCGGAGAAGCTCGCAGACCTGGCCAAGGGTATGGAGAAATCGTACTCGCCCACCGAAACCTCTCAGTTCTTGATGCGGTGCATTTTTACGATGTTCGCTGAGGATGTGGAGTTGATCCCGTCCCAGTCTTTCACGGCGCTTCTAGGGCAATTCATAGACAGCCCGGAGCAGCTAACCGGACACCTGACGCAACTTTGGGATCTAATGAACACGGGTGGCTTCCTCTTCGGGCTTGGGAAGATCCGTCAATTCAACGGCGGCCTGTTCCAAAACGCCTGCCCGCTACTCCTGACCGGCCCCCAAGTGAAGCTGCTGCACGAGGCTGCCGAACACGATTGGTCCGAGGTGGAACCCACGATCTTCGGCACCCTCGTAGAACGGGCGCTCGATCCCGTAGAGCGGCACCGTCTTGGGGCTCATTTCACGCCACGCCCCTACATCGAGCGCATCGTCCGACCCACGGTCATCGAGCCCTTGCGGGATGACTGGTTGGCTGTGGAGGCTGCTGTACTTGATGAGCTTGGAGATGACGAACCTCCTCCGGCGTCCGCGACAAAGAAGGCCGTCAAACTCCTCACCGATTTCCACCGAAAACTGTGTCAGATCCGGGTGCTCGATCCGGCTTGTGGGACTGGGAACTTCCTCTACGTCACATACGATCTACTCAAGGATCTTGAAGCTGAAGTCCAACGACGGCTCGAAGACCTTGGTGAACAGCAGCTTGGCCTTCAAGTCGCTGGTGAGACCGTGACGCCCACCCAGATGCTTGGCATCGAGAAGAACCCGAGAGCCCGAGAAATCGCTGATCTTGTCCTTTGGGTTGGCCACCTTCAGCGAATGCTCCGGGACGGCACTCTCGCAGGGATCAGGGAACCGATCATCCAAGAGTCGGATCACATCGAGTGTCGTGACGCAGTGCTAGCGTGGGACGGCGACCCAGTGCCTCGTCTTGATGCGGACGGCAAGGTGATCCAAGTCTGGGACATGCGAACGACAAGGACTGACCCGATCACCGGGCGGGAGGTGCCGGACGAGAACGCGATGGTGTCAGTCTTCGACTACGCAAATACACGCCCAGCACAGTGGCCAGAAGCAGACTTCGTCGTGAGCAACCCACCCTTCGTAGGTAACAAGCGAATGCGGCGGGATCTGGGAGAGGGCTACACCGAGGCTCTACGGGAGGTTTGGCCGGAAGTCCCTGGAAGCGCAGACTTCGTGATGTACTGGTGGGAGCGGTGCGCTGCCCTCGTTCGGTTGGGCGAGGTGCGAGGCTTCGGCCTCATCACCACCAACAGCATCACACAGGTGTTTAACCGACAGGTGGTCGACCATCATGTCAGCGCAGAGAAGTCACCGCTGGCGATCAGGTGGGCGATTCCAGACCATCCCTGGGTGGACAGGGGGGCTGCGGTGAGAATTGCCATGACAGTCGGCGTTCGTGGCGCAAAGCAATTTGCGGGGGCACGTCTCGTCCTGGTCACGCACGAAGCAGACGCCGACAATGCACAACAGGCCCAGTCGAGAAACGTCCAGGTAATGCAAGTGAACGTCGATTCCGTTCACGCCGACCTCACGAGGGGCGCAAATGTAGGGAGCGCCGTTGCACTGGAAGCGAACAAGAGGCTCTCATTTATGGGTGTTACGCTGATTGGTAAAGGGTTCGCCATCTCGCCCGAAATGGTGGGCAAGTTGGGATACGACGTGAACGACCTGCCCAGTGTGATCCGACCCTACCTGAGCGGACGGGATGTGACCCAGAACGGCGGCCAGCGGTTCGCGATCGACCTCACCGGGTTCACGGCGGAAGAAGTGCGGACAACCTATCCGGCGCTCTACCAGTGGATTCTCAACTCGGTGAAGCCAGAACGCGATCACAACAAAGACCAAGGCCCTCGAAAGCGTTGGTGGCTCTTCGGACGGAATCGTCCCGATCTCCGTGAGGCGGTTCGTGATTTGAAGAGGGAGATCATCATCACGCCTGAGACGGCTAAGCATCGTTTCTTCTTGCTGGCCAGTTCCGATCTCTGCCCAGATCATTCTCTGTACGTCGTTGCCCTCGAAGACCCATGGTTCATGGGGGTACTATCCAGTCGGTTTCATCTGGTCTGGGCGCTCGCCGCAGGCGCTACACTTGAGAGTCGTCCACGTTGGCGGAACCGCACTTGCTTCGACCCTTTCCCCTTCCCGATGGTGACGGACGACCTGAAGCAAAGAATCCGGACGCTCGCTGAAGGGCTGGACGCCCATCGTAGGGCAGTACAGGTACGTCACGGGCGGGCGCACTACACGGCGCAGTACAACGCTCTGGGACGGGTTCGGGAGGCAAATGGGGGCGGCAAACCGCTTTCCGACAAGGAACGCTCGTTTCACGACGAAGCCTTGATCGGTGTCCTCCAATCCATCCACGAGGAACTGGACGCGGCGGTAGCAGAAGCATACGGGTGGCCTGCTGATCTCTCAGATCAGGAGATTCTCGGGCGTCTCGTCGCCTTGAACACCGAGCGTGCCGCCGAGGAGGCTCAAGGCATGATCCGGTGGCTACGCCCGGATTTTCAGGCCCCAACATCAGGAACACTGTCAGTGGCTAAGGTCGCGGTTACGGACAAGGTTCCACTCGGGGTGCCGTCCTCGACCACTCCCTGGCCCAAGGAAAACAAGGAACGCCTGCTAGCCGTGCGGGATGCTCTCCAGGGCTCGGATGTGCCCCTCTCCATCGAACAACTTGCAGCGTGGTTTTCCGGCGCTGTCCGCAAGAAGACCGTGCTGGCTGCCGTGTCCTCCCTAGAGTCTCTTGGGCTGGTGTCTACGAACGCCGAGGGCTGCTTCACGCTCGACCAATGAGATTGGCGGGGGTGAGCCGGTCTACGAGGTCAACTCGTGGTACTGGTGCCCTCCGTTCTCGTTCAAGATCAGGATGAACCCGTGCCGCTTCGACCATAGCCCGTGATCGATGATCGCCTTCGAGATTATCTGAGCCGTCTTGTTCTTCGTCGGGTCGGGCTCGGGATCGATGAAACTGAGGTTCTCTAGGGCGATGATTCCGTACTCGTAGGACGAGGCTTCATAAACGAAGTCCTTGGCGTTCTTCGTGATGAAGATCCGATGGGGCAGCAGCTCGCTCTTGATAGTGGCGTCGTCCATCCCCTGTCGGGGAATGATGACTCGGAGGTTTCGCTTCCGCAGCGCACCAGCCAGGGCTTGGACATTTTCATCTACGATGACCGTCCCACGGGACATGACCTCGACAGTCCTGTTGCCTTGAACTGTACGGAACCGCTCAACGATACGGTCGATGGATTCTTGATCAGTCAAGGGGTTACCTCTTCCCAGTCCAGAGAATGTCGGGCAGGTAGAAATCGACTATCCTGCCTTCGGGACGGCTCGTCCAAACGGCAAGCGAGCTGATCTCTGCGTTCAGCCCGACTTCCGAGGGGTCCGTAGGCCAACCACCCGGTAGCTCCTGGGCGACATTGACGACTCTGGTGAAGGGCCGGTGAGACGGATACACGGTCAGCTTCGCGATGCCCGTCTTCCCGTCGTAGTCGAGCTTTAGCCACTCCTTCTCGATCATGAGGTCGATCCAACCCCCTCGACGGTCCCCTGATCATCCTTGACCTCTTTTAGGAGGGCTTTGAGGATTGGCTTAGGGATG
>Ga0307376_10001290_pt1 | contig 27666 bp, 26 predicted proteins | sample TR2MG_FD_202536 | JGI IMG/M metagenome (GOLD analysis project Ga0307376, IMG submission 202536) | Soil microbial communities from Risofladan, Vaasa, Finland - TR-2 | ecosystem: Environmental > Terrestrial > Soil > Coastal area > Acid sulfate soil | place: Finland: Risofladan, Vaasa | collected...
CCGCTTCGAGAGATGCCAGCATCGCCAAGAGCATGTCGGTCGGGGCCGAGTCGTTGAGGGTCAGCGAGGTCACGGCGGGGTTGAACACCCCCATGCCGATCCCCTCATCCGCGACGAGGTTGAAGCTGTCGGGCTCGTAGTCCACGTCGTCCACATAGGCCGACGATGCCGTCGGGAAGCCGCCTCCCGTCAGGGACGTGGTTTGACTGGTCTGCACGTAGAAGGAGTGATTCGCTATCGGGGCCGTATCGCACAGGCTCATGGTGTAGACGCCCGGAGAGGCGTAAGCGGAGCCGCCGAGACTGAAGCTGGAGAGCGGAACGACTCCGGACATGATCTTCCCGCTTCCGAAGTACGCCTGCTGCTGCAAGCCCTCGGGAGTCCCGACCGGAACCACTTGCTGCTTGGGGGTAACACCCTCCTGGTCTCCGACCCGCTCGATGACCGAGCACAGGCTGACTGCCCTGGACGCCAGACCGTAGCCCATGGAGATCGTCTCCATCTCCTTCTCGGCCTTCACCCGGGCCGGGCTCCCCGCCTGGGACACGTCGTAGACGGAGTCGAGGTCTTCGAGCTTCCTGCCTGCCGACAGGAGCGCCACGAGGCCCTCGGGGACCGGGCGGATACCGTCAACCACGATGGGGAGAACTTCCGTACCAAAGCCCAACGTGATGAGCTTGGGCAAACCTATGCCGGGGTCGTTGACCAGGACTGGGATGCCTCCCCAGACCGTTCCGACGTCCACGTCATCCGGTCGAGCAACCGTCGCCTTCACCCCCACTTGTCGGGGGTCCTTGATCTGGTTCAGAAGGGTCAGGGCCGCAGTCGCCGTGTCCTCGTTCTCCCCCGCGAGCCTCGAAACGCCCTTCGTCCGTCGGGCGAGGGCCGTCAGGAACTTCGACTTGCTGGCCATCCCGATGCCCAGGATGTGAAGCCGGGTTCCGACCGAAGCCATCTGCTCGATGATCTGGGCCGTCTCCCAGACCTCACCGTCCGTCAAGAGGAAGATGTCCCCGCCGGGACCCCCAAGCACCTTGAGGGCAGCTCCGAGCGTCCCCAGAAGCTCCGTCCCACCGTTCACCTGGATCTTCTCGACGAACTTCTTGGCCTGCTTTCGGTTCTCGTCCGTGGCCTTCACCGTCTTCTTGTGGAACGCCTTGTGGTCCGACCCGAAGTGGATGATCCCGAACTCGTCATCCGGCCCGAGCGTCGACAGGCAGGCGAGGACCGACTTCTTCGCCCGCTCAATCGGATGGCCGCCCATGGACCCGGATCGGTCGAGGACAAAACACACCTTCCTGGGGGTGTTCTCCGCCTTCGGGACCATCTCCGACGGGATAACCGCCGTCCAGCGAGGTGCGCCCTTTGGGAGCGACGTATCCGGGGCCTCTTCCTCCCCCTCGGTCAGGGACTTGTCCGCGAACACCGCGAAGATGGGCTTCTTCGTCTTCACGTCGAGGACCAGATCCCGGTTCGGGACACCATCCCCAGCCGCCAAGGTAACCACGGCGGCATCGGTGCCGGACGGGCTGACGCTGATCCGGTGCGAGGGAGACGCCACGGAGTCGAGGACGCCGCCGGTCTCCACCTGGATGTTGAACGAGACCTCGTGGAGGCCCTCGGCGCTGGACTTCCACTCGGGGAGGATGAGGTCCCCGAAAACCGAGCTGGGGAGTTCCTGCTTGCCCCCTTCGGGGGTGGCGTAGCTCTTGGCCTGGGAATGGTAGCCCGGCGGGATGGTGAAGGGGTAGCGGAAGCGGTAACCCTTGTCGTTCACCTCGACCCCGACGACGATCTCCATGAGGACCGTGATCTCCTCGCCAGGACGCACCTGACCCACGTTCAGGCTCACCAAGCCGTCGGCAGAGGTCTCGGCCAGGACCGAGAGATGGCCGCCCTGGATGCCCTCCTCGTAGCTCTCACGGGCCTTCTCGCGAGGCTTCATCTCGGACTTCGCCTCGAAGTCCTCCCCCTTGACCGTGAATCGCCGGAGGGTTCCGTTGGCCGGGAGCATCGAGACGTAGATGGCCTCGAAGGGCTCACCGTCCTCTTCGGTCTTGAACTTGTGGGTCAGCGTCAGCATGGCCCCGACCGGGTAGACTTGGCCACTCAGGTCGAGCCGTTGCATGACCAAGATGGCCGGATGGCCGGTTGTTTGGTTGATCAGGGTGTTCACTACGGGGGTCATGTCAGTTTCCATTGTCTGTCTCCTCTTCTGGGCCGGGGTCAGCGAATTGCTCGATCTTCCGGAGTAGCTCCTGCCTGCGGTCGTGGGACATAGGGACTCGGAGAGACACCATGACATCCGGGTGGATACGGTATGCCTCCCACATCTCGTCGGGATACCATTGCGCCCCGGATACCGTGGTAGTCTCGCGGGCATCCGAGGTCATTTGCCGGATCTGATCCAGCGAGTACCCCAACTTCTTGAGATCCTTGATCTGCTCCAACGCCGTCAGGTGGCTGTCGTCATAGTGGGCTTTCTTCCCACTGCCGATGGGTGAGGGCAAAAGCCCCTCCGCCATGTAGTAGCGAACCGTCCGGGCCGACAATCCAGCCGCCTCTGCCAGTTCGGCTATCGTGTATTCGACCATGACGGCCAGTATGCACACATTCTAACCAGTAGCAACTGTAAAAGAAGACAGCAGGGTTATTCAGGCTCCCCTAATGGGAAACCACCCCAGCCGTCAGGCTTCAGGGGCGGAGGGTTTGCCATCCTTTCCCTCGCCAGCTTGATCAGTGGCATCATCTCGTCCTCGAAGACGGTTACGAAGTCCTCGTACTCTGGGTGGAAGGTCCGGGGGCAACCCGCCAAGGCGTAGACCCGCTCGATGTCGGTGTGGTGGAAAAGCGCCCGTTCGGTCTTACAGTGGATCTCGCAGTATCCCAGGAGATCCTCATCCGTCTTCGCCATGCTTTTCCTTACCCGAAAAACGGTTTGCCCTCCGTTTTTTCGGGTGTGTCTCCTCTTGGTTGGAGTAGAAAAAACAAGACAAGTCCCTTAACGGTGGGTATGGTTTTGGCCGGAACCCAAGAAACGTGTTCCTACAAAGGACAAACGCATGGCATCACTCATGGCAGCACTCAAATCGGAACTGAAAACCCTCTACCACGTAGCCATGGCAGCGGCTACGCAGGTGCAAAACGTCATCGATGGGATAGAGAAGATCGAAGCCGAAAACAACATGGCTTCCGCTCCTCCCAAGGAAGCTCCGGCCCCGAAAGCTCCGAAGGCCCCGAAAGCTCCGAAGGCCGCAACCCGCGTCCTGGCCGGATTGGAGATCGCTGTCCCCACCAACAAGGGCGAACGGATGAATCTCCCATCCAAGGGTGATTTCGCGCAGAGGGCGAAGTCACTTGGGGTCACCCAGGAAAAGATGGCCGAGTTCTTCCCAAGCGGTGCCAAGCCCACGAACGAGATGAAGATCAAGTTCCTGGAGTACCTCGATACGCTGCCTCCCGCCGCCGTGACGGAATCCCCCGCCCCCACGGGTAGCTCAAATGGCGTCAAGGTACTGGCAGGCTTCTCGATCGCCACCCCCGCAAACAAGGGCGAACGAATGAATCTCCCATCCAAGGGCGAGATCACAAAGAAGGCTCTGGCGATGGGAGTGACTCAGGAGAAGATCGCGGAGTTCTTCCCCAAGGGGTCCAAGCCCACGAACGAGATGAAGCTCAAGGCGCTGGAGACCCTGGACGGGATGGCGAAGTAGCTACCGCAAACGGTAGTCATCCCTTGACCGGGCCTTGGGTGCGATCGAGTTTACGGGCTAAATTGCCTTGGCGTCCGGGTAGGGCAAGCAAGATGAAGGTCGGACGTAAGACTCAAGGCCAGGCGCTTCTTACCAACGGTGTCGGTGAGAAGACCGTGGCCGACGGTCTCGGTCACAAGTCCTGCCCGGCCAAGCGCCGGGTTCGCCGAGCCTTGGAGACCAAGGTCCGCCAGGCTGGCCGTAAGGCTTGCCGAGAGGCCCGTTAGCTCCCCTATACCCTCACCTCGGTATGGGCGACTCCCTCCGAAAAGCCGTTATCCGTCTGGCTCACGCCAGACCTGAGCTGAGAGGGGAACTCCTGCCCCTGCTGAAGGAAGCGGCTAAGACCGAGGCCGAGCTAAAGAAGGATCATTACAAGTATTCCGTGATGCACGCCAAAGCCCTGAAGATTCAAAAGGAGGAGGCGAAAAGGGGATACGACGGGCCGTGGGGAAAAGGCTATCATATTGGGGTTGAACTCCAAGATATCATGCAAAACATCTACATGATTGAGGCCCAGCTTAGGAAAATGGGTGTCTCATTCACTCCGTATATGTCGGGGGCCACACCTAGGCGGCTGCACGCGAGTAAACGTAGGGCCTCCCGTTAACACGGGAAAAGACTAACCCCCATCTCCGCCAGACGGCCCCTCAGATACGATGGGTCCGTGTAGGGCTCGTCATACCGCACCGTCAACAGACGGAACCCCAAAGCTAGAGCCTGCTTTTGCTTCTCGGCGTCCCGGGCCTGCATCGCCTCGAAGACGTACTGAGCCTTGTGCCAGTAGGGGATGAACTTGAAATGCTGTTTCCCTTGGACCTCGACCAGTAGGTTGTGCTTCGGGAAATACCCGTCAAAGAAAAACCGATAGCCCGTCACCGGGTTGGTGATCCGGGTGTCCGACCACTCCCACTCGTAGGGCTCGCCCACCAGACCGGCCACGGTGTCGAGAACCCGCTTCTGGAAAGCCAGTCGGTTCCGGGTCGGGAGCTTGTGCTCCTTGCAGTAGTGGAGGACCGTCCAGAAAACGCACCCGAAGGCATCCGCCGCCAGAGCGACCTGGACCCGGCCCTTGCTGTCCTTGAAAGGCTCAAGGTCTTGGGGGGTGAGGTTGAGCTTGTGGGTGGGGAAACACATCACCCCGTCCGCGAAAAGAGGGGCGTCAGGGTAGTCCCGGCGGTACTTGTCGATGTCGTGGGACGCCATCAGGTGCCCCGTCATGTTGAGGCCCCGCCAACCACACTCCCGACACTCCACGAAGTCATCAGGCTCGGACTTACCTGCCCACCGGGCCCTCTCTGCGGCTTTCAGACAATCCCCACACCGGAGGTCGTGGGCATCGGGAGAAACGAACTTGCTGGCGATGTGTGGGGCACCACAACCAGGGCAGGAGACCATCTTCCTCTCCCCCTTACCGAACCCCCCGTCCCGGTTCCGACTCGCCTCTGAACGCTTCTCCGTGAGCTTCGAGGAACGGATGGGGGCGTCTGGGTACGTCGCCCGGTAGCTCTCGGCCGTGACCCCGTGCTCCGCCGTCAGGTGCCGGGCAAGCGTCTCCGCTCGATGACCGCAGATCCGGCAAACCACGTAGTCCTCCCCTTCCACCTTGCCGTTCCACCGGGCCTCTTCCTTCATCTGGTGAAAAACGATGTGGGCCTTGTCCCCCGCCTCGCGGCGATGACGGAAGTGGGTCGAAAGTCCCCGCTCCCCGTCTACCTTGAGCCCACAGACCGGACATTCTCGGTCGTACTGGAGGGCCTTGCAGGCATCACAGAGGAACGAGGGGACATCAATGCGGCGGATCTGGACGAGCTTTAGTCGAACCGGTTGGCCGCACCCAGAACAAGAGATGTCCCTCTCCCGGTACACGGGGTCCTTTCGAGGGTCATCTTTGTGCTCTCGGATCCCGGCAACACGGCAACGCTGCCCCCGTTTCTTGACGGCTTCGGTCCCGAACTCGGTTTTCCACCGGGCCCGGAGCGTGTTGGGACTCATCCCCAGCCTGGCGGCTAGGTCGTTGATGGGCTCGTCGGTGTGGAAGGCGGAGGTGAGTACGGTTGGCTCGACTTTAGCGGCTCTTGGCATCTTGACAGAGGATGAACCCTGCCAAGATGCTTGTCAAGACTTTTCGCTGCCACTAGTCGAGACGTACTACTGAGTGGCCGTTTCCTGAATGAAATCAGGTGGTTAGCCTGCTCCGCAAATGGAAGGTTATGATGATATACAAGAGGGGGAAAACCGGCGAGTAGTACGCTTCCACGTTCAGAGTCGTGAAGTCGAAGTCATCTGGGACCGCCTTGATCCCGGTGTACGCCGACACGATCTGCCCTGCAACGAGGGCCTTGAACATATTGGCGAGGCGTCCTTCGACCTGGGAAATCACCCCAGGAAGGTACTTGAGTCCGATGAACCTCTCCAACGTAGCCCGAGCCTGCCGTTGAACCTCGTCCGCGATCAGAACGATCGTGGGGAGCTTCGTGAGCTGGTTGCTCATGTCGGTGGTCAACTCGTGACGCACACGGAGGAGATTCCCACGCTGCTCCAGGATCGTGACCCCGAGCACCGCTGTCTGGTTCATCTCGACCGCGTCCATGATGCGGGCGAGGCTGTTGAAGCCGGTGAGACGCCTGTTGGTCCACGGCGTCGCAACATCGTAGTTCGGGCTCACCACCGACCCGGTGAGGGCCGCCGCCAGATACGTTCCCTCGACCAGGTACTCCTTGGTCTTGCCGAAGGCATCCGTGATGTCCAGAGTCACGATGTCCGGGTAAACGAGCCTCATCCGAGTCTCGTGGAGTTGTTGTGCCCAAACCCCGACGGTATTGGGTGTTATCCCCGCCGCCACACCGAGGATGCTCGTGCGCTCCGACCTGTAGCGGATCGAAGACATGATGCAGTTGGACTTCTTGAGGATCTGGTACAACTCCAGGGAGTCGCCCCGTTGCAGCTCGATCATGTCGGGATTGACCTGACCGGGTTGCACCCCTTCGAGATCCGAGATGGCCTGCTTGTACGAATCCAAGCTGGCTTGCCCCGAACCCTCGGCCCTTTGCACCTGCTTGATCCCCAGAAGGACCGCTCCGTTGATGATCGCGAGGTAGCTCGCCAGCGAGACGGGGTTGTCGGGGGAGATCGCCCCATATGCTGCCTCGATGGCCGACATCTTCGTGAAGAACTGCGTCCCGAAGTCTTGCTTCGTGTAGACATAGCTCACGTAGTAGAGGTCACCGATCGCGGGTTCGTTGCCACCCCGCTCGTAGGTGGAGACGATTGCCGTATCCCCCACCCCGATATTCAGGGTGTTCGCCACCTTCACTTCGAGTCCCGGGAAGGCCGTGACAGGCAGGTTGGCGTCCGTCGTCATCGTCTTCGATACGTCGATTCGGAAGGTCGCAGTTGCCCCTGTCGGGTATGCCGCCCACGGACCGACCGGATTCGTCTGCCAGCCTCTCGGGAGGATGGTGAAGGTCAAGCCCGTCACCTCATCCCGGTAGGTCTGCCCGATGACGCCATCCTGGCCCGTCCCGTTATTCAGGATCGAGTTGTTGGCCGACCCCGATCCATTGTTCGGGTCCGAGGAGATGACGAAGTAGCCGTTCATGGCCGCTTCGCCCATGTCCCCCGCGTTGTTGACCGCGTTGATCCCGGTGCCGGTGAACATCGCGTCATCGACTTGGACTCCGCCTGAGCTGGTGTTCCGGAGCCGGATCTGGGAGGCTGCCCCCGGCAGCCTCGACTGGAGGTAGACGTACTCGGCAAGGGCCGCATCCACCGCCACACCGGCCAGAGCCTCCGCGTAGAAGTAGGAGGCGGTAGCGAGTGCCTCGGTGAATTGCAGGAACGTGGCCGCAGCCGAGGAACTCCGATTGCCCATGAGCATCGAAGCCACTGCCTTGGCAGTCACGAGCCCCCGTTGTGCAACGTCGCCCCCAGTGAACCCGAGGGTGGCGTTGGCACTCCCCTCCCCGATCGAGATCAAGGAGGACTCGTTGAAGAGGGCGCTGGTCAGTCGGATGCCCAAACCTTCCGGACGGAGCAGGGCAGGGAAAATCCCGCCAAACGTCGTTCCGAAGGGGTTCCCAGGGCTGTTCGCCATGGCGTAGGCGATCTGGTCGAAGACAGTGCCCGTTGCGCTCAGGGCCGTACCCGGACCCACCGCCGTCAGGGTGCCTGTGGCTGAGGCATCGAACGTCACGGTCACCGGAACGCCATCCATGGTGAACTGGAAGACGTTGTTGGCCGGGAGAGCCCCGGTGCCGTCGTAGAACGTCACCTGAAGCTCGGTATTCGCGTCGTAGCCGCCGTCCTGAACCGGCTGCCCTGTCAGAGTCGCAGCCCGGACAACCGCCTTGGAGGTCGCCTCACCGTAGTCACCTTGGGTCAAACCGGCCTTGGTCAGACCCGTACCCCCACGAACGACGAGGCCCGTCTGGGCTTCCCCGTTGTCGCCGGTCATCGAGCTGGCCGAGCCCCCGCCCGGGAGAACCCGGTTGCGGAGGATGATCCGGTCGTAAGGCGTGATGCCACCCGTGGTACGGGTGTAGTAGTCTGCAACCGGAGCCTGGATGAGGGTCATCTGGCCGCCGCCGATAGCGGTTGCCGTATCGATGCCTGCCAAGATGGCGAAGTCCAGGACCGTAGTCGCCGCCGTCTCAAACCACAGAGCGCCCGCAGAGGCTATGCCCGGAAGCTGGATGGCGAACTGGAGTCGCCCATCTGCATCTGCCGAGCACTCGATTGCCAGACCTGCGAAAGCGGGGGTGCCGCCAATCAGGGCCGTGACCACGCCGAGAATGTCGGTATTGACCTGAGCGGCGAGGGCCGCTGGAGTCGTATACGTTCCGGGCGTGATCGTGACGGTCTGGACACCGGAGATGCCCGTAACATCGTCTTGGAACTCGAACACGAGGCTGTTGTGCTTGAGCGCCGTGATGGTCACGGGGTCCGTGAACCTCGTGGCACCCTTCAGATAGCTCCGAGCCTCCGGGTTGTAGATGTGGTAGAAGTCTGTGGCTCCGGGGACACCCCCTAGAGTTACATCTACCGTAGCGATACCCGTAGTGCCATTGTAGGCCGTGACGGTGGCCTCGTTTCCGGGAGTCGCTACAGCCGAGCCTGCACCGATGACCACTTTCCAGTTCTTGTAGTAGTCCGCGATGTCGGACCGGATGAGGGCATCCAGCTCGATCTCGGTGACCGCAGCCGCTCCCGCACCGGGCACGCTCGTGTGCCCGCCCGCTGCTTCGTTGATCCGCTGGACGAACTTCGCGGCGGTGGCCGGGGTGGCACTCGCTTCGACCTGGAGGTCAACCCCCACATTGTCGATCAGGAGGCTGATATCCTCGTTCGCTGTGAGGACATAGTTGAGCCCCACGGTGCCTGCCGTACCGCCCGTGTAGTCGATCTCGTCCCCGAGAATGCTGGCGAAAGCCCCTCCGACGACGTTCCCAGTCTGGAAATCGAAGCCCGTGGCCCCGCTCGCCAGATCCGAAGCATCGACCATGACCCGGAGGCGGTCCGACTGGCTCGGAATGAACTGGTAGTCCGCCGAGCCGGGGAACGAATACCTGGCCGGGTTTGCCCACCGGGAGGCAAACTGAACCGTGACGACCTCCTCGACCGGGCCTTGGAAATTCGTCTGGTCGACGATGAGATCCGCACCCTCGTGCCGGAGATCCGGAGTCATCTCAGAGCCGCTAGGGAACTCGATCGTGATGCCGCTCAGGGCGGCACCCTTCGAGCCGAGGGGGAACTTGGCCCCGTAGATATCGTTCAGCCCGTTGTCCTGAGCCGTGTACGAGCCTGTCCCGCTGGCCCCCGCCAGAGTCACGGTCAGGGTGTACTCCTGATCGACGAGCCGGTTGTAGTAGCACGAAGCGTAGACGTTGGCCCCGACTGGGACAGCTTCGGACAGCGTGATGACCAGTCCATTGACCTTCGTCACCGTGATCTGACCACGGGCAAGGGCGTCTTGAACGTCGTAACCCCAGTAGGCTTCGATCACGTCGGGCCGATCCACCGGAAGGTCGATTCGACCATTCGAGATGCTCTGGTAGAGGCTCTGGCCGAGCGACGTGTCACGTCCGTTGCCGAGCGTCGGCTGGACCGGAAGCTGGAAATCCGTGGGCGAAGCCACGCCCGTCGAGGTGTTGATGACCGGGTCGCAGGGGGACATGAACGTCTTGTTGTCCACCAGGGTCATGCTGACCTGGGTGCTGTCGAACAGCTCGGTTCCAGCCGTGTTGGTCCCGGACTCGACCGTCGCTGCCGTACCCCACATCACCTTGTCGTTCTGGAGGATGAAGTCGGCACCCTGGTTGTAGTCCGTGCCACCAGGGGTATAACCGCACCGCTCGATCTCGGTGACGTTGATGTTCGCCAGGTAGTCGAACGTGTCCTGCCAGGTATTCCAGTAGTAGGTGATCGCCACCGTCGCACCGGGAGCCGGGGCGTAGGGGAGCGTCACCGCACGGGTCGTCCCGTTCACGCTGGTCGGGATGATCTGGGTTCCGTTGACCCTGACCGTGACGTGGGCCGGGTCGGTCGTCGTCACACCACCGTTGCTGCCGTCGGTGATCGGGCCGTTGAAGGTGTAGAAGGTCAGGGTACGGTTGCTGGACGCCCCCGCGAGGAGCCCGAGAAGTGCGTTGGCCGAGCCGTCTCCGAGCAAGATGTCGTTGTCCGCGTTGAGAGCGAGAGCCGACTGCCCGTACTGGTTCACGAACGTCGTGCCGACCAGAGAGCCGGTGGCGGTCCCCGTGATCGCGGAGGCGACCTGGGCCATCGTGTAGTTGGTTCGAGGCGGGATGGTCACTGTGGATTCCACGCCATCGACCGTGATCAGGAGGACGTTGTTCGCCGGGACAATGACCTGCCCGTAGACGTTCAGGATATCCCCGTGGAGGTCGAGGACGGCGGTGCCGACGTTCGGGGCATTCACATCGCTGATGCCGCTGATCGCTTGGATCCGGGCCGTATCCGGGGAAACCTGATCGGACACGTTATCGGTCGCGAGAGTGTCGGTCCGGTCGAAGAAGTAGGTGCAGCGGATCTCCTGGCCCACGACTGGAGCCTGGGCAAGCTCGACGATACCCCGGACACCATCGACGGAAAGGACGACGACAGGCTCATTGTCCGTCGTCGTGACCTGAACGTCCGCCCGGCTCGTGGTCGGCGTCCCTGTGCCGTCACCCGTGACGATGGGGAATTGGCGAACTTGGAACTTCGTCAGCACCCCATCCCAAGCCCCGACGGTGACGTTGCCCGTTGCACCGACGGAGACCACTGCTCGACCCGTCTCGTCCTCTTGCGGGACTCGGATGTCCACCGACTTCGAGGAGCCGCGAACGACCTCCAGATCCTTCTGGTAGAGAGACTCGTTGCCCTCACCCACGAAGATCGGAATCTTCAGGGAGGCGAGAGTCGAAGCCAGAGGGTTCTCGAAGAACGTCTGCGTGTAGACGCCAGGAGGAGCGTAGTTTTCGTTAGGGAATGCCATCGTTTAGTCCTCTTCTCGTAGGGCACATTGAGCGCAATTCAAGCCGTACGTCTCTCCAGCCGTCCATCTATCCGCCCATCCGGGGGCGGGACCGGGCTCATCCGGCAGCGCAAGAAGAGCTGTTCGTCGAATTCGTCTGTCCGTCTCACCAACCTGCGGGGTAAGCCCCCGAGGCGGAATGGCCCTACACCTCGGCTCGTGGCCAAAAGCGAGTTCTCTTCTGTGATCGGGAGAGGATAGACGGACTATTGCGCAGGAGAGTCTTTGTCGGCCTTGCGTCGCTCCATCGCCATGTTGTGGATGGTGAGCGCCCGCTTTTGGACGGCTGCCTCTTCAGACTCCATGACCCGGTACGAGCCGTCTGGGTTCCTTGAAAGGGCTTTACCTTCGGCTTCAGGCTGAGCGAGCAGCTTGGTTTTTTCCGCCGCTCGCTTGCCATGTTCTTCCCAGCCCTGCTTGGCGTGTGCCCCGATCACCCGGTCGATATGGGCGTCGAGCCCGGAGATCCCTGTGTTTTGGGGCCCAGGGCCGGTCACTTCCTTGTTGAAGAAACCGTTGACCCCCTCGGGCATGAGGCGCTCTGAGGGGCTCTCGCACTCAGGGCAAGGGTGTTTTTTGTCCCGCTTCGACATGGGGGCGGAGGCTTCGAACTGGAGGCCACACTCGAAGCACTGCCATCGGTAACTAGCCATTTTCTGACTCCAATTTCCTTATGATCCATAGTACCAGATCCGCGTCACAAGGGTTTCTACCGGAGAGCATGTAGGACTTGAACTCGTAGTTCCGCGCAGCGAAATCGAGCAAAACCTGCCTCGTAGCAGCAGCGGTCTGGAGAGCGATGTTCCCGAGAGCTATCTCTTCGAGAGATATGTTTGTGCCCCCGGCCATGTCTATCGGATCAACTCGAAAGTCCCTGTCCGACCATTGAAGAAGGGGTCGGTCAAGGCTTCCAGCCCAAGTCCTTCCAGTATTCGAATGTTCCCGATCTCACCCTCAGACCCCGCCTGGCAGTCGGTGAGGCCATCTTGGATTTTCGCTTGCTCCAAGGTCAAGGGACTCACGGAACGGATCATCAGGTCGAGAGGGACGTGGATTGACCAATCCGTTTGGACGGTCGCCGTGAACGTGGCATTGTAGAAGTAATCGTCCCCGTTCTCGTCGTAAAGCTCTTCGGATTCACCACCCATCGACATCTCAGTGATCTCGATACCCTCTCTTGTGAGGTAACTCCGCAGCACCCCCCAAAGGAACATCACGGACATATCCGTGATCTCTTGTTCGGCAAAAACGTCACGGGCGACGACCTCGAACTCCATGCTCACGTCCCAACGGCCACCGTATTCGAGAGCCGCTGGTTGTCGAATTTCCTGGACCACCACAGCCATCTTGTCGCCCACCTCACCTCGGCGACCGAAAGCCATCACAACCCCGGGAATCGCCTTATTGTCGGCTGAGTTCTCGTAGTAGTGGAAAGGCCCCCGCGAAGCGACTGGGTAGCGATAGTCCGCCACCAAACTCCGGCCGCCGGTCAATGGTTGGGTTAGGGTAATCAGCCCTGTGGATTCGACAGTGTAATTCGTACCCTCGATGAGCAGGTAGCTGGAAGGCATCTCGAAAAGCCGCACGGTCCCATCCAGGGGAGGGTGTTCGAGCTGGGCCGTAGTTTCGTCCACCTGCATGACCTGTTCGTGACCCACATCCAACAGGGGGTCGACGTAGAATGCCATCGTGGGGATGCTGTTCGGACCCGTGGTGCCGTTGACGATCTCGATGTAGTAAACCCCTGGTGACGAGGGGAACCTGCCGCCATTGTTCTGGATGGCGACCGAGTCTTCGCGGATCCATTCGATCGCTAGCCCAGGGGAATCCTTTACCCGGGTCAAGTAGACGTAGCTCTGGACGATGCCAACGTAGTTATCCGGGGACAGATCCACCTTGTTCCCGCCGGATGTCTTGACGATGATCCCGTACTGAGGACGCTCCCGGAACGAATACTTCCCCTGGATGTGGTCCACGATGTCACGGTATTTGGGGTGTAAAGCCCAGAACCGTCTTAACTCATAGCAAAATCTATTTTTCAACGCAGCCGATAACTGGAAATACACCTAGAACCTCCCCTCATACACCCCTAAAGTTGAGTCGCCCTTCAATCGGAATCCCGCACAAGCGGGGCACCCACTCCCAGCAGCCCTACTCGCAATTACCGCATACCAAGAGTGTCCGGCAGGACAACACCACCAAGCCTTGCGATTACTTTTTGGAAGCACATCCTCGGGTCGAACCCCGCCGTTTCGTCCATAATCCCACTGAACCGCCACTTGGGGTGCAGCTACAAGTAGGTTATGCTCAGGGGAGGCTTTTTGGTGTGTGCAATAAGGACACCCTTTAGTGTTAGCTCGGTTATTTATCATTGCCTGCCATTCGTGCCCCCGAGGACATAGCCACCAAACCTTCTCATTACTATAAGGGGTAAACGACTCCGGTTGAGCGTGACCGTTTTTCGTTGGGTGCCATTCCGCAACCAAGTCCGGAAAGACCGTTCGCAAGTTCCTCTCTGGCGTGGCCACACGCCCCAAGCATCGGATACACCCTCCTCCGCCTGTTCGAGATTGCACTGTGGCCCGCCACTCATGCCCAACGGAGCACTTCCACCAAGCCTGCATGGGGGAACGAGCATAAACCCTATCGGGCGTCAGCAAACCATTTTTCTCCGGATGCCAAGTGGCCGCCACATCAGAATAGGAAGCCAAGGAGCGAGCCCAAGGGATAGGCGGCCCCTCTACTATCAGGCGTTGGTACTCCCCCTCCCCCGCGAGGGGTGTCCCGGAGAGGTAGGCCGCCACCTTGGTTTGGTCTTCCTCGGACAATGGGACGACTGCCCGGATCTTCCTGAGCAGCCGATTGAGGATGTCCTTGGGGGGCTCCAGATGCCGATACGGAACGTCGTTCTCGGACAAGAGCTTCAGGCCCCGCTCGCGTAGCCGTACAAGACGGAGACCTCTCTTGGCCAGGGCCAAGCCTTTTCGCTCATCTTTGGCCTCTGTGTCCCGGTGCCAGTATTTGCCATCAATCTCGACAACGAGGCTGTACGAGGACAAATACACGTCACATTCGTACCTACCGATTTTTACGCTGCTCTGGACTGAGCCCCAGATAGCTCGCAGCTCGGTCAAAACCCTGAGTTCTATCTGAGAGGAGTGAGAGTGACACCGGGGGCATCCCGTCCCGTTTCGAGCCCGATCCTTGATAGTGGCTTTCCACTCGTGCCCCCTGCCGCACTTCCACCAAACCTTCTTACCGCTCCCTGGAAGAAACTCAGACAGAATCAAACCTGGGTTCTTTGGGGGATGCCACTCTTGTACGAGATGGGGAAACAGAACAGCGGCGTTATTTTCTGCCGAAGCCTTGTTGTGGTTGCAATAAGGGCATCCAGTGCCCCCCGCAACTCGCCGGTTAGGCGATGTCTGCCACTCGTGGCCCGCAGAGCAACGCCACCAAACCTTTCGAGGGGCGTTGGGGTAAACGTGCTGGGGCTGAAGCTGTCCATTCTTCTCCCGGTTCCATTCCTGGGCCAGGGCAGGATGCAAAACCGCCAGGTTGTAGGCATCGGACAGCTTCTTACGCACGGACATCTCCCAGGGTACTTTATAGGAGAACTAGCGGGTGTTGGGGTTCTTCCTGACGTGGACGACCGGGACGCTGTCATCCCGTTCGGACCCCTCAAACACTTCCGGGTCGATTCGGAGAATAACGCCCTGACGAAAGTTCCTCTCGGGGTCGGCATGGAGAACGGTCAGACGGACATGAACTTCGTGAGTCCCGTCCTCCTGCTCGCCGTGGTACTGAGCCACGCCTTCGGTCATCGTCTCCACGCCAGACACGGGTCATTCCTTGAAAGCCAGCCCGTGCATCACGAATGAGGTATCGTCGTCCTGAAGGATCCGGCCTGTCTGCGGGTCCCGCACCGCTGGACGATACTGACTGAGCATGAAGGTCTCTGGCCGTACCTGCATGACCGTCGTATCGACACGGCCACCTTCGTGCTCCATGACGACCGTCAGGGTTACCTTCTGAGCGTGTTTGGGCTTATAGAGGTCACAATCAGCCATCGTCGTACTCCTGAAGGGCCTGGATCAGCATCCCGTAGGCCACGGCGTTGAGCGGCTCCTTGGCCGTCCGAATCTCCGAGACCTCGATCGGGAACCGCTTGCGCTTCGCCTCGAAAACCTCGGTGAAGAAGTCCAAGAACCCGCCAGCCAGGCTCGTTCCACCAGAGACAACCATGGGGATGGGCCGGGGGAGCGAGAACTGCCCTTGGATGGTCTTGAACCGCAGGGCGATCTGGTCGAGGGCGTACTCGATCAGGTTCTTGTAGTAGAAGACGATCGCCTCCTGCTCCCGCCCCTTGGGCGCATTGAGGTCGATGCCTCCTTCCTTGATGGCGGTGATACGGGCCTTCGTAGACCCCACCGAAGAAGCTGCCCCGCTATCGACCCAGTCGCCGCCCCGGGCAACGCTGAATGACAGACCCTCAATGGTATTCACCGAAAGAGCCACGTTGGTCATCCCGGCCCCAAACGACAGGGAAATGCCCGAAAATGTCTCTGCGGAACATTCAGAGAAGATGATCCCCATCGCCTCATTTGAGGAAATCCCCCTATACCCACACTGGCTCACGAGCTTCTCAAAGACCCCTCGGTGATAGATGATGTCCTTGTCCGGTTGGTCGATGGGTTCAGCCGGAACCGAGAAGTAGCAGACCTCATTTTTCACCCGAGGCTCCCCGAGGACATGCTTTACAAGAAGCAGGAGGACTTCCATGGCCTCTGTCTCACCTGCCGAGATGAGGCCGCCGGAGAGAGGCCGTCGGGGTTCCCGGCCGAAGATGTTGGCCGTTTCCAGAGCCGCGTCTCCGAGGATGAAAATCTCGTCATCCCGCTCGACAAAGCTCGTCTTCGCCAGCCTGAGCATCTTCTTGGCCGTGATGGGAAGGTCGAGGAAAACATCCCGCATTCGGGTGGTCTCGACACCGTTTGGGGTTCTCCTAGCTGAAACAATGTTCATTGTCCCCAGGTCTAACCCTATGCCCGGAGGCCCTGCATTTTCCGGCGTGCTGGAAGTTTCGTCAGCCATGTCGTTTCCCCTTCAAAGCTCTGAGAGCCGCCGAAGCCGCGTCGAGCGAGTCACCGGATTGCTCCTCTGACTCCGAGGCGATCTCCGCCTTGAACCCCGCACCCGCCAAGTCATTCGGGATGAACTTGGGGGTGTCTGATGTCACTGTACCATGCGTAGGGGCCATCGAAGACGTGGCAACGGGTCGCCGTTGCGTTTCCCGGCGCAGGGCAGCTATCTCTTCCACGAGTGGGGCCAGGAGCTTCGCCATAGCGCCCTCCACGTCCGGGAGTGGGGGTGTGGGGGCCGACTCCACGGTGGGCTTCCAAGCCTGCTGTGCGGGCCGTGGGGGCTGACTCCTCGGTACTGATGGCGGAGACCGGCGTTCGCGACACCGCTCGATCATCCGCACGGTGACGCCCGCTCGGATCCGACTCAAATCCTTCGAGCGCCTTGCTTGTTCCTCAGGGATGTAGACCACATCCCCTTTCTTGAGAGTGAGCCCAAGGTCATGGATTATGATGCCGGGGTTGCAGATGCAGGTGATTTCGGCTTCGATCATTTGGTAGGGTCGCCTGCCGTGAGGGTCTTGATGATTTCTTCCTGGATGATTTCCACACTGGCTTTTCTCCCCTTCTTGATGGCCCGCTGAAAGAATGTGAACTTGGCTATACCGGGGTGTACCCAAGCATCAGAAAACTTCAACGGAGCTACTCGGAAAATGACCGTCCCACCAGAACCTCCCAGGGGGACAATTAGCGGAAGCCGGGTACCTTCTCTGGGCCTGCCGTGCTTCTTCATGCCGAGTTCCCGCTCCCTGGGAGTCAGGTGATAATCCCCGGGCTTCTTGTCCTTGGCCTCTTGCGTCAACCATGTCATTTTTCGTGCGGGGATGTCCCCCGAGGCAAGTTCGTGCATCCCGTAGAAGGACGAGTAGAAAAAGACACTTTCCCCTTTCACACTGAAAGAAAAGGACTCCCAGATGGGCGGCCCTCCCATCGGGTCACGGCCGGACCAGCCGCGCTTTGCGAAATCCTTGGCGGACTCCCGCTTGAGTTCCTTCACAATCGCATACCCAAGTCGGCGCAATGTAGAAGGAGTGAGAGGGATGCCATCGGAGGCCATTCGCGACCAAGGCTTACCCCGAACTCCTTTGATTTTGACCTTGGTCGCCATCAGGTGAATCTCTCCACCGAAGGGTGCCATGTCCGATAGCCTTGGGCAGAAGAAGTCCGTAGGCGGTCAAACATTGCCTGGAAGTGGGGGAGGGCCCACCCTGACTGGATTTCGGTCTCCGAGTAACGAACCACGGAGTACCCAGTGGCGAAATAGGCTTCCGCTGTTCTCACATCTTCTGCGATCCGATCTGCGGGCGGTCCGTAGATGAACCCGGGGCCATGGAACGCCTCCCCGTCACACAAGATCACAACCTTGCGGCCGTCCCCCAGAGCGACCTTTATATCAGCTTCTCGGGGGCACCATCGGCCCCCAATCCTCAACGACTGCCAGTCGTTGAGAGTCAGATCCGCGACCCCCGCTTTTCGGAGATCCTCGGCAAACCCGGCCTCTAGGGCAGAGCCCTGCCCGAAGTGCTTTTTGTGCCACGCTGCTCTCTCTTCCGGTGAGAGGGCCGCACGCTTCTCATGGGCCTTCCGGATGTTGCGGTGCCCAACCACTTGCTTCCGTTTTTTGTGGGCCGCCCGATATGCCTGAGGCCCTCCCAAATGCACCGTCAGAACCCCAGAATACACGTCATAAGGGATTCCCACCTCACGGAGAACCTGACCCACCTTCACCCCTGCCTGAAACCGCTCTAGGACAGCCCGGTAAATGTCGTCCCCCACCTCCCATACGACATGCCGCTCCCGCAGACCGTCCCAACTCGCCTTGTTCCCTACCGCAGTCATCATTTGGCGTGTGTCCGGGACCACCTCCGGACGGAAACGCTCATAGCGGCGTTTCCCCAGACTCTCTCGTTGCGCCCGGCAGTCCGGGCATCGCTTTTTGTGGGCCTGTTTTTTATCCGTGGTTTCCCAGAGATTTCCGCACTTTCGGCAACGAAGGGTTGCCTTGTACTCGGAACGCCACCGATGCCACCGGGCTTTTAGCTCCCGGTGGGAAACGTCCTTCCTTTGACGCAAGTGGGACGACAGGGCCCGGTAGTTCCGATTCTCCTTCCCGCAAACCTCACACAAACCAAGAAACTGCATCTTGGAGCACCTCCCACACTCTTGGTAGCAGAAGGAGAGGGGGGATGACAACCCTGCTGATATTCGACCAAACCGTTGAGCGGCCTCTCTGCTCAACCTCGTTCGGCATGGAGTCGTGTTCCGTGCCCATGGGGGCTTCGGCAGTAGAATCGACTGGGAACGGCGGAGCACCTGGCGGAACGAGATCCACCCGGTTACCCGTGGGGTCGATGACGGAAAGGATCCGGGCGTCGAGCCCGTTGATGAGCCGCTGCTCAAGCGTTGGCGGGTAGGCGTCCACGAACCGAGTCGGGGTCTGCACGATCGTCCAGCGGTTCATCGGCCACACGTACTTCTCTACGCCGTCGATTGGCACCTGATACCGAATGTCGCCTTCGTCGAGAGACCCGATGTTGAAATGCTGCTGGAGGTAAACCCCCCGGTTCGTTGGGCGTCGGACAGGGCCGACCGAGTACCGCTCATTCGTCTGTTTGACGATGAAATCCCTCATCGTCAGCACTGGGCTGGGTCCGGTCCAGACCTCCTGTGAATGCTCTTTCCGGCGGCCCCATGGCGTCTGGGAGATTTTCCGCTCGGCATCGTCCGGGGCCATGATGATGTCGAAAGGACCCTCGTAGCCGCCAACAAAACCCGTCCCAAAGCATATTTTACAGCGTTGCGAGGGTTGGCCCGCAAACTCCACAGTCATCGGGTCCAGCCCGTGCGTGCAAGGAACGCCCGCCATCCGTCGAATGAAGACCTTGGCCCGCTCGCCCCCTTGCTGAAGAATCCACTGGTTCCGGCGCACAGCTTCACGCCAGATGTAGTCGAGAGATTCAGTCTGCCCGGAGATGAGAGCAGGCGTGTAGCTCAGGGGTGTTTCCCTGTAGCCTGAGGGTGTAGTGGGGTCGATAATGACCGTGGCCAGCCGGTAGTGGATATTGGTGCCCAAGCCCGAACGGACATAATTCCGACTGGTGTGGTAGGACACCTCGACGGGGACACCCTCTGCTGGAAGCCTGGGGGCATCAATCCGTTGCCGGGCATTATCGATCTCACCCCAGTTGACGAGTGTGACCTCGCCAGTCGGGCCGAATACCGCCTCGACCGGAACCTCGTAACCGTCGATGTAGACGGTTACGTCACTCGGAGCGTTAGCTGGGGTGTTTCGTTCATAGGGGGCTTGGAGAACCGATTTCACGATCGGCTGTGACGTCTGCAATGTCCAACGTCGGTCATTGGGGGCATCACCGCGAGCCGTCCAGCCCGTATCCCAGGGGATCGCCTCCCGGTTGATCAGGATGGTCTCCGTCAGGTCGCGGTAGAACGTGCCGCCGACTGGGAACTCGTTGAGACGGAAGAAAGGGCCTCGGTCGGAGACGTCGGAACGATAGACGTTGACCCCGACGACCGTGTAGAGGCTGTTGCCCGCAAGAAGGGCCGGGTTGTCCCACCGAAGATCCAGGATTCCGAAAATGTAGGGGTTGACGACCTCGCCGTTCTGGGGTGGTAGCGGAGGAGGGTCGGGGATCCCCGGATTGTACGACGCATCAGGAGTCTGTACTCGCGGTGGTAGGTCTTCTACACCGCTCAGATCCCCATTAGGGTCGTTCTCACAGGAGGGGGAACCCATCTGGCGCTCCTTGCGTCAACCCTCCGCCGAGGGCGTGTTTGGTTTTTCCGGGAGATCCATCGCCATGATGGCACCACCTGGACCCAGTTGGAAAGGAGCACCTTGAGGGATACCCGCCTTTTGAGCTTCCTCGGACACCGCGGCTTCGATCCGAGCTTCCACCTCCGCCATGTTGGTGAGCAATCGGGCCTTACGGATTTCGCACATCCCGATCTCCTGCACCACGTCACGAGCGGCCTTCTGGAGCGACTGCATCAATGCCATTTTCTCCGGGGGCAGGTAGCCCTTGATTCGGGGGTCCTTGGGGGCCTCCTGCTCGTCGGCTTCCTCGATGGGGGTTGGGATCTCTCCGTTGTCTGTCATTTTGTCACTGTACCCTCAGACCTGACTCTCCCCTCTTTCCTAAGCCACCCAATGAAATTGACAAGGTGAACCCCTAGGCGGCTCTTGAGCTTCAGCCTCGTTGGGACAGTGAATTTGCCCGGCGAGAGCCTAAAGCTCCAATAGGAAGTCCCGTCATCGGACGTATATTCGTAGATTCTTGGAAGCACCGTCTCACCCTCAAAGCCTCTTGGGAGCTGGCATCTGCACTTGATCCTGGACTTGCCTGAACTCCTCGTACAATTGCTTCTCTTCGGGAGGGACATCAGGATCCGGGGGGTTCTGATCCCACCCCTTCTTCTCTCCGTGTTTCTTGACCGCCTTGGCCCGGCGATACTCCAACGTCTGCCTGATCGCGATGAGATCGCTGTTGATCTTCAGGAGCTTTTGGGGGGAGGCCAGGCCCGCCAGCGTTGCCGTCATCGTCGTTGTCGCCACGGCGGCTCGGGCCTCGACAATCTCCACCACGAGAATACCGTCCCCGTCCTTGTCGGCCCCGGCGTCAGTCGTAGGGGTGCTGGTGCCCGCATCCACGTCCGGGGACCGCATGGTGACCAACGAGACCGCTGACGTCGCCGTGTCGGGAAAGACAGCGTAGGAGAGGTCAGAGTCGGACCCCCTGAAAACACCCCCCGCGATTCCGAAGAGGAGGAGCGCCGACACGACCGCGATGCCGAATGTGATGTATCTCGCCACGGTATTTCCTCCTATCGGATGGGGGGTCTATTCAAGATCCCCTTGATCTCGACGAGGGTACCGTTCATGGCCTTGATTTGCTCCTCCAACCGGACCAACGCCAGGGCGTGAGGTTTCACAGCGGTCACTTCTTTTTCAAGCTGGCCGATCCGAAGCTCTTGGGTCGCCTGCTGTGAGTAGAGGTTGATCCCCCAGACCACAAGGGGCAACACCGCTGCGGCGAGCACCTTGAACAAGACGTCGAACAACTTGTTCGGGGCGGCGGTCGATGTGGCTGGTACCACGGGGGCAGAGGGGGGCGGAGTCACAGGTGTTGGATCAGGCATTGAAAGCTCCCTATCCTGCGAGGATATAGGACGACTAATCCCAAACGGGGGGCTTCGTAGGGTCTTTCACCCAGGGATCTGTTGGGTCTAACCCTCGGCACCAGAGGGAATCGAGTGACGATCAACGACTTTGAGCTTGCCTGTCTGTGAGCCTATTGGGGACTTTCCAGGTGGGGTCCGAAACCCACGGGTGATTTGCCCCCTCGCCTCGACACCATTCTGAGTCCTCAGGGGTCCAGCGGCAACGTCTTTCCCCCCGGTGCCCCCGTTTCAAAGCGTGCTCTGCTTTGAGAGCCTCTGAGCGAGTGCTGTACGGCCCGAACAACGACCGAGCGATCCAAGGTCGATGCCGGGCGGTATATTTTCCGCCCCTGCCTTTGATCCCGTTATGCTCCAAAAGCCTTCGGGCCGGGTCCGTAGTCATGCCCACATAGAAAAACCCGGGCAACTCCTTACGGGATTTGCCATACCGTTTTTGCATACTTTGGATGACATACACCCAATATGCCCTGCCCGTGTTATCGGGTAGTTTGATGTTCAAGCACAAAGTAGGGTCGCTCTCCTTGGCTTTTCGCACGCTATTCTTCTCCACTTGTTTAGCTTCGATTTCTCCCGAGTAGACGTCTGCCGTGACATCCGCTACAGAAAAATCTCGGTCATTTAGTGCGGGGGAATTGACCCCACGTTTTGTCAGGCTCCTGTGCATGTTGATGCGAAACCCGAGATTGCAGGTGGACCCGATATAAAAACACCCATCAGGGAATGTGATACGGTACACACACCACTGTTGTGCTACCCCTCTCTTGAGGCGGTTTTCCTCCTTGTGCGTTTCCCGATAGGCAGCGTTCAGCGATTTTAGCTTCGCCGCGTACTTTCGCTTATACGCAATCTGGTATGCAGCATCACAGAGTTTACACTTATTGCGTGTCCCGTCCGGGCTTCCCTTTCTCCGAGCAAAGTCGGCTCTGGGTTTGGCGATCTGACAGGAGATACACGTTTTGAGGGTAGGATCTTCAACCATGTTGCACCTCTCACGAAGGTTCAATGTGTTAGGGTAAGTGGACGTTGCAGCGCCCACTTACCCTTCCCGTATGACGCGACAACTACCCCCCAATCTCCCGAAGGAGAAGTTCCCGGATGATGTGGGACATTGAGACCCGACGCCGTTGGGCCTCAGCCTTCAACCACGCAAGAATGTCAGGGTCGAGGGTAACCCGAATGGGTTTTTTGCGTTCCATGCCTACAACATAGGCGGGGTATAGGCGGATTACCGCAGGGCAAACCCAAGAACATCAATCCAAAGGACTAGGCCCACGGGTTTTCCCGGTAGACCCCGTGGCCGGGGTTTCAAGGACTGGAGGACGTAGACCCACCAGACCGGGCCTGGGGAAGCCTCGGGTCCTTCGGCCCGCTCACCTGAGTCACCTTCACCCCGTGCCTCTTGAGATACGGCAGTCCGTTCTCCCCGAGGTACCCCTCGGAGATTACGACGACGTGGGCGATACCGGCGTGATGGATCAGCTTTGCGCAAAGAAGACACGGCTCCCCCGTGACGAACAACCAGGCCCCCTTAGATGCTACCCCCGCTGCGGCGCAATTCGCCACCACGTTCATCTCGGCGTGGTGACAGCCGCGTTCCATGCAAGTGCCTGATTTGATGGGCGGGTATGCCTCAAGTATTCGCCTCTTGGCATCTTCCGCGTCCACAGCGAGAGCATGTCGTTCCGGCAAACACTGGCCCTTGAGCCAAATTCGACGCCATCTCGTAGGCCCTTTTGGATCCGCCACTTCCAGCCGAACATCGACATCTTCGGGTTTCAACCCGTCCCGCACGCACCAGTGCCCCCCGCAAAGCTCGCCCCCACCCCGGGGACCGCCGTTGTAACCATCCATCAGGACGACGTTACGCTCTGGGTCGAGGAGCATCGCACCGAACTTCCGACGAGGGCAGTTGGATGCCTTCGCCAGCATAAGGCACTGCTCGATGCGGATACGGAGGTGTTTGTCCTTCACAAAGGATCTCTACCCCATTTTTCACTTCCCTTGCCGCCCTTTTGAGGTATTATCAATCGTGGTGGCAGGGAGTTTCGGCACTCCCCCCAGCTTCGTGACTTCCTGCCACCGCTCCCACCAAAAGAACGCCCCAAAAGGAGTAGGATCCTTAGATGGGTGACGTAAATAGCATGGGCATCCTGGTCGGAAGCTCGGCCTGCAACGCAAAGTGCCAGCTCTGTGCAGGAATCCCCCATAGGAAAGATGCCCCCAGGAAAGACTGGGTTGTCGAGGAGCCTCGGGTAGAGGAGGCAATCCGAGAGTGCTGCGAACGAGGCGCTCGATACATCTCCCTCTCCGGGAGCGGTGAACCTACCATGTCGCCGGGAGCCGTGACCAAGGTGCTCGGCATCATCAAACGGGTGGCCCCTCCCCTAGAGAAGGTTTGCCTCTACACGAACGGCATCCGCTTCGGGGCCGACAAAGGCTTCGAAGCCCTCTGGCTTCCTGCATGGAAAGGGATGGGGCTGACCGACATCCAGCTTTCGGTGCATGACTTCGACCTCGCCAAGAATGCCAAGGGGTTCGGGATTTCCTACTACCCGGACTTCGATGCCATCTTCGGCCCCCTCCGGAAGTACGGGTATCGCATCCGGGCGAACATCATGCTCCAAAAGGGGTACATTGACTCCGCCGAGAGATTCCGCACGGCCCTCCGGCACTTCCGGGGGAGGGTGGACAAAATAGTGGCTTGGCCGGTCCGGAGGGTGGGCCGGGAGGGCATCTCACCGAAAGCCCCTTCGGCGCAGATGATGGGCGAGATCAAGGAAGTGGCCTCCGGATTCGAGGATGTCGATGTCTACTGGCCCGAGGAACGCAGTGCAGGGAAGCTCACGTTGTTCCCGGACGGGTCACTCCGGGACACATGGTGCTAGGTGGCGAAGAAGACCGCGAAACCCGACGGCGCTGATCTCTACATCGTGCAGAGCGGAGTCACGGGAGCCATCAAGATCGGGCGGTCGAAGCACCCCAAGAAACGCCTCGAACAGCTCCAGACCGGCTGTCCCTACCCACTACGGCTCATCCTGGTCCTCGAAAACCAAGGGCACATAGAGAGGGATCTCCACAAGCGGTTGGAACGAGGGAAGACCAGGGGCGGCGAAGAGTGGTTCGACTACGATGTCCTGCCGGAACTTCCCGACGACATCTACTGGCAGATGGACATCGAGATGGTGGATTCTTGGTGGCAGACCTAGCCTAGAACCACCTCACGGATGGTCGGCACCTTGGCGATGTGAGGGAAAAGATCCCGGATGCTGGCGAGGGCCTTGCGGGCCTTCGGAAGCTCGGCAGGCTTCATCGAAGCATCGAGACGATCACGGAAATCCTGAACGGAACCAAGGCGCAACACGAGGGCGTCATCCACGGGAACGAATTTGGTCATCATTCCCTACCTAGTACCACCCCTAGGGGCCGCTGGCAAGACCTACCCCTTGACCTTGGCTCCTGCCTCGGTCGTGAAGTGCTCCGCCGTCATGGTCACGGTCAGAACGAGACCCCCGGGGAGATCGTAGAACGTCGCTTCCTGCTCCGCCTTGGCGAGCTTCACATCCGGGTACTTTTCCACGAACTGATCCGGCGTCATCGCCGTCGCCCCGAAGGAGTCCGGCACCAGGCCCGTCGCCCCCACGAAGAAGGCCAGCGGGGTGAAGTGCTCCGCGTAGACGGCGTCGATGGCCTTGTCCACCAGACGGCCAAGCCCTTTGATCACCTCGGCCGACTCATCCTTGTCGGCCTTCCCGGCGAGGACATCGGTGACCTTGTTCAGCCCCTTGGCGTCGAGACCCGTCAGCTTGAGCACCCTCGTGAGAGCCCCGTTCTTCCAGGTACCGAGGAAGTCCTCGTAGATGGGGTAGGTGAGGTCGTCGGTCGACGTGAGCTTCGTCCGGGCCGAGAGATTCTTGACTTCCCAGGTGCCACCCTCCCACCACATCGGGAGAGTCGGCTTGGCGACCGCCTTCCCGTCTTCCCCGGTGTACGTGAACCGTCGCTGGAGATAGGCATTCCCCGAAGCCAGGCTGGACAGATTCCGGATCTCCGGATTACCCACCTTGATCTTGTAGGACAACCGCGTGTCCACATGCCCCTTGGCGATGGCGTCATCGAGGTCCGTGTAGGTGTTCGTGGTCGGCGGCGAGAAATAGAGCGCCGGGGACAGGTGGACCTTCTTGAGGGCCTCGACCTGCTCCGGGGTGAACGCCTCGGAGACGTCCTTGGTGAGCCCGGCGACAATCTTCTGGAGGACCGTGAGCTTCGTCAGCCGCTCAAACGCCTCCGAAGGAATCGTCGAGAAGTCCTGGTCGTAGCCCACGAGAGGGAGCTTCGACAGGTCGATCTCGAACATGGTCTCCGGGTCGAAATCACCCTCGACGACACCGAGCTTCTTGAGATCCGCGAAACACCGCTTGTCCGACGTGCGGAGAGGGAGTGACCGGATGTTGATCTGGCCGTCCGAGACGATCGTGTAGTTCTTGTAGTCCTTCAGACCGAGCTTGATCCCGGCCACCTCCGAGATGACCTTGTCCGTCTCCCGGTCGATCAGGTCCACGTCCTGCACGAGCCGGATATTCGCCGTCGCCGTGTCCCGGTTCAGGTCGATCCCGGAGACGGCGACCCACTCCGTGTCTACCTTCGACTTCGTATCGACGGCGGGCCTCGTGAGAGCCCCTGTGGCGTCCCTGGTGCCCGCTACACGCTTGAGCCCCCTCCGGGTGTAGCCTTTGAGGAGGGTCGGCAGATGGACGCTCAGGGAGCCCTTGTGGGCCGCCAGAGCGGACAGGACAGAGAGCACACTCGGGCCCGCCGCCCCGATGCCGTAGTCGTCCTCCTTGATGATCGACATCGAAGTCGGGTTGAGGAGGAATCGCTCCACGTCGGCCGCCATGGCTCCGACCTCGGAGGCCACGAGGGCTCGGGTGTGGTGCCGGTACAGGTTGCTGACGCGGGTGGAGACCATGGCGTACTTCGCCACGTTGAGATTCCCCAGGGCGATGTTCACTCGACAGAAAGCCAGCATCGCATAGAAGTCGTCCTCGGGGGCCTTCTCCGCCTCATAGGTCTTCTCGTTCACCCGGAGATAACGGTAGACGGTCTTGTCGTCATCCGCCGAGAGCCCTCGGATTTTGAGCGACTCGGTTCCCCCAAGCACCTTTCCAGCCGACCTGCTCACGAAGGCGATGATGTGATTGTCCCCGATCCCCGCCTCGATGGTCGGGCAGACCTGGCCCGAGAGGAGCTTCTGCGCCTCGACGAGGGCGTCATAGACTTCCTTGGCCTTCTGCACCTGGATGCACTTGCCCGAGAGGCCGTTGGCGATGGCCGACATCAGGTTGAAGTCGCAATAGGACCGATACGCGAGGGTGTTGCAGAAGACGTTGGGGTGACCGGCGATGGCCGCGATCGTCTTCTGGATCTGCTGCCCCTCCGCATAGGGGCTCGGGTCGTTGGCGTACCCATCCGAGTGCAGGGTGATGCCGGTGATCTCGTCATCTTGGATGAGCGCCTCGGCCGCCACGAGAGCCTGGGAGATGCCGGTGAGCCCACGGACCCGGAGACTCCGGATCGCCTTCAGGTGGGGACTGTTCGGAGCCAGAACCTCCTCGACCGTGACCCGCTCGAAATGAACCTGGCAGTCACCGCTCGACGAGTAGCTGATCAAGGTGACCCGCTGGTCGGGGTCGTTGAACTCCTGAGCCGTGAACACCTTCTCGACCGTGGATTTCACGGTGTCCATGTCCGAGTACATGCTGCCGCTTGCGTCCAAAATCGCAATGTGATGGCTAGCCATCTTGGTGGGCTTCACCGTCTGCTGGCTGATGTCCTCGCTCTCGACGAGGTAGTAGGTGGTGGGGTTTCCAGTGAAATTACGGAGGGCGAACTTTGTCTTCATCTTGGGGTGTACTACCCCAACCGGACGGAAAACAACTCCGAAAAATTAGCCTTCCGCCCATTCCCCACCGAGCTGCCGGTACTCGATGGGGTGCCCGAGTTCCTCGGCGTGCTTGATCCCCCACTTCATGCCCCCAGA
>Ga0307376_10001291_pt1 | contig 27636 bp, 25 predicted proteins | sample TR2MG_FD_202536 | JGI IMG/M metagenome (GOLD analysis project Ga0307376, IMG submission 202536) | Soil microbial communities from Risofladan, Vaasa, Finland - TR-2 | ecosystem: Environmental > Terrestrial > Soil > Coastal area > Acid sulfate soil | place: Finland: Risofladan, Vaasa | collected...
TTGGCATAACCATTGGTTCCGTGATGAGTCCGATTGGCAACCCGCAAAACCTCCTCATCGCGATTCATGGCGGATTGGCCAATCCGTTTTTGACATTCTTCAAAACCCTTACGCTACCGACACTACTCAACTTGCTGCTCACCTGGGGTGTATTGCGAATCGCATTTTGGCGCGATTTTCACGGTCAGGCGCTACTCCATTCCATACCCCCGCTCGACGACAAACACCTTGCACGCCTCGCTGCACAAGGCGTGGCTTGCATGATGGCGGTCATCTGTATAAAGATTGTTCTGGCTACGCTGGCGACACCCATCGTATTACCGCTCTGGATCGTGGCGGTCGGTGCGTGCGCGCCGATATTGGTCTTCAGCCCGCGCCGGATGGAGGTCGTTCGCCGCATTGATTGGCACACCCTGATCTTCTTCGTTGCATTGTTCATCCTGACCAAGTCCGTTTGGAACAGCGCTGCGATCCAATCCTGGCTGCCACAGGCCGATGCAGCGCTTTCCAGCATATCCAATATATTGGTAGGCAGCGCGCTGCTTAGCCAGCTGGTTTCCAACGTTCCCCTGGTGGCCCTGGCCTTGCCGCTTGTCCATTCGGTCAGTTCGCATGCCGAAGCCATGCTTGCCCTGGCAGCAGGCAGCACGATTGCAGGCAACCTGACCCTGATCGGCGCGGCAAGCAACATCATCATTGTCCAGGCAGCAGAGCGGCGCGGCGAACACCTGGGTTTCTGGCACTTCCTGGCTGTGGGCGCACCGTTGACACTGGTTAACCTGCTGGTCTACCGGCTATTCATTTGATGCAGCGTGATTGCCCCGAATTTGTTACAACACATTACCCTTGTTGTTCCGGCAACCTTCAACCCGCTACAATGCCGCATTCATATTGACCTGCCCGATATTCGCCGATTCGCCCCACATGGACAACGCCTCACCCGACACGCCTGACGGCTTCGCCATCAAGACATCCGCGCTGACCCGGCGCTTCGGCAATCTGACTGCTGCGGACAGTATCGAACTGAACATTCCCTATGGTGAAATCTACGGCCTGCTCGGCGCCAATGGTGCGGGGAAAAGCACCCTGATCAAAATGCTCACCACGCTGCTGTCGCCAACATCCGGCTCGGCCGAAGTCGGCGGATACGACATCACCAAATCTCCTGGAGAGGTCCGGCGGCGCATCGGCTATGTGTCGCAACTGGTATCGGCCGACGGCGCGCTGACCGGTTACGAGAACCTGCGCCTGTCGGGAAAACTCTACGGGCTGCCGCCGAAAGTCAGGAGTGAACGTATCGCCAATGCTCTTGAATTCATGGGTCTCGCCGATTCTTCGAGCCGGCTGGTGCGCACCTATTCGGGCGGCATGATCCGCAGACTGGAGCTTGCCCAGGCGATGCTGCACCGCCCCGCCATCCTGTTTCTCGACGAGCCGACCATCGGGCTGGACCCGGTTGCGCGCCGCCTGGTGTGGGACCGCCTGCTGAGTCTCAGGCACGACTACGGCATGACCGTCCTGATCACCACGCACGACATGGAAGAAGCCGAGACGCTATCCGACGAACTGGCGATCATGCATAGCGGCCGGATCAGCGTGGTCGGCAAGCCGGCCGAATTGCGCGCGTCGCTCGGCGCCGAACTGGGCAGGGACGCAACGATGGATGATGTGTTCGTGCATTACGCGGGCGGCCTGATACACGAAAGCGGCTCCTTCAGCGAGGTCGCCCAGACCCGCCGAACCGCGCGGCGGCTTGGTTGAAGATGACGGGCTGAGGGACGACAAAATGGAACGGCTTATCCGCGAAAGCGCGGCAATTGTGCAGGTCGAAATGGTCAAGCTGATTCGCGACCCGACCGAAATCATCTCCCGCGCAATACAACCGGTGCTGTGGCTGGTGGTGTTCGGCCAGGTACTCGCGCAGGTGCGCGGTATCCACACCGGCCAGCTGAGCTACATCGCCTTCATTACCCCCGGCATCCTCGCGCAGAGCGTGCTGTTCAGCGCGATCTTCTACGGCATCGCGGTTATCTGGGAGCGCGATCTCGGCGTGGTGCACAAACTGCTGGTGAGCCCGGCCCTGCGTTTCTCGCTGGTGTTCGGCAAGGCGGTCGCGGCCGGATTTCGCGGCATACTGCAAGCCGTGGTGATATTCCTGCTCGCGCTCGTGATGCATGTTTCGCTGCGGGGCGATCCGCTCGCGATCCTTGCGGTGCTGGCCGCCGTGATGCTCGGATCGGGAATATTTGCCACGTTCTCGCTGATCATCGCCTGCATCGTGAAAACCCGGGAACGATTCATGGGCATCGGCCAGCTGATGACCATGCCGTTGTTTTTCGCGAGCAACGCGATCTACCCGCTGGACCTCATGCCGCCCTGGCTGCGCGTGGTCGCGCAACTCAATCCGCTCACTTACCTGATCGACGCGCTGCGCGGACTGATGATCCGGGGCGGTGAAAGCGTGCACGGCTACGCCGTCGATTTTTCGGTATTGCTCGGCGTGTTCGCGTTGATGCTGTTCATCGCGGTGCGGCTGTACCCGACGCTGGCGGAATAGATTCGGGCCTCCGACGCCGGAATTTTTTGCCGGGCAACCGGTCCGAATTGACTATCCGATTCCGCCCCCGTATATTCTCGTTCCATGAACACGCAACAACTCATCGCTGCAACATCCATCCTCTCCAAACGACTGTGGCGCGGGAAGCTATCCCAATACCGCAGCGCGCTCCCGTACTAACACAATCAATTTTTAACCGGGCAACTGCGGGTCTGATCCCAGGATTCCGTCGGGGAATTCGATCAGGGTTTCGTTTGGCCGCAATGCCTCATGTTTGCCCAAGACCCGCACCACACCATTTCAGGGTCCAGATCATGGCAACTTCGGCAACATGCGTTTCAATCAATCGCGATGTGATACTCGGCGTGATCTTTGCGCTGCTTGCTGCGGTCGGCTTTTCGGCCAAGGCCATCCTGGTCAAGCTGGCCTATCTCGACCATGTCGACGCGATCACCCTGCTGGCACTGCGCATGGCATTCTCGGTGCCGTTTTTCATCGGTGTCGCGATCTGGGCCTGGCTGCACCACGCCGAACCGCTCGGCACACAGGACAAGCTGCTGGTGCTGGCCCTTGGTTTGGTCGGCTACTACCTGTCCAGCTTCCTGGATTTTCTCGGGCTGCAATACATCACGGCGGGTCTCGAACGGCTGATCCTGTTCCTCTACCCGACCATGACGGTGATCCTCACCGCGCTGCTCTACAAGCGCCCCATCGGCGGCAGGGTGCTGGTCGCAATGGCGCTCAGCTATGGCGGAATCGCGCTGGTGTTCGTGCACGCTGCCGGGGTGCGCGAGGGCGGCAGCGTCGTGCTGGGCACGTTGCTGGTATTCCTCAGCACCCTGTCCTACTCGACCTACCTGGTCGGGGCCGGCCATGTCATCAAGCGCATCGGCACGGCCCGTTTCACCGCCTATGCGATGGTGGTGGCGAGCGCCGCCAGCCTGTTGCAATTCGGCATCACGCGCCCGCTGAGCGCGCTCGATTTGCCGTTGCGGGTATACGAGCTCTCGATCGGGATGGCGCTGTTCTCCACGGTGCTGCCGGTGTTCCTGCTCTCCTACGCGATCCGCCGCATCGGTTCGGGCAGCGCCTCGCTGATCGGCTCGATCGGGCCGGTCAGCACCATCGGCATGGCCTATGTGTTCCTCGGTGAGCAACTCTCGCTGCTGAAAATCATCGGTGCGGCGCTGGTGCTGGCAGGCGTGCTGATTGTCAGCATGAGCAGCAAACGGCAGTAGAACGAAATTGCGCATGAGCCGCAGCTTAAACGCTGCGGCGAATTGGGTTAAACTCGCGCATCTTCCAACTCATTCTTTCCAATTCTATTTCGAAGGTCAAACAAGGCGGCGACGAGCGAGCGACGCTGACAGTACAAATAGTACGGCTAGGAGCGAGCAAGGAAGCCAACGCAGTTTCACCGATGAAAAAGGATTGGAATAAATGGCCCAATACGTAATGTCAATGCTCCGCGTGAGCAAGATCGTTCCCCCCAAGCGTCAAATCATCAAGGACATCTCCCTCAGTTTCTTCCCCGGCGCCAAGATCGGCCTGCTCGGCCTGAACGGCTCGGGCAAATCCACCGTGCTGCGCATCATGGCCGGCGTGGACAAGGAATACGAGGGCGAGGTGCAACACCTGCCCAACATCAAGATCGGCTACCTGGAACAGGAACCGAAACTGGACCCCGAGCACACCGTGCGCCAGGAAGTGGAATCCGCGCTCGGCGAAGTGATGGAGGCACAGGCCAAGCTGGACGCAGTGTATGCCGCCTATGCCGAAGAGAACGCCGATTTCGATGCGCTCGCCGCCGAACAGGCGCGGCTGGAGAACATCATCGCCGCCTCGGGCAGCGATGCCTCGCACCAGATGGAGATCGCGGCGGATGCGCTGCGCCTGCCCGACTGGGATGCGGTGATCAAGAATCTTTCCGGCGGCGAAAAGCGCCGCGTCGCGCTGTGCAAGCTGCTGCTGGAAAAACCCGACATGCTGCTGCTGGACGAGCCGACCAACCACCTCGATGCCGAATCGGTGGAATGGCTGGAACAATTCCTGGTGCGCTTCCCCGGCACCGTGGTCGCCGTCACCCACGATCGCTACTTCCTCGACAACGCCGCCGAATGGATACTCGAACTGGACCGCGGCCACGGCATCCCGTGGAAAGGCAACTACTCGAGCTGGCTGGAACAGAAAGGCGCGCGCCTGGAAACCGAGCAGAAACAACTCGACGCCCACGCGAAAGCGATGAAGCAGGAACTGGAATGGGTGCGGCAAAATCCGAAAGGACGCCAGGCGAAATCCAAGGCGCGTATCGCCCGCTTCGAGGAACTCAATTCGCAGGAACACCAGACCCGCAACGAGACGCAGGAAATTTTCATCCCGGTCGGCGAGCGGCTCGGCAACGAAGTCATCGAATTCAACAATGTGTCCAAAGCGTATGGCGACCGCCTGCTGATCGACAACCTCAGCTTCAAGGTGCCGCCCGGCGCGATCGTCGGCATCATCGGCCCGAACGGCGCGGGTAAATCCACGCTGTTCAAACTGATCACCGGCAAGGAAAAACCGGATTCCGGCGAAGTGAAGATCGGCACCACCGTCAAGATCGCGCACGTCGACCAGGCGCGCGACTCGCTGCAGAACGACAAGACCGTGTTCGACGCGATCTCCGGCGGCAACGACATCCTCACCGTGGGCAAATACGAAACCTCGTCACGCGCCTACATCGGCCGCTTCAACTTCAAGGGCGGCGACCAGGCCAAGATCGTCGGCACGCTCTCCGGCGGCGAACGCGGCAGGCTGCACCTGGCGCAGACGCTGATCTCGGGCGGCAACGTGCTGCTGCTCGACGAACCGTCCAACGATCTGGACGTGGAAACCCTGCGCGCGCTGGAAGATGCGCTGCTCGAATTCGCCGGCTGCGTGCTGGTGATCTCCCACGATCGCTGGTTCCTCGACCGTATCGCCACCCACATCCTCGCGGCGGAAGGCGATTCGCACTGGAACTTCTTCGACGGCAACTACCAGGAGTACGAGGCTGACAAGCGCAAGCGGCTGGGTGAGGAAGGCGCGAAGCCTAAACGGATTCGGTACAAACCTATCAGCCGATAAAGATAAAATGACCGGACAAAAGCGGTTGGGTGATAACCAGCGACTTAGCGAGCGTTGTATGCTCGCTTAGTCGAATGGCTAGTAGTTTCATCAGGAAGGTGCGAAGCCCAAGCGGATACGATATAAGCCGATTAGTAGGTGATATTGACCTTATGAACCGGCCAGAGGAGGTGAGATGTCTCAGAAAGTAAATTTGGATGCTCTAATTCCTCGTTCAGATTTTGAAACTGATGAAACAGCAAGTGCTCCCTCGGGTAGGCCGAAGGACACCCTTTCAGTGAATGATCTAAAAAAGGGAGAGTTCTTTTTTTCATATTTGCGCAAGCCGGATTTTCAGCGTGAGACAAGCGAGTGGGACCCAAAAAAGATTTGTAATCTTATACAAAGCTTTTTGAATGATGATTTGATACCAGCAGTAATTCTTTGGCGTAGCGAAAAGAATCTAACATTCGTAATTGATGGCTCACACAGAATCAGTGCTCTCGCAGCTTGGGTTAACGACGATTATGGTGGCGGCGATATTTCAAAAGCATTTTTTGATTCGCGCATACCAGAAGATCAAATAGAGCATGCAGAAAAAACCAGAAGGCTGGTTGAAAAGGAAATTGGTTCATTCGGGGATTATAAACTTGCGAATACAAACCCTGAAAAAGTGCGTTCTGATATTGTTGAACGCGCGAAGAAGTTAGGTGCCCTGGCAATTCAATTGCAATGGGTGAATGGAAGTGCGCTTAAGGCTGAAGAGTCTTTCTTCACGATAAATCAGCAAGCGTCCCCAATAAATCAAACAGAGCTAAAAATTCTTCGTGCCAGAAAGCAGCCCTATGGCATTGCAACACGCGCAATATTCCGAGCCGGTCAGGGGCACAAATATTGGGCTTCTTTCCCCTCGGCGGTACAAGCGCAGATTGAGGAACTGTCCAAAGAGATTCATGAATTATTGTTTGTACCTAGACTCAAAAGTCCAATCAAAACATTGGATATCCCTGTTGGTGGAAAATTAAAGTCTGCTAATGCATTAGCCTTGGTTCTTGATTTTGTCTGTATAGCAAATGGAATAAAAATTGACGGTGAGAAATTAAGTTCCACTCATTCAGACAAATTAAGAGAAGACGATGGCGAGACCACATTACGATTGCTGAAAAGATGCCATGAAGTAGCAAGAAGAGTTAATAGTACTTATCCAAGTTCACTTGGACTGCATCCGGTGGTTTACTTCTATTCTAAAGATGGTGTACATAAGGTTGCATCCTTCTATGCAGTGATTTCCTTGGTAATTGAGTTAGAGAAGAAGAATCTATGGAATACCTTTGTTGATGTTCGAAAGAAATTTGAGAGTTTTCTACTTGCCAATGATGAACTCGTGCAACAAATTGTGCGTAAGCATAGAGGTGCCTTGGCAAGCCATGAATATGTAAGAGACTTTTTTCTACTTATGATTCGTGAATTAAAAAGAAAAAACATTAAAGATGCAATTGAAGCAAGCCTGAAAGATCCAAAGTTTTCATATCTAAAACTTGGAGAGGCGTTTTCACAAGAGATTGGCTCATCTCAAGATTTTTCGAGAGAAATTAAATCAAGAGTTTTTCTTTCGCAGGCGCTATCTGGTGCGCCAACTTGTGCAATCTGTGGAGGATATTTGCATGTAAATTCCATAACAACAGATCACATTGAGAGAAAGCGAGAGGGTGGGGCTGGCGGTATTGATAATGCACAATTAGCACATCCATATTGCAACTCGACATACAAACATTAATTGCGAGTGATATAGGGACGGAGCCCAATTTATTTAAAATGATATAGGGGCGTGGAGATTACGCGCGAAATACTGGTGGCGCATGAATGAGTGCACGGGGTCAGGTCTTGCATTACTACATTTTCAATCCGTTAAATGGGGCAGACTGAGCTAATAATTGCAATAATTTTAGAGGCCATCCTGCTACCTCAACCCACAATTGAAGCAGTCAATGCTGTGTGATAAACTTTTTCTCAATTTGATTTGGATCGAAATATCGGGTGAGTCACAGTGTGTCGGGAAACCGGCCCTGCATACAACGCGGAGATGGGTGGGCAGTCATGAGCAAGCGATTCCTGAGGTGGGTCGAAATCTGGATCGAGGATAACATTCCTCCCGGTGCCAATCCCGACATCGAGAGCCACGAGGCTCGAACAGAGCGGCTGACGGACAAACTGTTCGCCGAGGCGGCCGCGGCCAGTTTCTCAAAGTCCGAGACCGAGGAGGAGCGGGTGCGCGTTCTGCCCCTTGTTTTGGCCGCGGTCGCGGACAGCACCGACTTCGACATCGATGCCTATAAACTCAAATTTCAACTGGCGCAGGAGAATGAAGACGGCGACTGAGCCCCGCCGTCCGACTCACTCACCCCGGCTCACCCACACATTCAGCATGGCCTACGGAAGCACGGGAGTCAGGTCTTGCATTACTACATTTTCAATCAGTTAAATGGGGCCGTTTCACAATAGAAATTCTCTCACCACCTTCACCAATCCTCCCAGCCACACCCTAAGCCAGTAACACCGCCACAAGCCCGCTGATGAATATCCCGTCGAAGCTGCCCGCGCCGCCGATTGAGGCGAACGGCGCACCCATCTTCTGAATGTCCTTGAGGTGCATCAGGTCGGCACCGATCAGCACGCCCATTGTGCCGCTGATGAAAGCCATCGGCGCGGCATTGGCCGGATCGAGCGCCACGGAAACCAGCGCTGCCAGGATCGGGGCGAGGAGTATCGGCATGCCCATGCCGATGCCGGGCACCCTGCGGCTGGTCTTGAAGCTCAGCAGGGCGACGGCGGCAACCGCGATTACCACGTAAAAGATATTCAACGGGTGGTGCGCCAACAGGTAAAGACAGAATGCGACCGGCACCACGCAGCCGCCAACGTTCGCCATGACGGCGGTCTTGCCGTTGTACGGCATTTTGCTATACAGCTCGCGCAGTTGCTGCGGGATTTCCTCCAGATTCGGCTTTTCGCTTTTCATGCTGAACAGCGGCAGGTTGATCATGCTGCCAACCAGTATGGTGATGAACAACAGATAGGCGGAGTCGGCGGAAAGGTCGAGCTTTTCGAATGCCACGGTCAGCAGACCGAATTGTATGGCCGTGACGACCAGCGCCAGTGCGACGATCAGCAGGATGAGCCGGGGTGGAATTTTTGGCATGCGATATTGTGGACTAAATGTGCAATCGGGAACAGACTACGGTTTAATATTCAAGGCCCGATCAGCGACGATAGCTACCGGTGTCGAATCGTTGATTTGTTAATATGAAAACGGTGCCCAATTTATTCCGTTTCATGTTGTTGTTCGGCCGGCACGGCTAGCGTATCTCATTAACTTCACTTTATCCAAGGAGACTGAAATGGCAACAGCTAAAAAAGCAGCACCCAAGAAGCCGGCGGTAAAAAAACCGGCAGCCAAAAAAGCACCAGTCAAGAAAGCAGCCGCAAAGAAAGCAACTGCCAAGAAACCGGCGGCCCATAAAGCGGGCGCCGATATCATGGCTGCGGCAAAGAAGGCGGCTGCCGAAATCATGGCCGTCGCCAGAAAAGTCGGTGCAGAGTTAAAACCGGTGGCCAAGAAGGCCGGGGTCGATATCATGTCGGCAACCCGAAAGGAAGCAGCCAAGATAAAACCGGCAGCCAAAAAGGCAAGTGCCACGATAAAACCTGCGGTCTTGAAGGCAGAGCGGCAGATCGAAGCCGCAGCAAAACGGGCAGGCGCTTCGCTTGAAGATGCGGCCAGGAAGGCAGGCGCCAAGATAATGGCGGCGGCCGAAAATGCGGGAAACAAGATCAAAGCGGCTGCCCAGCACAACCCAACAGCGAAGAAAAAACCGGCGGTTAAAAAATTGCCGACAGCCAAGAAAACCACCAGGTAGATATGGCGCCAATGGGAACGGCCTCGAGGTCGCTCCCAAAATGGTAATCGGCCCAGCCTCGATCTGGCTATCCGGTAAAATTAATGATGGTCAATACGGTCCAGCGCATTTTTAAAACTGGCCACGGTTTGATCCACATTCTGCAATTTTTCAAGGCCGAACAAACCCAACCTGAATGTCCGGAAGTCTGCTCTTTCATCGCATTGAAGCGGCACACCCGCAGCGATCTGCAATCCCTTCTGGAGAAATTTCTTGCCGTTCTGAATGTCAGGGTCGGCGGTGTAGCTCACCACCACCCCGGGTGATTGAAAACCCGGCGCTGCAACGGACATGAAGTTTTTCGATTCAAGCAGGGAACGCACTTTCATACCCAGATCGACCTGCCTTGCCTTGGCTGTGGCGAAGCCGAGCGCTTGTGTTTCCTTCATGTTGTCGCGCAGGATCTTTAAACCATCGGTCGGCATGGTCGCGTGGTAAAGATGGCCGCCGTTTTCATAAGCCTCGATGATCTGCAGCCACTTTTTCAGGTCCATAGCAAAGCTGTTGCTTTGCGTATGGTCAATTTTTTCGCGTGCCCGTTCGCCCAGCGCGATCATTGCGCAGCACGGTGTACTGCTCCAGCCCTTTTGCGGCGCCGAGATCAGCACATCGACTTTGGATTTTTTCATGTCGACCCACATTGCGCCAGAAGCGATGCAGTCCAGAACAAATATTCCGTCGACCGATTCAACCGCTGCACCGATTGCCTGCACATAGTCGTCCGGCAGGATGATTCCGGAGGATGTTTCAACATGGGGAACAAATACAACAGCCGGTTTTTCCTTTTTTATGAAGGCGACGACTTCCCCGATTGGCGGCGGCGCAAAAGCGCCTGTTGTGGTGTTGTCGATCTGTTTTGCTTTAAGCACATGGACATCTTGTGTGAGGCTGGCCATTTCCAGGATCTGCGTCCAGCGATAACTGAACCAGCCATTGCGAACGATCAGGCATTTTTTATTTTGCGCGAATTGGCGCGCAACCGATTCCATGCCGAATGTACCGCTGCCGGGAACGATGACCGCGGAGCGGGCGTTGTATGTCTCTTTGAATACGGCAGATATGTCTTTGACAATTTGCTGGAATTGTTTGGACATGTGGTTCAGGGAACGATCGGTATATACAACCGAAAACTCAAGCAATCCATCGGGATCTACGTTGGGAAGCAAACCGGGCATGATATTTCCTCTGCTAGTTAAAGTTACGATTGAAATATACAACTAATGAACGGGATCAGACTCCATTGATCGCATGAATTTTGTGTGCCGGCTCAACTTGGGCCAACCCTATTGGGGCCTATTCGGGCAATCTGTCGCGCAATGCATCACGGTCAAACCACCATTTGTCAGCAACGATCGCATCAACGACCAGCGCCATGCGCGGCAGAAACACCTGCGGATCACGCAGCTCCAGCTTGTCCAGCCAGATGTCCATCGCATGCTGGTCCTGCACCTGGCTATGGCGTTTTGCCACCATCGCAATGAGACTATCCACAAGAAAGCGCTGGCTCTCGTGTTTGTCGTCCCCGGCGCGCAGGTCAACCACATAGCGCCCTGTAATCGCCGCCACGGCAGCGCCGTCTGAATCATCCGGCATTTCGTCAATCGCATGTACCAGCATGGCCACGGTCAGTTCCGGATCGACCGGAAAGGTAATGGCCAGCCAGATGCCCATGCCCAGCACCGCGATGGAATCTTCATGGCCGGCCTGATAGAGCACGTTGCACGCCTCGACGGCATCCTGCCAGGATTCCAGCTGCAGGGATAAGGCAAATGCCTCGCGTGCAATTTCCCATGCCTCTTTCCTGCGTTCCAGGGGATTCAGGATTTCGGCGATGTCCATTTGCAGCCGGGCGCGCTGCAGGGGTTCCGCGTCCTCCAGCGCGGTGAGCTGCTGAATTTTTTCCGACAGCTGTATTTTCAGCCCGAGCTTCTCCTCCGCTGTCAGGCCCTCACTCGCGTCTTTGACTAACGAGCCAACATTGATAATTTGTTCGGTCATGCGATTATTTCAATTGGACTTTTGGATGGTGTGAGTAGAATCGGCGTGGTCAGTATAAATATGCGTGCCTTGTAAAATTGTTGGACTTGGCTTCAACGGATGATAGCAGGTTGATTCCCGGTAGAACAATCGGGGACAGGCAACGTCAAATAGAACACGAATACAAGTGCTACCAGAGCAAGGTTGCATTAGTCAACAAGCAATCAATATGGGGCTTCCCCCATGTCATGCCTGAATAGAAGTATCATTACTTTAAAAAGGGGAAACAAATGCGGCGCATATTTATGCTGAAGTTCCAAACCATGTTATCAAATGCAATTGCAGTGATGCATGAAGGAATCATTGCGTATGTATAAATTGCAAGGCTATGCAGCCGGTGTAACGCAATGAGCCTCGATCCCCGCACCCTGCTGTTTTCGCTGATCCTGACCTATGGCTTGTCGGTGCTGAGCATGTTCGTCGCCGCTGCCGGACGCAAGAGCAGCAAACCGGACGGCATGGGAAAATGGGCAGCGGCAATGTTTCTGGAAACCGTGGCTTGGGGACTGATTGCGGCACGCGGCAGGATTCCCGATTTGTTCTCGGTGATCGTGGCCAACGGCTTGTTGTCCGCCGCGTTTGCGCTGATACTGGCCGCGATTTATGAATTCCAGCAACGCCCCACACCGCGCTGGCAATATCTGGTGCCGGTTGCGTTGACACTGCTGGTGGCGGCCATATTGGATGAACACATACGCAGCCGCTTCGTCTGGGACGGCATCATTTACGGCTTCCAGATGGTGCTGATCGGGCGCGCGCTGTGGTCCGATCGGGACACCCGTTCCGGACAGGCATGGCGGCTGCTGTTCGGTGGAGTTGTGATGATCCTGGTGCTGCTGCTGCTGCGGGCCGGCTTCGCCCTGGCCGGCCACATCCAATTCGCCCAGCCGCAAAACACCCTGTTGCTCCAACCGGTTCAGCTACTCGCCTACATTGCCAGCATGTCGGTCGCATTGCTTGGTTCGTTCGGATTCCTGTTGCTGGTCAAGGAGCGCACCGATCGCGAAATCATGCATCTTGCGATGACCGACAGTCTTACCCGGATTCCCAACCGGCGCGCGCTGATCGACTATGCGGAGCGTTCCCTGTCCAGGCGCAGCGGTTTGCCGCTGGCGCTGCTGATGATTGATGCGGACCACTTCAAGCTCGTCAACGATACCCGCGGCCACCAGACCGGCGACGACGTACTTTGTCAACTCACCTCGCTGCTTGCGGGGCGATTGCGCGGGCAGGACCTGCTGGGTCGGTATGGCGGCGAAGAGTTTCTGGTGATCGCTCCGGACACCAACGCCGAGGACGCCCTGGCGCTGGCCGAATCCCTGCGGCAGATTGTCGCTTCCACAGTGCTTGCCACCTCAAACGGGGAAGTCTCCCTGTCGGTGAGCATCGGCATATCCATCTGCCCCGCCACCGCCCTGCGTGCGCTGGGAGATATGCTGGCAGAAGCCGACGCGGCGCTGTATCAGGCCAAGCAAACCGGCCGCAACAAGGTAGTCTGCTTCGCCGCCGAATCCACCAAAATATAAACACCCTCCGCTACCCTGCATCAGGCGGGAATAAGCTCCGGACATTGCCCGATCGCGACGCCCGGCAATTCCGGGCGGATTCGCATAAGCCGAACCGGCCGCAGGTGTTTATTTATGCCCGCAGCGCAAGTTACCCTCAATTTTCCCGATTGTTTGCCGATGAATAGGGGAGCTTGCCATCCTGAATAGGCAGTCATGGGTTTTGCCGACACTGTCAGTGTGCAATTCATCGTGGCATGTGTTTCGGGAATTTTGTGCAAGCCCTGATTCGAGTAATGGGCAATCCGGTATAAAGGAGTGGTAATGCAGGCAAATGTTCGCAACAGGTTTCGCTTCGGCAAATCGCCTGTGTCATCGACCGGAAAATATTTCTTCCGCGCTTGCCTGCCTGGATTCATTCTGGCGTGCGCAACCTGTGGCATGGCGCAACCCGCCATTGCGTTGCCGGTGGCCGCCCAGACAACAACCGCGCAATCGGGCGTCGTCCCGACGCAAACCGTTCAAGCGGAAGTTGCCCAATCCGGCGTGGCCCAGACAACCCCCGCTCAAGCAGTGACGGCCGGTTCGGCGGTGGCACAGACGGAAACGATGCAAGCCGTGACAGCACAGTCCGGCGTCGCAGCAACCGTACCGGTCAAGCCCCAGGTTGCCCAATCCGCCGTAGCGCATACCGGCACGGTTCAATCGATAACCGCCCAATCCGGTGTTGCACAGGCGGCAACGCTCCAACCGCCAGCTGCCACTCCGGGCGTTGCAGCAGTACAGACAACTCAACCACAGGCTGTTCCTCCCGGCGCGGCACATACAGCGCCTCCACCCGCACAGCCCGCTCCGCCGGTCGTGGCGATCGACCAGCCGCCGAAGAAGAAAATCGTGTTTACCCAGTTTGACGTTGCCGATGCCCTCCAGGTAAACGATATCAATAACATCTATGACGGCCTGCCCGCCGCACTTTCCAGCCGCATCGGGTCGGGCAAGGGTTTTCTATCCACCGCTACGCGATACTCGATCCCGACAGGCGACGATACAACCCGGCAGCAGGCTATTGTTCAAATAGCCGGGCAGACAGGCGCCCAGTTCCTCGTTTCCGGCACGGTGATCGACGCGGGAACAGACCGGGGAACAAGACATATCGAAATCGAGCTGAACGTCTATGACGGCTTTTCCGGCACAGCGCTGTTGTCGCGCCGCTATCAAGACCAGACCGATGATGATGTGCGGGTGGGAGACGACATTCCGTTTGGCAGCCGTGCATTCTTTGATACCGATTACGGCAGCGCGATAAGCCGGGTGATCGATACTGCCTCGAAGGGAATCCGGGATGCGTTGAAAAATGCCCCCTTTGCCGCGCATATCGTCCGCGCGGACGGAAAGAAAGTGCTGCTGGATGCCGGGAGCAACTCCCTGTTGAAACCCGGCTACCAGCTGGTCGCCTATACCAACGAGCCTAACAATCCGGTAAATGATTTGCTCGGCGCAAAACTGGGTGACGTTGAACACCCGGCAGATGTGATTACCCTGACCAATGTCCAGCCGCAATTTTCCATCGGGCAACTGTCGCATGATGCGGCGACACTCGGCATCAACGCCGGCAACACGGCCGGGATAAATGATGCCGATCGGCGCTATCTGGCCGAACATCCGGCCGATATTTCAAAAATCATCGCGGCCAGGCAACAAGCCCATGCAAAATGGATCAGTGAAAATCAAGTCGCGAAAGCCCCAGCGCCCGCTGTCGTCAAAGCGGAAGTGCCCGAGGCCAAGAATGAAACCAGCATCGCGCGAGTCAAGGAAAAGCGAATAAGCAAAATCGTCCGGACCAGCGCAAAGAAAAAACCCCGCGGCATCGTGCTTGCCAAATCCGGCCCCTGCGATCAACTTGCAGCGCTGCGCGCTGCCTGCGAGAAAAAATCACCCGCCACGCTGAAAGCGCTCGACCGCAAAATTTGACACCGGACGACTTTAATCCGCAACCATCCGGGATGCGCAACCGAAATCCCGCCCATGCAATGGCTAATTTCCGGCTAAAATCACGCTGTGATCAACCGTTACGGGAGTCGCGCCATGAATCTTGCAGAATTGTTCCAACATGAAACCGGCTTACAGGACCTTCCCTCATGCGGGACCCTGTTCAAGGAAGGCGATCCGGGCGACCAGATGTATGTGCTGATGTCGGGCTCCGCCGACATCATCGTGCACAACCAGGTGGTCGAAACCGTTGGGCCGGGCGCAATCGTCGGCGAGATGGCGATGATCGATGAAGGCGCGCGTTCTGCAACCATCGTCGCCAAGAGCGACTGCAAGCTATTGCCGATCGATCGCAAGCGTTTCAATTTCCTGATCCAGCAGACACCCAATTTCGCGGTCCATGTGATGCGCGTGATCGCAACGCGCTTGCGCAGGACGGATAGTTTGCTGTGATTGCATGAATTGCACCACCGCCATATCTTCCAGCCCCGAAACATTCCTGTGCCAGCAGGACAAGAAACTGGCCAAACTGATCTCGATCTTCGGCAATGCCAATATCGGCAAGGACAAAAGGGAACCGTTCGACGCATTGACAAGGACGATTATCGGCCAGCAACTTTCAACCGCCGCGGCCGGCAGCATCGCCAAAAGAATAGAATCCATACACGGCAAGCGGCCCTTCAAACCGGACCGGTTTCTTGAGCTTGACCCGGCTCGGCTAAAAGCCTGCGGAATCTCGAACAGCAAGATCAGAACCGTTACAGGCATCGCCGCAGCGTGCATCGCCGGGAACATATCACACAGGGCGTTTGCCCGGCTTGATGATGGCGAGGTTTTGCACAGGCTGACTTCATATTGGGGTATCGGAACCTGGACCGCCGAGATATTCATGATGTACGGATTGAACAGGCTGGATACCCTTGCACTGGGTGATGGCGGATTGATCCGCGCCCACCGGATTCTTTACCCGAATTCAAAAAGCCTTGAAGTGACTTCGCAAAAATGGCGCCCTTACCGGGCCGTAGCCGCATGGTATTTGTGGCGCTTTCTGGACAACCCGGATTGCCATAACGAAGTGCTGGGCCGCCGTGTAAAAGTTTGAGTTGATTGTTTGCGGCGGCGATCCGGTGTTGCCGCCGACCTGCATGCCGATCGGTATGGTGACATTTTTCCGTTGTCACACTGGGATGATGTCCATTAATCTATAATGGGCATCTGGCAGCACTTCTGATTCGACGGCAAACATGGAAAGGAGCACCTTGAAATGAGCAATGAGGCAGACTACAGGCTAATCGGCAAGTCATCGGTATGTTCGGAAATCACCGAGGACGAAGCCAGAAGCCTCGCGGCGATAATGGGTGTGCGCCAGTTGAAGGATGGCGAGTTGCTTGTCAGCGAGGGCGAAGCCGTTCAGACCCTGTTCATTCTCGCTTCCGGCAAGCTGGCCGTGTTCAGCGCCGACATCAACCACAAACAGAATCTGGTCTACACGATGACTGCGGGCGAGTGCGCCGGCACCCGCGCATTTGTCGACCGGACGCCGCGCAAGGCGACCCTGCGTGCGGTCGGCAACGCCACGGTCTACACGCTCACCCCGGAGGCCTTTGACACCGTGGTGGATAACCATCCGCGCCTGGCATACAAAGTGATGCGCGCGCTGTTCCGTGTCACCCACTCCAACCTGATGCGGATGAACCAGGAAACCCAGCAGCTTTCCAATTACATCAACAAGACGCAAGGGCGCTATTGAATCGCGGGATGATTCACAAACTGAAGCGGTCTGCATCACGATCGTTTCGGTTGCCGCTTTGAAATGAACCATGCCAATGCGCTCAGGCGGCACCGCCACCGACTCCGGCTATCCTGCCCGTCCGCCTGCCCCGCTCTGTATGCAATTGCGGAAATCCCGGATGATTAATCCCTGCACGGATATGGTTATCGACCGGCCAAGCTATTCATGTTTTTTCATAAGTAGTAATGTAGCTGCCTTGCCAATCACACAAAGGAGCGTTGCTATGTCTTCCAGCATGAAAGCAGGGTCATTCTCATACGGGCATCATTTGAAAAAAGCGATGCTCGCCGTTGTGCTTGCAGTTGGGTTACCGCTCGTAACACCGCTGGGCATACCGCTTGCCAGTGCGGCCGGAACCGATGTGACGCCAAACCAGGTGGTAAGCGCTATCGAGGGCGCTTTTGGCGTGACGCCCGGCCAGCGCCGCAACCATATCAAGGGCACCTGCGCGGCGGGCGAGTTTGTCGGCATACACAGGGCAGCAGCCCCATATACCCGGTCGGCGATGTTCTCCGGAAAACCGGTACCGGTAATCGCGCGTTTCTCGCTGGCAGGTGGCAATCCCAAGGCGCCCGATACCGCGAGAAGCCCGCGCGGCATGGCGCTGGAATTCACTCTGCCGAACAACGAAATCCAGCACATGACCATGCTCAACACGCCGGTGTTCGGCGCCGCACAACCGCGCACCTTTTACGACCAGATGGTTGCGATGAAACCCGATCCGGCAACCGGCAAACCCGACCCGGAAAAAATGAAGGAATTCAAGGCAACCCATCCCGACAGCCTCGCGCAGGCGGATTTTCTGGCGAAAAACAATCCCCCGGTGAGCTTTGCCAACAGTGACTTCTACGGCATTCATACCTTCAAGTTCGTCAATCGCGCCAACAAAACCACGCTGGTGCGCTGGCGCTTTGTTCCGCATGACGGCGTGAAGCGGTTGACGGATGCCGAACTGAAATCCATGCCGCATGATTTTCTCGAGCAGGCCTTGATCGACCGGACCAAAAAGGGCCCGGTGCGCTGGGACATGGTGGTCTCGATTGGCAAGCCCGGCGATCCGGTGGACAACCCGACATTGGCGTGGCCGGCCGATCGCAAGGAAGTGAAGGTAGGGACACTGACGATTGCCTCGGCGACGCCACAGCATGGCGCGGCATGCGAGAATATCAACTACGATCCGCTGTTGATGAGCGACGGCATCGAACCGACCAATGACCCGATCCTGCTGTTCCGTTCGCCCGCCTATGCGATCTCGTTCGGCAAGCGGATGAGCGGGATGTAAAACACGCGGCGCGCAGCGGCATAGCCCGGTGCAATGTCTGCTGCACGCCGCGGTATGGGTTCAACAAGGATAATTACCAGTGACACTTATGTACTATGTGCTTTTCCGCAACGGTCAGCTATAGCGCCGCCGGCGTGCTGGTGGGCATCGGCGCGTATGCCGTCCGGCAGGCCAGGCGGCTGCATCCCGCCTATTTGATGTGGGCACTGGTTCCCGTCTTCTTTGGTGTGCAGCAGGCATTCGAGGGGCGGGTATGGCAGGAGCTCGATGCGGGGCATGCCGGTGCGGCGGTGCCCTATGCGCTGGGGTTTCACTTCTTCTCGCATTTCCTGTGGCTGTGGTGGCTGCCGCTTGCCAGCTATCAGGTTGAACCGGTCCGGTCCGGCAGGTTCGGCAAGCTGCGCAAGCAGGTGTTCGCCGGCTGCGCAGTTTTCGGCGCGTTCGCCGGCACGCTGGTCTATTCCGTGATGGTCTCCCATCCGGAATGGATGACCGTCGGGGTGAGAATGAGCTCCGTCACCTACGATTTCTCCGTTCCCTGGCGCAGTTCCATCCACTTGCCCATCACGCCGGCTGCCCTCTATGCGCTGACCATCCTGGTGCCGCTGCTGTTCTCCAGCCACGCGCCGATCAGGATCTTCGGGGTGCTGGCGGCCGCGTCCAGCGTGCTGGCATCGGCGGTCTACGGCTATGCCTACATTTCGGTCTGGTGCTTTTTCGCCGCGCTGCTCTCGCTCTACCTGGTCTACATGATCCACCGTCTTGCACCAGCCGGGCAGAATACGGACACGTTGCCCGCGCGGAGCAATGGATGATCAACCTGACTCATCGTGCCGGTTCGTAATGGGCGACCCGATCTCATGATCCGGCTCAACCAATCATTGCGTGCATGGGGAGGTGCCGACTTCGGCGCGACACTCAAACGTGAAGTTGAAAAACTTGGCGCAGAACAATTGCCCCTGCAACAGGGATTGTCCTACAGCAGTTATGTTACCGGGGGGCCGATCACCGTGCTGGTGCACCGCGTTGCCGAAATGGAAAATGTGATCCGCATCAGGGCCGGGATTTTCTACCAGGGAATCATCGGCGGCTGCAGTTGCGCGGACGACCCGACACCCATCGGCGAAAATAACGAATACTGCGAAGTGCAGCTCGACATCGACAAGGCAACCGCGATCACTGCGGTTATGCTGATAACGGAATGATCGCCCCGGCGTGACAAACAACGAAAGGAATTGCAAATGGTTGACGGAAAGTCAGAACAGAAAGTGGCGTTGGTTACGGGTGCCTCATCCGGTATGGGCAAGGATTTTGCCAGGGCGTTGTTGTCCGAAGGCATGGTGGTCTACGCCGCCGCGCGCCGCGTCGCGCAGATGGATGATCTGAAACAGCTCGGTGCAATTCCGCTGAAAATGGACGTTACCAGTGAGGAAGATGTTCAGGCTGCAGTCCGCACCATAGAAGCAGAACACGGCGGTGTGGATGTGCTGATCAACAATGCAGGCGTTAGCATGCTGGGCGCGATGGAAGACATCAGCATCGCCGAGGCCCGATACCAGTTCGAGGTAAACCTGTTCGGTGCGGCACGCTTGACCCAGCTCGTGTTGCCTGCGATGCGCAAAAAGCAGGCCGGCAGGATCATCAACATATCCTCACTGGCCGGCAAGATGTATGCCCCGTTTGGAAGCTGGTATCACGCAAGCAAACATGCGCTGGAGGGTTGGTCTGACTGCCTGCGTCTGGAGTTGGCACAGTTCAATATCGATGTGGTGATCATCGAGCCGGGCGCGATCGCGACCGAGATGATCGCGACCATGTCAGAACCCATGCTCAAGCGTTCCGGCAACGGCCCGTACGGCAAAACGGCCCATGCCCTGGCAAATTTTTTCAGGAAGTCCTTTGAAAAAAATGATGTCTCGCCGCCAAAAACCATCACCGACCTGGTCATCAAGGCAGTGCGCGCCCGAAAACCCAGGACACGGTATTCCGGCGGGAAACACGCCTTTCCCCTGCTGCTGCTTCGCAGGTGGCTCAGCGACCGGACTTTCGACAAGCTGGTCATGGCATCCGTCAAATAGGCCGGTTATCAATGAGCCCACAACGCAATCGGGTTTGCAGGCCGGAATAGATGAAACCGCAAACTCATCCTGCCCGAATATGTGCCTCGACGGTTCGGCGCCGGCCCATATACAATGAATCGGTAACCGCATTTCTGCAGGTGATAATCAATGAAGCTGTTCCCCTCGTTCCGGAATAAATCCCGCTTCTTCAAGTTGCCAGCCAGACCGTTGCGCCTGGTCGTGCTGCTGCTGTTGCTGGTGTTCTCCGGTTACATCTACTATCTCGACGTGACCATCCGCGACGCGTTCGACGGCCGCAAGTTTGCGTTGCCCGCCCGTGTCTACGGCCGTGCGCTGGAAGTGTATCCGGGGTTAAAGCTGACGCGCGCCCAGTTCACCGGCGAGATTAGCTCCCTCGGGTATCACGAGAACCCGCAGCCGGACCTGGCGGCAACCTACAGGAACACGCTGAACGGCATCGACTTCACGACGCGCAGCTTTGTGTTCGGCGATGGCACGCAGCCCTCGCAGCATCTGCGCATCGACTTCGCCGACGGCAAGGTGTCGCTGTTGCAGGTACTCGGCAGCACGGATACCGACCTGCCTTTGTTGCGCATGGAACCGCCGCTGATCGGCGGCATCTATCCCGGCCACAATGAGGACCGCGAGCTGGTCAGGCTCGACCAGGTTCCGAAGCTGCTGACCGCGGCGCTGATTGCCACCGAAGACCGAAAATTCTATACCCACTGGGGCATTGATCCGCGCGGCATTGCGCGCGCGCTGTACAAGACCGTTACCGGCCAGCGTATCGAGGGCGGCAGCACAATCACCCAGCAGCTGGTGAAGAATTTTTTCCTGGGCCCGCAACGCACCCTGACGCGCAAGGCGAATGAAGTGCTGATGGCTCTGCTGCTCGAGCTGCACTACAGCAAGGGTGAGATACTCGAAACCTATCTCAACGAAGTGTTTCTCGGGCAGGATGCCAACCGCGCGATCCACGGCTTTGGCCTGGCCAGCTATTTCTATTTCGACCATCCGCTCGACCAGCTGGAACCGCAGCAGATCGCCACCCTGGTGGGCATGGTCAAGGGACCGACGGTGTATGACCCGCGCAAGCATCCGGAACGGGCACTGAAGCGGCGCAACGTGGTGCTGGAGGAAATGGCCAGCCAGCACGTGATCACCCAGGCGCAATTCGTGATTGCACGCCGCAAACCGCTGGGCGTGGTGAAGCGCGCACCCGCCGGCACGTCGCCGTATCCGGCCTTCATGCAGTTTGTCTATCTCCAGCTGGAGCGCGACTATCGCGAGCAGGATCTGCGCAGCGAGGGTTTGCGCATCTTCACCACCCTGGATCCGTTTGTGCAGCATCAGGCCGAGCAGGCTTTGGCATCGCGCCTCACCGCACTCGAGAAGTCGCACCGGCTGCCCGCCGATACCCTGGAGGGGGCGGTGGTGGTCAGCAGCACGCAGACCGGCGAGATACAGGCAATGGTCGGCGGCCGTGATGCGCGTTACGCCGGATTCAACCGGGCGATCGATGCACAGCGCCAGATCGGCTCGCTGATCAAGCCCATCATCTATCTGACCGCGCTGGAAGACCCGCAGCACTACACGCTGATCACGCCGCTGGACGACAGCCCGCTGGTGTGGAGCCAGCCGGGCACCCCCGACTGGAAGCCGAACAACTACGATCGCAAATTCCACGGCCAGGTACAGTTGCGCACCGCGCTGGCCCAATCCTATAACGTCGCGACCGCGCGCCTGGGCATCGGGCTGGGTGTGCAGCGTATCCTCGACAAGCTGCCGCTGTTCGGCATCGAGCAGCAACCGCCGCCGTTTGCCTCGTCACTGCTCGGCGCATTCGGGTTGTCGCCGGTCGAGGTCTCGCAGCTTTACCAGACCTTTGCCGACGGCGGTTTCCGCACGCCGCTGCGTGCCATCCGCACCATCGTCACGGCCGACGGCAAGGCGCTGCAGCGCTTTCCGCTGAATGTCGCGCCGGTCGCCCCGCCGGGTCCGGTATATTTGCTGACTGCGGCGTTGCAGGGCGTGGTGCGCGATGGAACGGCGCAATCGCTGGGCAACTGGGTGCCCGCCGATATCAATGTGGCGGGCAAGACCGGCACCACCGACGATCTGCGCGACAGCTGGTTTGCCGGTTACACCGGCGACCGCGTGGCGGTGGTGTGGGTCGGCCGCGACGACAACCAGTCCACCGGACTGACCGGCTCCTCGGGCGCGATGACCGTCTGGGGGGAGCTGATGAAGAACATCCAGCCCGAACCGCTGCAACCGGCAATGCCGGATGACGTCGAAATGGTTAATGTCGGCCCGGTCAGCGGCCTGCGTTATGATACGGGATGCAAGTCGGGGATGTTGCTGCCCTTCATCAAGGGTTCTGCCCCGACGGCAATTTCGCCCTGCGACGCTTCGTCCGCGGATGTCTCGGCCGCCAAGGCTGAAGCGGCAACCGGGGTTCAGCAGGATAGCGGCAAGAAAAACTGGTTCCAGAGGTTATTCGATTGAAAAACATATACGTTCTACTTTTCGTTTCGGCATGGCTGCTCGCCGGATGCGCAAGCGTGGCAACGCAGCCATCCGCAGCGCCGCCAACCGCAACCGGGGCAACGCCAGAGGTTCAGGCACCGGGCGGTGGAATCATTATTGCGCCGGTACCGCAAACGGCCATGTCGGGCAACAGGGCGGTCATTGCGCTGCTCGACCAGGCGCAGACCGACATTGGGGCCGGGCATCGCGAAGCGGCGGACGCAGCGCTGGAACGCGCGCTGAATATCGAACCGCGCAACCCGTGGCTGTGGCATCAGCTTGCGCAATTGCGTCTGGACCAGGGACAGTATGCACAGGCGATCACGCTGGCCGGCAAGTCGAACAGCTTCGCCGGAAGCCAGAACGATGTGCAGGCCGCAAACTGGCAGGTAATCGGCCAGGCGCGCGTCGCGCAGGGCGACCGGGCAGGCGCCGAGCAGGCGTTCAAGCGTGCCGCGGATTTTGCGCAACAGGGCAAGACGGGTCAGGGTTCACTATTCAATCTGCCGTGATCGCGCGATGGAAATGAAGAAGATCAATTCGGGAAGGTTGCGCGCGATCGGCTACGATGGCCGCAGCCGGATTCTGCAGGTGCAACTCGACGATGGCAGCACGCTGCAATACAGCGGTGTCGGCGAGGACAGCTGGCGCCGCTTCAACAGCTCGGGTGCGGCCTGGAGCTTTTACCGCGACAACATCGAGGAAGAATTCACCGCGAAGCGCGTTTCCGGCAGCGCTCCCGCGGGCAATAATCCGCTCGACGATTTATTCCGCAAAACCTGATCAACCCTGGGGCACACCGGTGTCCAGGCGGATTCCCTGCAGGGGTTGTGATGGACAGTCCCCGCCCCTCCCGCGGTTAATTTACCCGCACATCAAATGTCGATTGACACTGCCGTCACCCTGACACGATAATCCGTCCATGTTTACTTCTTCCCCCATTCGTCACGTCCGAGCCTGCCTGTGCGCAAAACCGCGCATGGCGTGGATTTGCACGCGAAGTGGTCCGGAAAGTTAGCGCTCTAGCATTATTTGCTCAAGCAGTTCCCCAAAGGCCACGGAAATTATCTGTGGCCTTTTTGTTTGTGCCGTTCGTCCTGTTTGAAGCGGCGAGAACGGCGGCAGTTTGTTATTTTGGAGAACAGGTATGTCGCTTCCGGCTGCATTTGTTTCAGTCATTCTGATCTGGTCAACCACGCCGCTTGCAATCAAGTGGAGTGCAATGGGTGCCGGATTCAGTTTCGCGGTTTTCGCGCGCATGGCGGTTAGTGTTGTGTTGTGCGCGGCGTTGCTGGTCGTGTTGCGCATCCGCCTGCCGCTGCACCGCAGGGCATTGCATAGTTACGTGGCGAGTGGTACCAGCATGTGGGGAACCATGGTGCTGGCCTATTGGTCGTCGCAATATGTCAGCTCGGGCATGATCTCTGTGCTGTTCGGTTTGTCGCCGCTGATCACCAGCCTGGGTGCGATGATCTGGCTCAGGGAGGAATCGCTCACGGCAAACAAGTTGGCCGGCATGTTGTTGGGGCTGCTGGGACTGGTTCTGGTGTTTCGTGGCGGACTCAACCTGGGCGATGGTGCGGGATTGGGCGTGGTCGCACTATTTGTGGCAGTGACATGCCAGTCGCTGGGGCTGGTGTGGATCAAAAAAGTGGCCGATGACAGCCCGCCCCTGGCAACCACATTCGGGTCGTTATCCGTCGCCTTGCCGTTATTCTTTGCGGCTTGGTGGCTGGCCGACGGACACTGGCCTGCCGTGTTGCCGGATCGCGCAACGGCAGCAATCATTTATCTCGGCGTGTTCGGTTCGGTGCTGGGTTTCATGTTGTATTACTACATGATCAAGCATATGGACACGGGGCGTATCGCACTGATCACGCTGATCACGCCGGTGCTGGCGCTGCTGCTGGGGCATGGCTTGAACAACGAAACCGTGTTGCCGAATGTGTGGCTCGGAACCGCATTTATTCTGTTGGGATTGTGCCTGCACCGCTGGGGCGCTCAATGGTGGATACATTTGTCGACGGCAAGCAAGGCAGAACAATGACGCCGGAAATGAAAGCCGGCAGGATAAGCACTGCCTGCGCAGATAGATTACAATTTTTTCCGGTGGCGAAGAACCGCCAGGCGCAAACCGTATTCGAGCGCCGGCAATCCGGGTAGTGGTCACGGCGGGGCAAACGTGACCTGAGTCCGGCTTTTGATTTGTTTTCCCTGGGAGACAACCATGAACACTGATCCGTTCGAGCAATTCAAAAACAAACAACGCGAAACATGGACACTGGGCAACTTCGGCGAGATGGCGGTATTCACCACGCCGGTGGCCGGCCATCTGGTGCGCTTTGCCGGGGTGAAGAGCGGACAGGCGGTGCTGGATGTCGGAACCGGGACCGGCGTGGTTGCGATCACGGCGCGCAATCTGGGCGCCAAGGTGACCGGGCTGGACCTGACGCCCGCGTTGCTCGCGCAGGCGAGGGAAAGCGCCGTAGTCGCGGGGCATAACGATATTGAATGGCATGAAGGCGATGCCGAGGCGCTGCCGTTTCCGGACGCTTCATTCGGTGTCGTGCTGAGCCAGTTCGGCCACATGTTCGCGCCACGCCACGATGTGGTGGTCAGCGAGATGTTGCGCGTGCTTAAACCCGGCGGCACGATTGCGTTCGCGACCTGGCCCGGCGAGCAGTTGATCGGCCGCATGTTCGGCCTGAATGCAAAGTATGTCCCGCCACCCCCGGGCATTGTTTCGCCGGTGCAGTGGGGCGATGTCTCCATCGTGCGGCAACGTCTGGGCGATAGCGTGACACGCCTGCATGCCGAACGTGGCATCATGGGCATCCCGGCGCTCACCCCGAAACATTTGCGCCTGTTCCTCCTGGAAGCCAAGACCGGGCCGTTCATGCAGACCGTGAAAGCGCTGCAGCACGACCCGGCCAAACTCGAATCCTGGCGCAACGAGATGGACGAAATGCTGGGCGAATACCTTCAGGACAATGTGGTCCGCCACGAGTACCTGTTGATCCGGGCGATCAAGCTGTGAAGATGGTCAAGGCCATGATTGTTCCGCAAGCCAAACCAGCGCGCGCAATTTGCGCTGGGCAGCATGGTTCGAATTTAATCTGAAAGGAGCATCCCGTGATCACCATATCGCCGCAAAGCAGGGAAAACATTCTTGTCATCGGCGTCACCGGAAAGTTGACCGACAAGGACTACAAGGAAGTGCTCATCCCCCGCCTCGAAATGATCATTCAGGCACACGGCAAGGCGCGCCTGCTGCTGGACATGGGAGACGAGTTCCATGGCTGGGAAGCTGCGGCAGCGTGGGATGACGCGCGCTTCGGGCTGGCCCACATGAATGACTTTGAAAAAATGGGCGTGATCGGCGGCCCCAAATGGGTAGAGTGGTGTTTGAAGATCGGTGCTGTGGTAATAAGCGGCGAGATAAAAAACTTCCCCGCAAGCAAACGGGAAGAAGCAATGCGCTGGATAAAAAGTTGAATCAGAACCCCGGCATCGCACCATCGTCCATGCATTGAAAGCTGCCACGCTTACCTAGAAACCGAATTGCCTGAATACACGGATCTTGATGAAATCCAACACGACCAGATAAGCCAGCACCAGGATCATCAACCCCGAGACCAGCCACAGCGGAATGGCAGTCATCAGTATCCCCTGCGTGGAAAGAACAACCACCGCAATAATATCCAGCAGGGAAGCCAGCAACAACCACCGGCTGGGGGTCGACTTCCAGAAGTGGCTGCGCTCGCGCACCAGGTAGACATTGCCCTGGCCGGTAAAAACCAGCATCACGAAGATCAGCGTCTGTAACTGGCCCAGCGGCAAATGCAGCCAATCGCGCCCGGCAAAAAATACCGAAAATGAAAGGACCAGCACCAACCCCGCCAGGATGCCCGAAGTCCGCATCAGGCTGGGAATATTCCAGCGCTCGGGTTTGCGTGCAAAGGAAACGTGATCCGTGGCAATCGACATCGTGACGAAATCATTGGTGAACAGCAGCAGCACGACCAGCAGCGGCGTGATCACGAACACGCCCGTCAGCATCACGCCGACGCTGAGGAACACGGCGATCTCCATGGTCTTGATGATCTTGTTCATGGTATAGGTGAGCATGCGCTGGTTGATGCGCCTGCTGGTCTCCACCGCCGCCTTGACGTCCGCCAATCCGGGGTTGGTCAGCACCAGGCTTGCGGCGGCCTTGGCGACATCGGTAGCACTGGCCACGGCGATGCCGACCTCCGCCTGCTTGAGCGCCGGGGCATCGTTCACGCCATCGCCGCTCATGCCAACCACATGCCCGCCTTGCTGCAATGCCTGGACCAGACGAAACTTGTCTTCCGGCAATACCCGCGCAAACACGTCATAGTCCAGCACGCCTTGCTGTATCGCCTGCTGCAGATTTTCCGGCGCACATACCCGGGTGCCGATGCCCACCTGTTCGGCCACCGCCCGGGCCGTCGCGGGGCCGTCGCCGGAGACCATCAGCACCCGCACGCCCAGGTCTTGCAGGTCGCGGATCAGTGCCTGCGAATCCTCCCGCGGCGGGTCTTGCAGCGCCACCAACCCGGCGAGTTGCAAGCCGTTGCTGCCGGTATCGGTGGCGATCGCCAGCACGCGTGAGCCATCCGCGCCCAGCCGCCCCACATCCGCGCCGATGCCGGATTCACCCCCGACCAGCGCGACGATTACGCTTGGCGCTCCCTTGAGCACGCGCAACTTTTCGCCGTTGCTTTGGTATTCCGCTTCCGAGCGCTTGGTCTCCGGATCGAAGGGAATAAAGCTCAAGCGTTGCGGCAATCCGGAAAGCAG
>Ga0307376_10001292_pt1 | contig 27635 bp, 26 predicted proteins | sample TR2MG_FD_202536 | JGI IMG/M metagenome (GOLD analysis project Ga0307376, IMG submission 202536) | Soil microbial communities from Risofladan, Vaasa, Finland - TR-2 | ecosystem: Environmental > Terrestrial > Soil > Coastal area > Acid sulfate soil | place: Finland: Risofladan, Vaasa | collected...
GAGATTGTTGTGCTTCATAAGTCAGGTCATATGGGGTTTATTGAAGAAGAAGACATATCTGTGAAGGTAATCTCCGATTTTGTTACAAAGCTAAACAGCCGCCTTCATTAAAATTGCAAAGGCTAATATTAGAAAAGCCTGCATCCTCAAAAATATATAGTACAATGGTTGAAAAATAGGTTCTTACCTTACACTAATTCTTATAATACTGTAAATCCACAATTATCATTTCAGTACTCACCTCGCACCACAAGCCTCAAACTTACACTGCTTCATTTATTTCTTCAGAAAATCTATGGCATATTTGAGGGTGGTATCGATATTCTCCCAAATAGGGTAAAATCCTTTATTATCAAGGATATTACGGGCAATATAAGCTTTAATCTGAGTATAAATAATATCTCCTGAAATCTTTGTTCCAGCAGGATCTTCTTTAATACCATTACTTGCTGCATACTTTATAAACTGGTCAAGCAGAGCCTGAGTATCAAGAAATTTTTCCATCTTTCCCGATTCTGTATATTTCGATAATATCTCCCTGTTATTTTCAGTATACTTAAGTGCAAATCTGTATATATATGCCCTTGCTTTTACAAAATATGTTGAAACACCCGAAGTGTCAACCGGTACAAACCTATCCGGCATTATACCTCCTCCTCCATATACTACTTTCCCTCCTGGGGTGGTAAACCTGAGTGAGTCAGAAAAATGTATGCTGTCAGAGACTTCAAACTCACCTCTGATATATCTGTTGTTAAGGTCATCGAAATATTCTTCAAATCCATTATTATAAGGCTTTTGAATAGATCTGCCCGTTGGTGTATAATACCGTGCAATAGTAAGACGCATTCCCGATCCATCTTCAAATGGCACTGGTTCCTGAACCAGCCCTTTACCAAACGATCGCCGTCCAATAATCGTACCTCTGTCATTGTCCTGAACAGCTCCTGCAAGTATCTCGCTGGCGGAAGCGCTCCATTCATCAATCAGAACTACCAGATCACCAGTTTCAAACTCTCCTTTTCCTGTAGCTCTTGCTTCACTCCGGGGTTGGGCTCTTCCTTTAGTATATACAATTAACTCTCCTTCCTGCAAAAATTGATTTGCTATCTGAATAGCAGCTTCCATTACACCTCCTGAATTGCCTCGCAAATCTAGAATCAGGTTTGTCATTCCCTGTCTTTTAAGTTCCCTTAGACCTCTCATGAACTCGTCGAAGGTGGTCATTGCAAAATTATTGATCTTGATATAACCAGTTTGATCATTTATCATATAATCAACATCAACACTGTAAATTGGGATTTTATCACGGGTTATTTCAAAAGGGAGAAGCTCTTTTTGTCCACTGCGTAGTATTTTTATTTTTACGATTGTCCCTCTCGGGCCCTTTAGCATCCCCATAACCTTCTGGTCGCTAATATTTCTGCCAGCTACAAGTGAATCATTAACATATAAAATCTTGTCACCTGGCAACAGACCCAGCTTTTCAGAGGGACCGCCTGGTATTGTGCTTATAACCAGGATGGTATCGGTAAGCATGCTGAATGAGATACCAATACCTTCAAAGTTCCCCTGTAATGGTTCATTGGCACGAGCAAGATCTTTTGCCGGGATATAAACAGAATGAGGATCAAGCTTTTTAAGGATAGCCGGGATTGCAGTTTCAACAAGATCATTACGATTCACAGAATCTACATAGTTCGATTCGATGATATTTAGAATTGTATTTAGCTTATCATTTCTGGATCTGAAACTTGACGGTTGCCGTGAGCTTTTATCTTTCGGAAGGTATGTTCCTAATAAAACGCCGATAGCAAGTGATAATGAAATTATCAAAGGAAGGAATATACTCTTTTTTGAATTATTGTATTTCATAAATGTCTTTTTCGGGGTCAATATATACCAGTTCAATTCCTGCACGTTTTAGCAGCTCAGGTCCATCCGTTTTATGATAGCGGTTACAATATACAACTCTTTTAATGCCTGCTTGGATTATTAGTTTTGAGCACTCCATGCAAGGAGAAGTTGTTATATACAGTGTTGAGTCTTCGCTTGAGTTATTCGATTTAGCTACCTTTGTAATGGCATTGGCTTCAGCATGAAGAACATATGGTTTAGTAACATTATTTTCGTCTTCACACACATTTTCAAAACCAGCAGGAGTCCCATTATAACCATCTGAAATTATCATCTTCCCTTTTACAATCAAAGCTCCGACTTGCCGTCTTATGCAGTATGAATTCTGTGCCCATATAAGTGCCATTTCAAGGTAACGCTTGTCAAATGCATGTTGCTTTTCTCCATAGGGTTTCAAATTTATCTTCCCTGTCATTTTAACCTGATTTAGTAGCAATTTTAAAAGGGTCCAAAGTTAATTAATTTATTAGTTTTTTGCTAATAAGTTCTTATAAAGCCATTTATTTCACTTCCATTCCAACAATAATTGTTTTTTTTGAAATGACTGTATCAAAAAATATGCTTAGTCTCCATTATTTTTTGATAAATGGAGAAGGTGGTTAATAACATTATTACTTTTAAACTGTTTATCTTTAATGCATATCTTAATTTTGTATTTTATTATTTGTAATGGTATGAATTTTGTACAGAAAACATATATTCCTAACGAAACATTTTAAACAAAACTTATATGATGAAGATTTTTTCAGCTCTGGCTTTTTTAATAATTTTTACAAATTTATCTGGTCAGGATACATTTACCGACAAAAGGGATGGAAATGTATACAGGACTATTACAGTTTCAGGTGTTACGTGGATGGCTGAAAACCTTAAGTTTAAACCTAACGGAGGTGCATTATATTTTGATAATGACACAAATAATATTACAGGCTATGGTGCATTATATGAATGGAAAAGTGCAATGAAGGCTTGTCCTGTGGGATGGCATATCCCATCAGGGGAGGAATTCCGTACTCTTTCAAATTATTATGAGCAAAAGGATACATGGCGAAAAATAGCATCTGATCCTTTATCATTTAGAATTCAGCTCGGGGGTATGCAGGATTATGAGGGGACATTTTCAGAAATGGATGAAAGTGGTTATTACTGGACATCAACAGAATATGATAAGAGCAATGCGGAGTATTTTAGCTATCTCATCATTGACGAAATGCCGGTTATTGATATTTCAAGAAAAGAAGATATTTCAGATATACACGGAACTGAAAAATCAAATAAGTATTCAGTGCGTTGTGTGAAAAACCAGTAGATTACTAACTGAGTCAGTAGTATTATTAATTCTTACCGATGGCGAGTTTTGCAGAGCAGGTTATCTCTTTCTGCGATGAACTGGAATATAAGGGTTCATTACCCGAAGGGATATCAATAATGAATCCTTTCAAAAACAATCCGGAAATAATCCCGGCTATTTCACAGTTTTATAATAAGTTTTATAATGATAACAGTCTAAGATATCTGATCATGGGGATAAATCCGGGCAGGTTCGGAGCTGGCGTAACCGGGATCCCGTTTACCGATTCAAAAAGGCTTAAAGAAAATTGTGGATTATCAATTCCGGGACTTAATACATTCGAGACGTCTTCAGTTTTTATTTATGAAATGATTGATGCCTATGGAGGACCGGAGAAATTTTACTCTAAGTTCTATATCAGCTCTGTGAGCCCACTTGGATTCACAACTGAAAATTTGAATGGTAAAAATGTCAATTATAACTATTATGACAGTAATAAACTCACTGAAGCTGTAATTGATTTCATTATTGAAAGCATAAATAAACAGCTTGATTTTGGAATATATAGAGATATCTGTTTCTGTCTTGGTACAGGCCGGAACTATAGATTTTTGTTACGACTAAATGCTGAACATAGGCTATTTCATAAAATTGTGCCTTTGGAACATCCACGTTATATTATGCAATACAAGTCAAAACAAAAACATCTATATATTAAAAAATATCTTGAGAATTTATATAGGATATGATTATTCTGTAATTTCTTCCTCCCTTTCTTTTATCACATCTGACTCGTAGTAATATTCTGGCGTAATTTTATTAATTATTACGCCTCAGAACATACTTATTATAATTATTTTAATAATTTTGTTTCGTTATTTGGCGAAATACTAAATGATATGACAATTACAAAACAATATTATACATCAAGGCAGGAAAAGATGGCCAGGTATGCAAAAGCTCTTGGTCATCCTGTAAGGGTATTCATCATGGACTTTCTGGTAAAGAATGCTGATAAATGTTGTTACAGCGGTGATATGGCTGAAGAACTTCCAATCGCACGGTCAACACTTTCCCAGCATCTGAAAGAGTTGAAGGATGCAGGTTTAATACAGGGAGAAATCAATCCGCCATATATAAAATATTGTATTAACAAGGCTTCATGGGCTGAAGCCAATGGACTGTTTGATCTTTTCTTTAACCGGTAATAATCTAAATTAAAAAATATGGATATAAAAATTCTGGGTACTGGATGCCCAAAATGCAAATCACTGGAGCTGCTCACAAGAGAAGTTGTCAGTAATAACGGTATTGATGCCAGCATCACAAAAGTGGAGGATATCATGGAAATAATGAAATACAACATAATGACTACTCCGGCTCTTGTTATTGATGGAAAGGTGGTTATAAAAGGAAGAGTGCCATCAGCTGAAGAGATGAAGCAGCTATTAATCAAATAATATATAGAACCTATGAAAAACATAATTCTGGCATTGTTATTATCCCTGACATTTTCAGGAGTATCATGTAAAGGCCAAACTGAAAAGAAACAGACTATTTTTCCAACTTCAGGTAAAGATGTTGAGGTTTATTATTTTCATTTGACTACACGTTGTGTGACCTGTAAAACCGTAGAAGCAGAAACCAGAAAAAATATTGAGATGCTTTATGCTGAAAATGTTAAAACAGGTAATATAAGTTTTACATCTCTGAATCTTGAGGAGGCTACCGGAAAAGCTATGGGAGATAAATTAGGAGTCAGCGGTCAGACACTCCTTATTGTTAAAGGAGATCAGATGATAAATATTACAAATGAAGGATTTTTGTATGCTGTATCAAAACCTGAAAAATTCAGAGAAATCATTAAAGAAAAAGTCGACCCTCTGATGAAGTAATCAGGAAAACTTAAGTTTTTGTATTTCATATGGATTTTTTGACCAACACTCTTGAGAACGCTTCTATGCCATGGGTTACGGCCATTCTGCTGGGACTAATGACTTCAATAAGTCCCTGTCCGCTTGCTACAAATATTACAGCAATAGGATTTATAAGCAAGGATATCAATAACCGTAACCGAGTATTCCTGAATGGATTATTTTATACCCTTGGGAGAGCAATAACTTATACTTCAATTGCACTTGTAATTTATCTGGGAGCTGATCAATTCAGATTTTCAGGGTTTTTTCAACGTTATGGTGAAAAGTTTATTGGTCCTCTGCTTATAGTAATAGGAGTTTTAATGCTCGATCTGATCAGAATTAAGTTTCCTGCAATAAGTGGGTTTACATCTGCAATGGAGAAAAGAAAATCATGGCGATTTATTGATGCTCTGCTTCTTGGGATAATATTTGCTCTTGCTTTCTGCCCTTATAGTGGTGTACTCTATTTTGGGATGCTTTTGCCAATGACTGTGGCATCAGCCTCAGGATTATATTTGCCTCTCTTATTCGCCATTGCTACTGGGATCCCTGTTATCCTATTTGCTTGGTTACTTGCTTATACTGTGTCAGGAATCGGGAAGGTGTATAACAGGATTAAAATATTTGAACTTTGGTTTCGCAGGATAATAGCTATACTGTTCATTACAGTAGGAGGATATTATATTTTTAAAATCTATTTGCAGTAAAATAAAGATTGCAATTTATCTCTGTAAAAATAATTCGAATAATAAAATAGGGATTGGTATTTATATGTTATGATAATAATATTTAATTGAAATGGAGTTAAGGAGGGTTGTTAAAATAGTATTGGGAATAGCCATCTGGCTGGTTTTGTTTCATTACCTGAAGTTTCTTACGGATTTCATTGTTGATGAAGTACTAGGTTTTGAGGCAGGATTGCATCTGACCGAATCGTTAAGGTTCTTCATTTTTGAAGTTCCCAAAGTTTTGATGTTGCTGATCCTGATAATCTTCTTCGTGGGGATAATACGCACCTATTTTACACCCGAAAAAACACGTAAGGTATTAGAGGGAAAGTCATTATTTACAGGAAATGTTTTGGCTGCTCTATTAGGAATCGTAACTCCATTTTGTTCCTGCTCTGCAATCCCCTTATTCCTCGGATTTGTTCAGGCTGGAGTTCCCCTGGGAGTAACATTTTCGTTCTTAATTTCTGCCCCAATGATAAATGAGATTGCTGTGATACTATTATTTGGACTGTTTGGATGGAAAGTGGCTGTTATATACATACTTACAGGTCTCTTAATTGCTATATTTTCAGGTTTTCTGATTGGAAAATTTGGACTTGAAAAATATGTTGAAAGTTGGGTTTACCAGATAAAGGGAGGAAGTGATGAAAATATTGAGGAACAGATAACATTCGGAGAACGCATAAAACTTGGACTGACCGCTGTTAAGGAGATTGTTGGCAAAGTGTGGATTTATATAGTGATCGGTATTGCAGTTGGTGCAGCAGCACATGGATATGTCCCGGAAAGTTTTATGGCAAATCTTATGGGCAAGTCAACCTGGTATTCTGTTCCACTCTCCATAATAATTGGTATCCCTCTCTATTCAAATGCAGCAGGAATAATTCCAATAGTGAGCGTGCTAATAGAAAAAGGAGTTCCATTGGGAACAGCTCTTGCCTTTATGATGTCTGTTATAGGACTCTCTTTGCCAGAAATGATAATACTCAAGAAAGTGTTAAAACTTCCTTTGATTTTCGCATTTATTGGAATTGTTGCCACAGGTATCTTGATCGTTGGATATCTATTTAACATAATATTTATATGATAACGTATTGATCTGAAAAATACTTTATTAGGTCTCATTAAATATGATATATTATGAAAACAAAATCATTAGGATTCATTGGAGGCGGGAGGGTTACAAAAATCTTACTGCAGGCTTTTGCTAACAGTAAGGCAGAGTTTAAATCCATCTCTGTTTACGACACAAACCCTGAAGTATCAGAAGCTTTGAAAAATCAGTTTCCTTTTATCGTAACTGCTGATTCTGCTTTGGAAATAGCAAAACAAAAGATTGTTTTTATTGCCCTGCATCCACCGGTGATAATGGAAACACTTGAGAAGATACAAAATGATGTTTCTCAGTCAGCAATTGTAATATCACTTGCCCCAAAGATCAGTATTGAGAAGATCGGCGCCAGGCTAAACGGATTAACGACGATCGCAAGGATAATCCCCAATGCAACATCATACATTAATAAAGGATATAATCCTGTATGTTTTAAAAGGGAATTTCCTGAAAATGAAAGACAATCTGTACTTAAGATGCTGAGATTATTGGGTAATACATTTGAAGTGGCCGAAAATAAACTTGAAGGTTATGCAATAATGTCAGCTATGCTGCCTACATATTTTTGGTTCCAATGGCAGGAACTCCAGACAATAGGTATTCAAATTGGGCTGAGTGAAAAAGAGTGTAGGGATTCCATTTATGAAACCCTTGTTGCTTCATTGAACCTTATGTATAAATCAGGTTTAAATGAGAGTCAGGTGATAGATTTAATTCCTGTAAAACCAATAGTAGAATATGAAGATCAGATTAAAGATTGTTTTAAAACCAAGTTACTGCCACTCTTCGAAAAAATAAAACCATAATATCAAATGAGAATATTGATTCTTTGTACAGGTAACAGTTGCCGCAGTCAGATGGCTCATGGCTTCCTCCAATCGTTTGATAAAAGGTTGAAAGTCTATTCGGCAGGTACAGAACCGGCTGTAAGGATTAATTCAAAGGCTGTTATGGTAATGAAAGAAGCGGGTATTGACATCAGTCATCATAAACCTAAAAATGTTAATCAATATCTGAATGAAGAATGGGATTACGTTATTACTGTATGTGATAACGCCCGTGAAGGCTGTCCGGCTTTTTCTGGAAAAGTCAGACATCGGCTGCATCTCGGTTTTGAGGATCCATCACAACTGCAGGGTTCATATGTTGAGATAATGACCTCATTCTATGAAGTTAGAAATGAAATCAGAGACGAGTTTTATAAATTATTTGAATCAGAATTAGTTAAGAAATTATGAAAGCCGAGCAACTCAAACAGATAGTCAGAGAAAAATACAGTGATATTGCTGATCAAAAGAGATCTTCCACTAAATCATCTTGTTGCGGAGCTTCCGGATGTTGCTCGGAGGTAGATTATACAATATTCAGTGAAAATTACGAAAAACTAGAAGGATATACGCCTGACGCTGATCTTGGTCTGGGTTGTGGTATTCCAACTGAGTTTGCAGGAATAAGGAAGGGAGATTCTGTTCTTGATCTTGGAAGTGGAGCTGGAAATGACTGTTTTATAGCCAGGGCAATTGTAGGAGAAACCGGCAAGGTAACTGGTCTGGATATGACCGAACCTATGATTATTAAGGCCCGGGAAACCTGTGCCAGTTTAACATTTTCAAATGTTGATTTTGTTTATGGAGAAATAGAGGAGATGCCATTTGGAAACAACACTTTTGATATTGTTGTTTCAAATTGTGTGCTAAACCTTGTCCCTGATAAAACGAAAGCATTCGGTGAAATAAATAGAGTATTAAAATACGGTGGCCATTTTTGTGTTTCAGATGTGGTTATTAAGGGTAATCTGCCTGATAAATTACGGAAGGATGCAGAAATGTATGCAGGTTGTGTCTCAGGAGCTATTGATAAGGAAGATTATCTCGATATAATTAAAACCTGTGGGTTCTCAAAGATTGAGGTTCATAAGCAAAGAGAGATATCTATCCCTGATACATTATTAACTGAGTATCTATCTCCTGAAGAGTTTCGGTCATTTCACGATGGGAACAGAGGTATTTTTAGTATTACTGTTTCTGCTGAAAAAGGCGGGTAGTTTTGAGGTTAATCATATTAAATAATCATGCTCATCTATATTAATAAATAAATTAATGAATTTTGAAGCTCAAACTGGAATTTCTTGACAGGTATCTGACTCTCTGGATATTCGTGGCAATGTTAACAGGAGTTTTTTCGGGATATTTCTTCCCTGCAATTGCAGGATTCTGGGAATCATTAAAATCATCTCCCGATAGTACAACTAATATTCCAATAGCGATTGGTTTAATACTGATGATGTATCCCCCGCTTGCAAAGGTCAGGTATGAGGAGCTGGGAGGTGTGTTTCGCGACTACAAAATTTTGGGTCTTTCACTTGTCCAGAACTGGATAATAGGTCCGGTTCTTATGTTTATACTGGCTATCCTTTTCTTTAAACTGTTTCCCGGGGAAGATAATTCTAACCTCCCTTATATGTTTGGTATTATCATGATTGGTCTGGCAAGATGTATCGCTATGGTTATAGTATGGAACGACCTGGCAAAAGGGGACACAGAATATTGCGCCGGATTAGTTGCATTCAATTCCATTTTCCAGGTTTTGTTTTTTTCACTTTATGCCTGGGTATTTATTGCTGTATTACCAGGATGGTTTGGGGTCCCAACTAATTCAGTTGTTGAGAATATAACGATCGGGCAAATAGCTAAAAGTGTTTTTATATATCTTGGGATCCCTTTTATTGCTGGGTTTCTTACCAGATTCATTTTAATCAGGATGAAAAACAGGGAGTGGTATCAAACCAAATTTATTCCAAAAATTAGTCCGATCACACTTATTGCATTGTTATTCACCATTGTAGTAATGTTTTCTCTCAAAGGTGAATATATTGTCAAATTGCCAGGAAAAGTTATTATGATAGCAATACCTCTCATTATTTATTTTCTAGTGATGTTTATGTTCTCATTCTTCATTAGCAGGAGAGCTGGAGCAAATTATCAACAAACGGCAACCCTGTCATTTACTGCTGCAAGCAATAATTTTGAGCTCGCAATAGCTGTTGCAATAACTATCTTTGGGATAAATTCAGGCGAGGCATTTACAGCTGTAATAGGCCCATTGGTCGAGGTGCCTGTAATGATAGGACTTGTAAAAGTGGCACTTTTGTTTAAAAAGAGATATTTCCCGGGATAATTGTAAAATAGTTATTTCTTGTTCCCTGTTTTATGCATAAGTACAGTTGTCTCATCAGCAGTAATAATATGGCCTTTACCGATTTTCTCAAAATATGGTTTAATCGATTCAAAAAATGCATCAATTCTATCCGGCTCATCAATGATCTCGACGATTAAAGGGAGCTTCTCAGAAATTTCCCATAATTTGTTACTGTAAATCTCACTGCTTGCGCCGAATCCCATGATTCCCTTAAGTACCGTGGCCCCTTTTATTCCAAATCTTCTCGCAGCAAAAACAATCACCTCGTAAAGTGGTGTATGTTTGAATTTATCAGTTGAGCTGATGTAGATCCTAAGACGTTTTGCTTTATCTTCAGGTTTCATGATGCTATAATATTTTCGTTATTAAAACTCCCAGAAGTGTTGCGGCTAATCCAAGGAAAACACTGAGGCCGGTGTATATAATAAAATGAAAAAAATCTCCATCTCTCAACATTGCAAGGTTTTCATTCGCAAAGGTTGAGAAAGTAGTGAATCCTCCGCAAAAACCAACAGTAAGAAACATCTTCCACCCTGAGCTGAAAAGGGAATTTCTTTCTGAAATACCATAGATCAACCCAATAATGAAACAACCTGTGATATTTACGAAAAAAGTCCCGAAGGGGAAGGCTGAAGGGAAATTATTTTGCACCAGCTTCGAAGCTAGGAATCTTGAAATACTACCAATGAATCCTCCGGTGCCAACAAGTAAAATTGTTTTTATCATGATAAGATCAAAATGCCTTAAATTAGATGTTGTTATATCTATGCAGTATTTATTAGTGTCATTGAGCGGTTATTGGATAACTCCATAGTTGAAGTACGAAAGTAATGATTATTTTTATTCAAATGAATTTGTGGCATTTTAAGCCAGGAATCACATAATATTGAGTTAAAAATAAATAGCATGAATAAAAAATTAAAAGCAGGTCTTTTTGGAATCGGACTTGACACTTATTGGTCTCAGTTTGATGGGCTTCTGGATAAATTGAACTCTTTTCAACTCAGGATAAAAGAACGATTGGAACAATCAGGAGCAGAGGTAATCAATGCAGGCATGGTTGATACAAGGGATAAAGCGATTGCTGCAGCAACTGTTTTTCAGGAAAAAGGAGCGGATCTTATTTTTCTTAATATTTCAACATATGCCCTGTCGCACAATGTCTTGCCATTGGTCCAACGTATCAGCTGTCCTGTTATCGTTCTTAATCTACAGCCTTCAGAAGCTATCGATTATCAGAAATTCAATGCATTAAAAGACCGTGGCAAAATGACAGGGGAATGGTTATCGTATTGCCAGAGCTGTGTGACACCTGAATTGGCAAGCCTTTTCAACAGAGCCGGAATTAAATATCATCTTATTACAGGTTATCTGAATGAGGGATATGTTTGGAATGAAATTGATGAATGGATTCAGGCTTGTCTCGTTATGAAAGTTATGAAAAGCACCAGAGTTGGAGTTATGGGTCATTATTATAATGGGATGCTTGATGTTTACAGTGATATTACTATGCTCGCATCAACGTTCGGGAGTCATTTCGAACTTATTGAATTTGGAGTGTTAAAAAGTCTTAGGGATAAAGTATCAGCCAGTGAGATGAGTTTGATGATAGAACAGTTTAACGTCTGGTTCAATGTTTCAGAAGAGTGTTCTTCTGATGATATTGAACAGGCTGCACAAAGTTCAGTTGCCCTTGAACGGCTTGCAGAGAAATCCAGACTGGGTGCACTTGCATATTATTATGAGGGAAAGGGAGATGATGAATATGAAAAGATCGTATCAACATTAATTCCCGGGATGACACTGCTTACAAACAGGAACATTCCTGTTGCAGGCGAATGCGAAATAAAGAATGTACTGGCGATGAAAATTATGGATGCTTTTGACTGCGGGGGATCGTTCTCTGAATTCTATGGGATGGATTTTAATGATGACATTATACTCATGGGCCATGATGGACCTGCACATTCTAAAATTGCAGAAGGTAAAGTCGGCTTGGTGCCTTTACCTGTTTTTCATGGCAAACCCGGAAAAGGATTATCAATCCAGATGAAAGTTGCAGATGGTCCTGTTACACTTCTTTCAGTATGTCAGGGCAGAGATGGTAAGATAGCTCTTCTTACTGCCCAGGGGCAATCCGTTGAAGGCCCGACTCTTCAGATAGGCAATACCAACAGCCGATATAAATTTCCGGTTTCGGCAAGAGAATTCATCAATAGCTGGTCTAAAGCAGGACCATCTCATCATTGCGCTATTGGCATGGGTCATTTATCAGAGAAAATTCGTAAATTAGCTGACCTGTTGGATATTGAATATCGGTTAATATGTTAATTACACTTTTTCTATTGGCTCTTTTCGGGATAGCAATGGCTCACTTTGAGGGTGTGGTTGTTGTATATCTTCGAAAATCTCTTGGAATGCTGGATTCGGAATCCAATAAGGAGTCGTTGGGAAAAATCCCGGATCGTTTTCTGAAAATTGAGATATCAAGAGAGGTTGCTACAATAATAATGCTTGTTGTTATTGCTTACATGGTTGGCGGGAGCTGGATCGAAAAAGGGGTGTTTTTTCTCTGGACATTTGCTTTCTGGGATCTCTTTTACTATTTGTCACTTTATATTCTTATTAAATGGCCACCAAAGCTTACAACCATTGATGTCCTCTTCCTCATTCCAAAACCATGGATTGCTCCTGTCTGGTTCCCGATAGGTGTCTCCTCTTTAACAATTATTATTATTGCTCTTTTGTACCTGCTTCAAATAATTTAGGAACAGCATGATCTATATAATCTGTAGTCTGTTTTTTTAAACCATGTAAAACATAGGATAACACAAAATTTTATTTTTTAACGTATTATCCGTGCCCCTCCGTGAAATCTGTGGTAGATGTTTCTTTTAATGATTGTAAATAGTCAGTGAGATAATATTTGTGAGGTATATGTTTTTTTACCACGGAGAACACGGGTTAACACGGATTTTAAGATCAGTATGTCCTACTTGTGGCACTGTTTAATCAATAATTAAATTATCGTTTAATAATTGTTAAGTGTCTGTGAGAAGATATTTTTAAGATATGTTTTTGTACCACGGAGAACACGGGTTAACACGGATTTTAAGAACTGTGTCACCTACTTGTGGCACTGTTTAATTCATGATTACATTATCGTTTAATAATTGTTAAGTGTATGTGAGAAGATATTTATAAGGTATGTTTTTTTTTCACGGAGAACACGGATTTTAAGAACCGTGTCACCTACTTGTGGCACTGTGCAATCCGTGGTTAAGTTTAAAGTATAATTCTTCTAAGTCCCTCTTTTAGGAATGGGACATTAAAATTAATCAGTAGGCCGATTCTGCAACCTGATAATTTAAGATAAGTCATTACCTGAGCAAGATGGATTGGATTCAAAGCATCAACGGATTTTACTTCAATAATAACTTTGTCCTCAACCAGCAAATCTATCCTATAACCGATATCAAGTTTTTTCTCCTTATATACCAAAGGCATAGGGAATTGTTTTAATGTCTTAAGGCCACATGACTTAAGTTCATAAAGAAGGCATTCTTCATATGCGGATTCTAACAGTCCTGGGCCTAATAATTTATGGACTGTAATAGAACAATCCACTATTTTACCAGTTAATTCCTTGTAAAGTAGTTCCATTTTATAATTTTTAGCGAGACAACATTTAAAGTTACAACTTTTATACCATGAAAAACACAGATTCACACATGTTTTATGATAGTATATTCTCCGTGCCTCTCCGTGAAATCTGTGGTAGATGTTTCTTTTAATGATTGTTAGTGAGATAATATTTGTGAGGTATATGTTTTTTTACCAAGGAAAACACGGGTTAACAAGGATTTTAAGAACTGTGTCTCCTACTTGTGGCACTGTTTAATGCATGATTACATTATCATTTAATAATAGTAAAGTGTATGAGTGAAGATATTTATAAGGTATGTTTTTTTTTCACGGAGAACACGGGTTAACAGTGAATACTAAATCCGAGCATTCTCCGTGCCCCTCCGTGCAATCCGTGGTAAATGTTTCTTTTAATGATTGTTAGTGAGATAATATTTGTGAGGTATATTTTTTTTACCTCGGAGAACACGGGTTAACACGGATCTTAAGATCAGTGTCTCCTACTTGTGACACTGTTTAATGCATGATTACATTATCATTTAATAATAGTAAAGTGTATGAGTGAAGATATTTATATAGTATATTTTTTTTATCACGGAGAACACGGAATTATATATCCGTATTTTCTGTTTTCAACCCTATAAAATCCGTGGTTTAAATATTTAAATTTTTCAGAATAGATAAATTTTATACAAAAGAAATTACATTTATCGAAAGTTTTATCCGATGGCAGAGAAGCAATATCAGGATAACAAAATTAATTCTTCACGGATTCAGACTATATTCCGGTCACTTCAATACAGGAATTACAGGCTATTTTTTGGAGGGCAGAGCCTTTCTCTTATTGGAACATGGATGCAACGTATTGCCATGCCATGGCTTGTATACAATATGACTGGTTCAGCTTTGTTATTAGGTTTAGTTGGATTTGCCGGTCAGATTCCAATTTTTTTACTTTCCCCTATTGCTGGAGTCCTTACAGATCGATGGAACAGATACCGAGTATTACTTGTTTCACAGATTCTTTCGATGATTCAGGCAAGTGTTCTGACGTGGCTTACTCTGGCAGGAATGATTCAAATTTGGCACATAATTGTATTAAGTATCACACTGGGTTGTATTAATGCATTTGATGTGCCTTCTCGCCATTCATTTGTGATAGATATGGTTGAGAAGAAGGAACACCTGGGTAACGCTATTGCACTTAATTCTCTCATGTTTAATGGAGCAAGACTTATTGGTCCAACGATTGCCGGAATTATTGTTGCATCAACAGGTGAAGGGATCTGCTTTCTTATCAATGCAATCAGCTATGTATTTGTAATTAGTTCCCTCCTGATGATGAGGTTAAATCATAAAGAAACAAGGAAAAAAGCATCACATGTTTTAAAAGATTTAAGTGAGGGTCTCAAATATATTTTTGGGTTTGCACCTATTAAATATTTATTAATCCTACTGACTGTTTCAAGTCTCATGGGTATGTCATATTCTGTACTGATGCCAGTATTCACAAAAGAGATTTTACATGGAGATTCTCATACATATGGATTCCTGATGGGAGCGGCAGGGTTTGGTGCATTGTTGGGTGGTCTTTTCCTTGCATCGAGGGATACAGTCCTGAAATTAGGAAGAATTATTCCGGCAGCTGCTTTTCTTTTCGGAGTAAGTCTTGTAATTTTATCATTTACCCGGATTTTTCCCTTCTCTCTTTTGTTGATGGTTTTTATCGGAATGGGAATGATGCTGCAAACTGCAGCAAGCAATACTATTTTGCAAACAATTACAGATGATGATAAACGGGGAAGAGTAATGAGTTTTTACACAATGTCAATTATTGGTACTTCTCCTTTTGGAAGTCTGTTGGCCGGGTGGCTGGCAAAGTCTTTCGGAGCTCCTGTTACAATATTTATTGGCGGAGTGGCGACTTCAATTGGTGCGATATTTTTCTTTCGAAAATTACCTGAATTGAAAAAACTGGTCCGCCCGATCTATATTAAGATGGGTGTCATCCCAGAAGTGGCAGAAGGTATGCAGGCGGCATCTGAACCTTCTTCCGGAATCAGGCTATCCAATAACAAGTTGGATAAAGATTAGTCCAGATATATTCATCCATGCTAATCCTGCAACTAAAAACCTTATTATAAAGTCATATACATATGTCTTATTAAACTAATTATCATTGTTGCAATATTTTTTATAATAAATGTTTTAATATGAAAGATCACATTATTATTTTCCTGCTGATAATTGTTTTGTTTCCAGGATGTGCAAAAGTAATTGATCCTGATATAGAGGCTGATTCTAATGCCGCCAGTATGATCATTGATCACCGGTGCATGCAGCTTTCTTCAATTCCACTGGAATGGATAATAAGTGCGAAACAAGAACTTCACATAGCATATGGACATACTTCACATGGCAGTCAGGTTACTGATGGAATGACCGGCCTGGTAGCATTTAAGGGATCGGATTATGTTTGGAACAATGGAGGTTCAGATGGAGCACTCGACCTTCATGATTATGCTATGTCAGGTGATCTTGGTAATCCTGACAGAACTTCATGGGCTGACCGTACAAGAACTTATTTAGCTGCAAATTCTGATGTCAATGTAATAATATGGTCATGGTGCGGACAAGTATCCACTGCCAGTGAACCCGATATCAATACCTATCTTGATCTGATGACAACCCTTGAGAATGATTTCAGAAATGTTAAATTTGTATATATGACTGGCCATCTCGATGGAAGTGGTTTGACTGGAAACCTGCATTTACGCAACGAGCAAATAAGAGCCTACTGCAAAGCCAACGACAAAATTTTATTTGATTTTGCTGACATTGAGTGTTATAATCCAGACGGTGCCTATTTTGGTGATAAAAAGCCTAACGATGCATGTGCTTATGATACCAACAGTGACGGCAGCCTTGATGGTAACTGGGCTATTGAATGGCAGGATTCAAATGTAATTGGTGTTGATTGGTATAATTGTTCCTCTGCTCATAGCCAGCCATTAAATGCAAATCAGAAAGCCTATGCTGCCTGGTGGTTATGGGCAAGGCTTGCAGGTTGGGATGGTGCTTAATAATATGGAAGTCAATAAGAAAAGCTCTGATAAATCGGATTCTTATGGCCTCATTCGATTGAAAGATTAATTATTAGACCTCATAATAGAAAGATAAATTATTAATAAAATCTTTCTGTCATTTCAAATCGCTAATGAAAGAAATAAGAATTGCAATCCTGATCTGCTAATAATCTCAAATAACAATTTTTTGTTTTTAACAGACTATCCTGTTGTTTTTAATTAACAAAGACAAGGATAGAATTTTTAAACTTTTTTAACATAACTTGATGATTTATTCTATTTATTAAAAGATTATCCTCTTATATTTGAAATAATTAGTATGAAAATATAATCTGACCAAAATAAAAGAGATGAATTCACCTCTTCGAATTATTATTGTCATAAGTATTATTCAATCATTACTCTCTTTCAATCCTGGTCAGAATGTTCTGTCAGGGCAAAACAATCTTGCTGGTCAAAATGACAATAATATCTTATCTACCTTAGGTTCAGGTATGTTGATACAAGTAGGAGCATTCCAAAAAGAAGCTAATGCCATTGCATTAAGAAACAAACTTGCCACTGATCTTAACAATAAGGTTCTAATTGTGCCTGCGACCCAAAAGGAAGAACATCACCAAGCTGTTGTGCAGTCTGAAAATGTAGAGCAGGTAATCCAACCAGAAGAAAATCCTCCGGTTATTGTACAACCTGATATTATCCAAAAGACCAAACAACCCGAAGAGGATTTTTCGCCTGTTAAACAGCCTGATATGCCACAGGCTGCCAAACAACAGGAAAAAAAGGTTCCTGGTAATAAACAATCTGCAATTGAGAATTCAGCAGGACAACCTATATATACTACTTCCCGGATTATAACAGAAAGACCAGTGATCGATGGGAAGCTTGATGATGAAGCATGGAAAGTAGGGTCATGGGCAGGTGAGTGGCACCAATGGATACCAAATGAAGGTGCTAAACCCACCTATCCAACGGATATGAACATTCAGTATGATGATAAAAATATTTATGTTGCATTTCGTGCATGGGATTATGAGCCTGACAAGATTCTGAAATTGGCTGCGGGTCGTGATCAATTCATTGGCGATGTGTTGGGTATTGCTTTCGACAGTTACCGTGACTATCGTTCGGGATTTGAGTTTTCAGTTACAGCATGGGGACAGAAGTGTGACCTTGTTAAATATAATCCTGCAAGAAATGATCTTAACTTTAATCCTGTGTGGAAAGCAAAAGTTGGAATGGAAGATTCAGCCTGGGTAGCTGAATTCGAAATTCCTTTGAGTCAGTTGCGCTATAGCAGTCAGGATGAGCAGGTTTGGGGCATGCATACATCACGGAGCCTGTATAGATATCAGGAATATAGTAACTGGGAAAAACAAACTAAAACAGGACCGGGAGAGATATATAATTATGGGGAATTACAAGGCATTAAAGGATTGAAGAAATCAAGGCGACTCGAAATTATGCCATTTACCCTGGGTGATCTTAAAACAATGAAGAAAGAGCCGGAAAATCCCTTTACTGACAAGGGAAGAACCTGGGGAGGTAATATGGGGCTTGATGCAAAAATCGGAGTATCCAGCAATTTTACTATTGCTATGACTGTAAACCCGGATTTTGGTCAGGTAGAATCTGATCCTTCAGATCTTAATCTTACAGCTTTTGAAACTTTTTTCATGGAGAAACGGCCTTTTTTTATGGAAGGTTCAAATATTTTTGAGTATGAGCTTGATAACCAGAGTCTTTTCTATTCGAGACGAATAGGTCATGCTCCTTCCCTTAGAGTCAATTCTAATGACAGTCTGTTCGCAAAATCACCTGATAATACCACTATTCTGAGTGCATTGAAATTTAGCGGAACAAGTTCCAAAGGATTATCGGTAGGTGTTATACAAAGTATCACTGCTAATGAATATGCTAAACTCATAGATACTGCCGGAAACGAGACTACCCGGAAGGTTGAACCGCTTACCAACTATGTGGTGGCGAGGTTGCAAAAAGGATACAACTCCGGGACAACAACGATCGGCGGTATTTTTACATCCACAAATCGTTTTATTGAAGATGAGAGTCTTGATTTTCTTTCAAGAGATGCTTACACCGGGGGGCTCGATCTTCTGCATTACATGAAGGATAAGGAGTTTTATGTTGAAACCAAGTTAATGGGGAGTTATGTTAGTGGCAGTAAAGAGGCCATCACAGCATTGCAGGAATCATCTGCCCGTTATTACCAGCGACCCGGTGCAGATTATCTGAAATATGATACTACCAGGACCAGGTTGAGCGGTAATGGAGGAAGGTTCAGAATAGGAAAGGGTTCCAAAGGATTCTGGAGATATTCGACAGGTGTTAACTGGATTTCACCAGGGCTCGAAGTAAATGATCTCGGCTATATGAATTTTACTGATAAGATCGACCAGGAAAATGCATTATCGTTCCTTATTATCAAGTCGTTTTCAATATTTCGCACATTGAATTTAGGCCTTACTGAATTCAACTCCTGGAATTTCAATGGTACATATCTTGGATCAGGTGCCAACTTTACATATAGTTCAACGTTCCAGAATAAGTGGAGTTTAACTGCAAATCTAAGATATACTTCAGAAGCCATTGATACCAGGATCTTACGCGGGGGAAATAATATGATTGTTCCTTCCACTTTTAGGACAACTGCCCGTTTAGGTACTGACCGCTCAAAAAAGATCATAGCCGGATTAACATACGGATTAAACAAATCCGGGAATAATTCCTCATCAGGTTACCAGATAGCACCCAGCATTTCTATCCGTCCTGTATCAAACCTGAAATTCGAAATAACAGCTAGTCATTCAGTTAATAGTAACAGTCTTCAGTACATTACTACAAAGAATTATTTATCTGAAAAACGATATATTCTCGGTACGATTGATCAGAAAACCCTTGAACTTACATTCAGAGTCGATCTGAACATTACACCGGAGTTCTCAATTCAGTATTATGGAAGTCCTTATGTGTCGCGTGGTAAATATTCAGAGTTTAAGCGGGTAACTGATCCTCAAGCAAAATTATATGAAGATCGATTTTCAGTTTTTGATAACCCACAGCTTATAGGAGGCACCTATTATGAACTTGACGAAGATAATGATATGGTTGCCGATTACAATCTTGGGAATCCTGATTTTAATTTTCACCAGTTACGATCAAACCTGGTTGCTAAATGGGAATACCGCCTGGGCTCCTTTGTCTATTTTGTCTGGTCAAGCGAACGAACCGGTAGAACTGCTTCATCAGATGCTTCAATAGGTGATTCTTACAAAGAGCTCGGAAATGCTTTTCCAAATAACATCTTTCTTATCAAATTGAGTTACTGGTTCTCATTATAGGTGGGATTAGTTTTTTGGAGCGGTAGCCATAATGAAAATTATTAGTTCTTAGCTGGTAAAACATTTAAATGGGATTCTTTTGTTTAATCGATGTGGACTAGATTTATGTACAAATAATAAAAATTGGTTTATTTGTACATTTATTTAATGTATCGTTATTTATGAATTTTCGTTACCTGGTTTTTCTTTTTATTCTCCTTCTGTCAGTAACTATTTCATTTGGTCAGCCTGGATCTCCTGCAAACCTGAAGAATGCGGTCATAGTTGACAAGCTTGTACTTCCTGTTAATTTTGATGGGATACCCGACGAAGAAGCATGGAATGCGATAATGCCTCTTAAGATGACAATGCATTTACCTGTCTATGGTAAGGATCCATCCGAAAACACCGACACGCGTATTGCCTATGATGATAAATATCTTTATGTGGGGGCACGACTCTCTTACCATGAACCAGGGATGGTAAAATCAGCAAGTTTAAAGAGAGATTATATGGGGATGGGAGGAGATTTGTTTGCTGTTTTTCTGGATACTTATAATGATAAGGAAAATGCCATGGCATTCTATACTTCTCCTGATGCTTTCAGGGGGGACGCTGCTATCCAGAAAGATGCTGTTCCTCCAAGACCCGATCAGTTGCCATTGAATCACAGTTGGAACACCTTCTGGGATGTACGTACCAGGGTTGATGAGAACGGTTGGTCCCTGGAAATGAGGATCCCCTTCTCCAGCCTGCGATTCCAGGATATAAATGGAGAGGTAAGGATGGGATTGATAGTCGAAAGATGGATTCCTGCAAAGAACGAAATTGACCTTTTCCCGGCTATTCCTCCTAACTGGGGTCAGTATTCTCCTATGAAACCTTCACAGGCACAGGAGGTTGTGCTTCGGGGAGTAAAGCCTGGCAAACCAATCTATCTTGCTCCTTATATGCTTGCCGGTTATGAAAGTATTTATGACCTGAACAGTCAGGAAACTGAATATGTAAGATCACAAAAACCTGTTGTTGAGGCTGGAATAGATGTCAAATACGGTATTACCAATAATATGATCATGGATTTAACTGTAAATACAGACTTTGCCCAGGTTGAATCTGATGACCAGCAGATTAATCTGACTCGTTATTCACTGTTCTTTCCTGAAAAGAGACCGTTTTTTCTTGAGCGGGCTAATGTATTTGACTACTCTTTAGGCGGATCAAGTAATATGTTCTACAGTCGTCGCATCGGGCTTAGTGATGACGGCGATCCTGTACGTATTTATGGTGGTGCCAGACTATCCGGGAGGATAGGTAAATGGGATATGGGGATATTAGAGATGCAAACAGCATCACTGTGGAAAGAAGACTCTTTGGGAATAGCTGAAGAGATACTACCATCCGAAAACTTTGGTGTAATGAGATTACGTCGTCAGGTTATGAATGAGAACAGTTTTGTCGGAGCAATAATGACCAGTCGTCTGGGAGTTGACGGATCCTATAACCTGGCATATGGACTTGACGGTATTTTTCGCCTTTTCGGAGATGAATATTTTGATATTAAATGGAGCCAGTCAATTGAGGATAGTGTTAAAAATGTTTCTTTTGGAGAACCGATAAGATTTTCTGCAAATTGGGAAAGACGTTCAAAAAAGGGGCTTGGATATAACCTGGGATACTCTTATTCAGGTATACACTTTAATCCTGGAATAGGATTTGAAATGCTGGATGACTATACCTCATTGAGAGCCAGTGTCCAATATGGCTGGTTGCCTGGAGAAGAAGCTCTGCTATATAGTCATTCACCGGAGTTAAGGATCAGGTATGGTACCTATGTTGAAGATGGATCACTTATGTCGTTTAGTGTAAATTCAGGCTGGTCTTTCCTGACTAAAAGTCAGTGGCAGGGGAGTCTGGATTTGACCTATAATATTGACAACCTGAAAGATAGTTTAGAGTTCAGGGAGGACGAGGTGTATGTATACCAGGGAGAATATAGGTATGTAGGTTTCAGAGGCAATTTTGGGACACCAGGTAATAAGCCTTTTTTCATCATTATGCAAACTGATGGTGGTCAATATTATGACGGGACCCGTATTTCAATAAATTTACAGCCTACATGGAATATTTCCAGACATTTCGAATTAGGGGGTATCTATAATTTCGACAGATTAAATTTCAAAGGAAGAAACCAGAAATTACTGAACCATATCCTAGGGATCAAAGCTATTTATATGGTTGATACTCGTTTATCATTCAACGCTTATGTCCAGTACAACACTGCTGTAAACAGTATACTCACCAACTTTCGGCTAAGGTACAATCCCAAAGAGGGAAATGATCTGTTCCTGGTCTTTAATGAAGGACGAAACACCAACTTATCAAGTGAAATTCCAAGACTCCCTGTCTATAGTTCAAGGTCGGTACAAATAAAATATACCTATACTTTCAGTCTATAAATAGCCTGATAGCCAAAATTTTGCTTAAATCCCTGACTCCTTCTTTCCCTGCACATTAACCATTCCTGATTTATTATTTCATCATAGTATAATTTTGATTTTAATGGTATGATGGAACCACACATGGTTGAAAATTATATTTCAATCGTGTTTAGCTTCGCTGAGCTCGCAAGCTCGGTTGTGATTGTAGTCAATCATGTGGTTTTCATATTGTTACAAATGATGCTCATATAAATTGAACAGTGCTACTCTGTGTCAGCCCCGTGGTTCTAGGTGGTTAAAAAACCTGCGAATTAAAAATAAAAAAAAGTGTAAAAAAATTTGGAATATATGTTATGTATATCTAACTTTGTGTTAGAATTAATTAACTAACTTATATTTATCATGAAGAAGTCAGTATTAGTTTTTATAGTTGCAGCCCTTGTATTGATTACAACAGGGCTATGGTTTTTTTCAAACACTTCAGGTTTAAGACCAATGGATTTACTGCAATTTGCTATAATCATTCTTGTTATAGCTTTTGCAATATATCAGGGAATCAGGAGATTACGCAGCCTCAAAAAAGGTGAGCCTGCAGAGGATGAACTCTCAAAAAAGGTTCTTACAAGAACAGCTGCTTTGTCGTATTATATCTCGCTTTATATATGGCTGGCCATGATCTTTATCAGCGATAAGGTTAAGTTAGATATTGACGCACTTCTCGGCGTAGGAATTCTAGCAATGGCTGTTACATTTGGTATATGCTGGATGGTATTTAATTTCAGAGGTATCAAAAATGAATAACAGGATTAAGGAGTATAGGGCTAAGTATAATCTGACACAGGACGATCTGGCAAAAAAAGTAAATGTACGTCGGGAAACCATTGTCTTTCTGGAGAAGAACAAATATAACCCCTCACTTAAACTAGCTTTTGAAATAGCAAGAGTTTTTGAAATAACTATCGAGGAAATATTTATTTTTGATGTATGATCCATTACTATAAATTAACTTCATGCCTCAAATAAATATTGTTTTCCGGACTATAGAAGAGAGGGATAACAAGGCAGTGGCTGAACTTATTCGCAATGTATTCAGGGAATTCAAAATTGACCGGCCAGGAACCGTATATTTTGATCCGACCACAGATGATCTTCATAGTCTGTTCAGGGAACCGAAATCAGAATACTGGATAGCCGAGAATAACGGAGTAATTATTGGAGGGTGCGGAGTTTATCCCACCCCTGGATTGCCGGATGGTTGCGCTGAGCTTGTGAAATTATATCTTTCCGGATCGCTGAGGGGAAAGGGAATCGGATGGAAGTTAATGGAGAAGACATTTAATTCAGCAAAGGAGTTTGGATATAAACAGCTTTACATTGAATCACTTCCTGAGCTCAGCAGGGCTATCAGTCTTTATGAAAGGACCGGATTTAAAAACATTCCAGGACCTCTTGGAAACTCAGGTCACTTTGGATGCAATATATGGATGGTAAAGGAACTTCAGGATTAAAAATCATTTGAAGCGTTTCCAAATATCCTGAAATTATATGTGACCATGAAGATTGGTTGTCCGAAGATTGACATCTGATAGCCTTTAACAGATCCATCTTCCACCTTAAAGTATATTGAATATGGATTTCTTCTTCCAAGCGCATTGTAGACTGTAAAAGTTAACGAGGAATGGTTGAGTTTTTTTGCCTTGAGGTTACCATTTATTGTGGCAGCAAAATCGAGTCTGAAATAGTCGGGGATACGGAATTCATTCCTTTCTGAATAAAATACCCGGTTTACATTAAAGAAATTATAGTAAGATACCGGATAGGTAATTGGTCTGCCGGTATTATAAACAAAATTAGTGGTGAAATTGAACCGTCTGAAGAATTTTGCATTGGCCACAAGTTTCAGATCATTAGGCTTGTCATAATTAGCCGGGAAATACTGTCCTCCGTTTACTTTCTCTTCTTCAAATTTCCCATCAACTTTCAATAAAACTTTTGAATAGGTATAACTTATCCATCCGGTGAGCATCCCCAATTGTTTTTTTACCATTAATTCAATCCCGTAGGCTTTTCCTGTTCCGTTAATTATATCAGTTTCGAGATGTTCATTCATTAATAATTCTGCACCTCCTTTATAGTCCAGAATATTTTTGATCCTCTTATAATAAACTTCTGCAGAAGTTTCAATTGCTTTGCTATTCAGGTTTTTATAGATACCCAGTGAGAATTGATCTCCTCTTTGAGGCCTTATATAATTGTCACTTAGTTTCCAGATATCTGTTGGGGTCATCGATATTGTATTGGAGATCATATGCAGATATTGAAAATTTCTCTGGATACCTGCTTTCACCGATAGATCCGGTCTCAGAACAAACCTGGAAGAAAATCTGAACTCAAGTCCCGGGTAAAATTTCAAGATTTCTCCTTTATCGTAAAATATTGTGTCTGCAATAGTTTCCAATGTTCGTGGACTATTCTCATTGTATAAGAATTGGTTCCTGGGTCCTAGTGAAGTAAATAGTGTAAATCTTAAACCTGCAGAGAATAAAAGTCTGGGAGATAATTCAAATTCATCACTAAAATATAATGCAGGTTCCAATGCTCGCTCCCTGTCCAGTTTCTTATATAGGATTTCTGAAAAGTCTCCTACCGGATACCTTATTCCTGGCTGAAGATTATAACTTATGGCATCAAGCCCGAAATCGACTTTATGTTTATCAACAGGGCGATAAGTAAAATCCGCACGTAATATACGCTGTTCTAGTTTGTAGGATAATGAAGAGAATGAAACTGAATCTTGTTTCGAGTATAGCTGATAATTATAATTACTGACAATGGCAGAGAACTGAGAAGAAATTCTTGAATTATAAGTATGCTTCCATTTAAATGTAGCAGCAAAATTTTTATAATTGAATTCACTCTCTCTAAAGTAATCAAAATGATCATTACTTAAATAACCGGAAAGTGAAAATGAATTTTTTTCGTCAGGATCAAAACTTATTAAACCCTGGATGTCATTAAAACTTGCGCTGCTTTTTTGTAACTGGACATTATTCAGTAATCCAAGAATCCAGTCGGAATATGTTGTTCTTGAACTTAAAATAATTGAACTTTTATCTTTAACTAATGGTCCTTCGACCATTATCCTGCCTGTTAATGGACTTATTCCTCCACTTACATTGAATTTTTTCCTGTTGCCTTCCTTCAAAGTAATATCCATAACTGAGGAAACTCTGCCTCCATATTTTGCAGGTATCCCACTTTTATAAAGAGTGACATCCTCAATCATATCTGAATTAAACGCTGAGAAAAATCCAAAAAAGTGCGATGGATTAATTATAGGAGCGGAGTTTAGCAGGATCAGGTTTTGATCAGCACTGCCGCCCCGGATATTGAAGCCATTTGAAGCTTCTCCAACAGATGTTACGCCAGGCAATAGCAATGAACTTTTAAATAAATCCACTTCCCCCATCCCCATTGGGATTTGTCTCAGCATTTTCGTATTAATTTTTTCAATACCCATCCTTACATTTCTAACCATATTTTCTCTGTTGGCCGATACAATAACCTCATTCAGAAGGTTTGTATTTTCAATCATTTCCACATTTAGTATTCCATCAGAATAAATGATAATATTTCTTACAGTCTGACGCAAACCAACCATTCTGTACTCTATCTTGTACTGGCCTCCTGGAAGTTCTATGGAGTAGAAGCCTACACTATTGGTTACTGCCCCGACCTTAAGTTTTTCGATGTAAACAACTACTCCTGAAAGAGCTTCCCCGGTCTCTGCATTAGTTAGGGTACCTGACAGGGACACTTTTCCATCCTTATGTATGGCTGAGGGATTACCAATTTTAAAAACTTTGTATTCTTCATTTATCAGAATATCTTCTGTTTTCTCTATTGTACGGGCATAATTTGTTGTATCGGGCCTGGAAAGATTCTTTTCGAGGTAGGCAAGATATTCTTTCCGGAAATTAGTTTTTATAGAATATCCTTTTGAAAGAATAATCTTATTATCATCCGTTATGATAAACGATAGTCCGCTATTCCCTATTGATTTATCAAAGAGACTGTTTATTGAATCATTTTTAGAATTAATATCAATATAAAGACTATCTACCCACTTATTGGAAAAGTAGATTTTTACAGGAATTGTTTTTTCAATTGTATCAGCAAGATCCTTGAAAAGTATGCGTTCAAACTGAAGAGAAAGCTTATTGTCCTGTGACCGGGCGCTGCTTATTAAGAATAAAAACAGTAATATGTTAAGAAATGTCTTCATTCATTTGATCTTTCAGATGCTACAACGGAATCATAGAATTTTATTACACTAAGAATTTGTTCTTTATCAGCTTTCCTGACTTTTATCCGGGATGATTTTAAAAACTCTTTAACTTCACCTGATTTTTCTCCGAATAACTTAAGAAGTGTTCTCCCATTCTTTACCCTGACGAATTCATTTCCAACACTTAAATAATTTTTTGGAGAATATTTGTAATTATTTAATCCTTGCCTTTCATAATAGGTTGATTCATGTTTAATAATATACTGGCTCTTCTCTTCATATACTATTTCATAAAATCCTTCTTTAATATTTCTTATTTGGCATTCAGGGGGTCTTAAGTATCTAAAAGTCAAGCTGTCTTCCTTAATGTAGAGGTTAAAACCTTCCCTTAAGTAAAGATTAAAACCATTAATTATGTTTTTATTTAATGCTATCTGGGGAAACCTGTAATTTATTGTCTTACTGATGTCGGTATAGATTACTTCATCTAAAAAGGTGTCGTATTGAAGCGTTATATTATCATATCTTCGGGTATTTGTTATTATAGAAGCACTGCGTTCCTTATTTGAGAATAAAAGTGGTTTAAATATGCTTCTCAGGTAGTATGGTTCATATTCTTTGCCGTTAATTAACTCGTTAGGTGCCTCAATTCTTTCGGAGTAAAGACCTC
>Ga0307376_10001294_pt1 | contig 27632 bp, 33 predicted proteins | sample TR2MG_FD_202536 | JGI IMG/M metagenome (GOLD analysis project Ga0307376, IMG submission 202536) | Soil microbial communities from Risofladan, Vaasa, Finland - TR-2 | ecosystem: Environmental > Terrestrial > Soil > Coastal area > Acid sulfate soil | place: Finland: Risofladan, Vaasa | collected...
AGAACTGCCACCCATTCAACATCAATGACAACGAGGTGCTGTTTCAGAATGGCACAATCTACAATCTTGGTAACAAGAAAAAGACAGACACTCAGCACATGGCAGAGATCCTGTCAGAATTACCACGCAAGCGATGGAAAGAAGTGTTGGAGATGAACAACTGTAGATTTGTGACAGCCAACCTCAAGAAGAAAACCTTTCAGCTATACAACAAAGAGGATTGGATTACCAAAAACAAAATACATTACAGCAAAGATAATGTGCTTGATAAGACTTTGATAGGCGTGTATGGTACTCTTAAGAAAGGGTACAGCAATTATCATGCACACCTTAAAAACGCTACATATGTAGGCAAGAGCTACACAGTAGAGAAGTATCCACTCATTATCAATGGATTACCATACCTACTCAACAAGCCAGGTGTCGGTCACAATGTAGAGATTGACCTGTTCCTTGTAGACAACAGGACGCAATTGCCTAACATTGATGCACTTGAAGGACACCCTCGTTGGTATGAGCGTAAGTGTGTAGAGGTACAGACAGAGAAAGGTAATGTGTTCATGCCATATGTATACTTCAATGACACCGTAGAAGACTCGGGTATATACCACAAAACATATGCTCAGCATGTATACGTTGATGATTGGGATACAAGAACATACAACGACTCTTATGTAAAAGGTTGGGATCATGTGAGTGAGTTTTGTAGTTGTGCAAACCCCGAGCCAGTCAGAGACTACGATGAGTTGTATTGTGACATATGCTACGGAGAAATTATAGGAGACGAAAAAGAATTATTTAACTTTTAAATTTTAATTATATGAAAATTCAAGTAAACAAAAACGCGCAAGCGAACAACTTCGGAAAACATGTTTGGGCTATCATAGAGATAGCAAAACAGAAAGCTAAATCAGGATACAATGGCTTTTCCTATCCCATACCACGAAATCAGGGGATATCCTCATACGACTTAATAGATCGAGTTGAAAAGGAAACACATGATAGTGTGTATGGTGGGTATAAATGTATTAAAGACGGACGCATTAATTTTTCAATCAGAGACTAATATGAGAACAACAGATGAACAACACTCTGCCAAGATGAGCAAGATGCTCAAAGGCAGAAAGATCGACAGCTGTCGATACATGACAAGAGAAGAGGCTGATGACATGGGTTGGTACAAACGACCACTCATCATATTCTTTACGGACGGAGGTTACCTTATGCTTCAATGTGATGATGAGGGTAACGATGGTGGGGCAGCATTATTTGAGTACCCATCAAAGCAAAATAAATATGAAGTAATATATACATTATGAAAGTAAAACAATTAGCAGAAATCCTTCAAAACATAGAGGATCAAGACAGAGACCTACAGATACTTGTAGGTGATGAGGACAAGGATTACTTTGCCTCAGGACAATTCAGCGTAATGCACACAGACAATGTAGAGCAATGCGTAGAGATATTTATTCACAAGAAACATTTATACGAAATATAATTATGATAAGCAATTGTTGTAGTGCACCACCATCATATTTAAGTGATGAGCTATGTGGTGCTTGCCTTGAATGGGCAGAGTTCGACGAAGAAGATGAATATTAATTAAATACTATATATAATGAGAGAATACGGATTTAACAATGAATTAGAGTACGAAGAGTATGCGCAGTTAATGTGGCTAATAAATAATAACAAGTAATATGAGAACACTTATGAAAAAAGTAAGAATTTTACAACGTAGTGTATACTACAAAACGGCAGAGTTAGAGATAGATATAGACAAAAATGATTTTCAGCACTACTTAAAGTACAATGCACCAAAGGGTGCTAATGCAGAAGATTATATATCAGACTATCTTATAGACAACGAAGACCTATGGGTTGATGACATAGACCACAAGATAAACGAATCTGAATTCATCTTCGGACTTGGAATGGATAGTGGGGACTGGATAGACAAAGACCAAGACTCTGAATGGAGGTACGAATGTGACGAACTAAAAATAGGAGGACACTTATGAAAACAATTTTAAAAGCAGTACGAGTATAATAAAAATAAAAATAAAATTAAATAGATATGCCGAATCACGTATTCAATTTTATATCGGTTGAAGAAAAGTATGCCGATAAACTAGCAGAGATTGCTAAAGTAGGGCTGTGTAGATACTACAAGCCAATGCCAGAAGAACTAGTAGGAACAACAAGCCCTCAGAGAATGGGTAAGACAATATCTCAGGAGGAACATGACAGACTAACAGAAAAGTACGGTACTTCCGATTGGTACACATGGGCTAGTCGAGAGTGGGGAACTAAGTGGGGTTGTTATAAGACAAGCTATGAGGATGGTGGTTATACCTTTCAAACGGCTTGGTCTCCTCCGAATGAAGAAATCTTTCGAATGCTGATGGAAGATATACCTAGCTTCTATTATGAGTGGGAAGAAGAGCAGGGGTATGGTGCTATATGGAAGGCTGAAAACGGAGACTTCTACAGAGAAATGGAATGGGATCTTCCTGAGTGGAGTACTAAAAAATGGGATGAGCTCACAGGTGACATGCTTGATGAGTATAGAGAAAAAGTTTATGGATATGGTTATGTTACTCTTTTAAAAGAGGATTATAGTAACGGTCAGGGAAACTACAAGAGAGGATACTACCTAGACTATATATTAGAAGAGTTCTTGCACAAGGACTTTAGAATAGCAGTAGATAAACTAAAACAAAGACACAAGAAATGGGAAAGAAATAAATTTTTAGAATTATGAAGACAGTAATGATATTAGGATTGTTCACACTCATCATGGAAGTTCCCAAAATGGGAGAACAAGTAACTGCTACTATCTACCACGCAGTAGAAGAGCAGACAGATAGCACGCCATTTGTTACAGCAAGTGGCAAACACATCAACCCAAACAACCCCGCGGGGCATAGGTGGATCGCAGTATCTCGTGACCTTGAGCCATTGGGGTTTGTGTTTGGATGTAAGGTTATGATAACAGGTGCAGGCCAAATGAATGGAGTGTATACTGTACAGGACAGAATGAATAAGCGTTGGACTATGAGAATAGACTTCCTTGTAAACGAAAGTATGCGTGGGGGTAAATGGGAAAACGTAACAATACAACTATTAGATGCACAATAAAAATCCTTAGTTGTCGCTAATGTAGGCCGTTGTAATGCGTGAGTCAAAGTTGGAGTGCGCTAATAGATATTTGTACTCATAATCCAACAAATTACAACAAGACTGACAGCACGGAAAGACGGCTCCCTTCGGGGATTTTATTAACTTTAAATTTAATTATTATGGGATTAGACATGTATTTGACAAAAGAAACTTATGTCAAAAAATGGGATCATCAAACGCCTGAAGAAAGGCATGAAGTAAATGTTAAAAAAGGTGGAGAACTCCACCCATCAATCAAAACTGATAGAATATCTGGAGTGGTTGAAGAGGTTATGTATTGGAGAAAAGCAAACGCCATTCATGGTTGGTTTGTAAAAAACTGTCAAGACGGAATAGACCAATGTCAGAAAGCTTATGTAGAAATAGATAAACTGATAGAGCTAAAAAATCTATGCGAGCAAGTAGTAATCAACAAGACTCCAGAGTTATTAGCGCCAACACAGGGGTTCTTTTTTGGTTCAAGTGAGGTCGATGACTATTACTATGCCGACCTAGCAGACACAGTCAGGGTTTTAGAAGAGGAGATAAACAAAGAAGAAGATTGGTCTGTAAGTTACTATTATCAATCATCATGGTAGTTTTAGTAGCTTGCGAGGAAAGCCAAACAGTAACTAAAGCCCTTAGAAAACTTGGTCATGAAGCATATAGTTGCGATATACTTGACTGTAGTGGGGGGCATCCTGAGTGGCACATAAAAGGAGATGTAATATCTCATGCATATAATTATCAATATGATATGATGATTGCGTTTCCACCGTGCACTCATTTAGCTTCTAGTGGCGCAAGATGGTTCGAGCAAAAACAAAAAGACGGAAGACAACAACAAGGCATAGACTTTTTCATGAAGCTTATTAATGCTCCTATAGATAAAATAGCAGTAGAAAACCCTGTGGGTATAATGAGTTCTAAATACAGAAAGCCAAACCAAATAATTCAACCTTATGAGTTTGGTGATCCATATGAAAAAAGAACATGTCTTTGGCTAAAAAACCTACCTGATTTGAAAGCCACAAATGTTGTGACTCCTGAACCAAGAGTAAGGTTTGATAGTGGTAAAACAATGCCCGCTTGGTACTCTAAAGCTTGGGGAATGAGTAAACAGGAAAGGTCAAAGGTAAGAAGCAAAACTTTCCCAGGTATTGCTAATGCAATGGCAAAACAATGGACAATAATTTAAAATAAAAAACATGGAGATATGAATCTATTAACACAAAACAGTAAGTTAAAGAAAACAAGTAAAGCCCTCAATTTGAGGGTTTTTAATTTTGGAATACCTGCATACAAGTCAGCAAGCGGCAAGCTTACATGCCCTATGGCTGACGAGTGTGTCAAGTTCTGCTATGCAAAGAAAGGTGCGTACGTTTGGAGCAACGTGCAACCTGCATTTGAGAAGAGGTATCAACTAAGTAAGACGCTAGAGTTTATTGACGCTATGAATACTGAGATAGAAAAGAAACGCCCTGATTATGTAAGGGTACACGATAGTGGTGACTACTATTCCAGGAGTTATCTAGCCAAGTGGATAACAATTGCAAAGGCAAATCTAAATGTACGATTTTATAGCTACACAAACATGGTCGATATGATGTACAAGGCTGATCTTCCTGAGAACTATGATATAATATTTAGTGATTCAGGGAAACAAAAACATATGATAAATAAAGAAGTGGACAGACACACTAAAATATTTGATAGTAAGGAGAGTTTGAAAGATGCAGGATATGTAGATGCTTCAGACACAGACCTTTACGCAACTAAATGGTTCAACCAAACAAACAAGGTTGGGTTAGTTTTTCATTAAAAAAAAACAAATAAAAGTTGCATAATAAATAAATTATTATTATTTTTACAAACACAATTTAATTTAATCATCATGGGAAAATCAAAAGAAATGTTCAACCGAGAACGTGAACGACAATCAGAAACATTAGCATCATTTATTGACGATGAATACCAGGCTGCTGAGTATCATCACAACCAACAGCGCTTAGTATTGAATGAGATATTTACAGCGTGGGGTGAAATATTTGGAGGAGCTAAGGAAACTAAGTTTAATTTATCAAAATCTAAAAATGAAAAGAGGAATATTTAATCGTTACGTTGACTACGTTTGTAAAGAGACAGGCGTATCTAAAGAAAAGCTGTTTCAAAAAAACAGGTCAGCTAAATTTTCTACAGCAAGATTTCTATTGTATGCGCTTTGTTACCAAAGGCCTATGACTGTTGTTCAGATTGTTGATTTGATGGCAGAGAACGGCTATGAAATAGCACGAGCAGGTGTACAATACGGGATCGAGAAAATTCAAGAAGACAATGATGTAGATGCTAATGACTTTATTAGCAGAGGTGTCAATGAGTGTTCGTTAGAGGAAAGCTATGTTTGAACATAGTTTGGAAACCTTGTGGTACGAAGCCACTACAGAAAACAAAGCTGCGAATGTAAGCTCATCCTTTGAAGAGGCATACTTATATAAAGGTATAAGAATAGCTAAAAGAGATGATAAAATAAAAATATACAACACTCGCAAGGCAGGCATGAACTACAAGGAAATAACTGATGAACAATACTATGAGTTTCTCCAAAATGGATTTAAAAAAGGTGTTCAAATTGTGCTGCAAAACACATACAAAGAACAAATAGATAAAATAAACACAGAAATTCAAGGAGAAGTAAATAGTAGAAACAACAAAAAGCATTTCGAAGCTTTAAAAAATCGAAGAGAATTTTTAATTAATAAGTATAGTAATTTAAATAAGTAAAAATGGGAAACACAAAATCAACATTTAAAGAGCTTACCGCAATCAATGTAAAAGGTAAGGTAGAGAAAAAGGGAAGATTCGATTACTTGTCGTGGGCGTATGCCTGGGCAATCGTAAAAGACAAATACCCCGATGCAAACAGAACTGTGTATGAAAGCGAACACACAGGCCTAAACTATTTCACAGACGGCAACACGGCATATGTAAAGGTGGGTGTTACAATAAACGAAATAGAGCACATTGATTATCTTCCAATTATGGGGCACAACAATCAATCGCTAACAATGGATAAGGTAACTTCTTTTGCTGTAAACAAGACAATTCAGCGCAGCACAGTAAAGGCTATTGGTATGCACGGATTAGGTTTGTCTTTATGGGCAGGCGAAGACCTTGTAGATGTGAGTGAGACAGCTCCTGCAGTTACACCTAAAGAGAAAGACACACTAAAAAAGACACACGCTAATTGGAATAGTGTGGTTGACTATGTAAAGAGCAAGAGTAATGAACCTTTCTCCACCACTATCAAAACTATTGAGCAAAAGTACATAGTGCCTACGGCTCTCAAAAAAGAACTAGGAGCTTATGTCAAGTAGTATATTAGAGAAACTCAGAAACGATAGTGATTACTATGGCGAGTACGGAAAAAAGTACTTATCTAATTCGGATATTTATAGCTTGCTTAAAAATCCTAGAAAGTTTAGACAGAAAGAAAAAAGTCTACCCTTATTAGAGGGTAGCTATTTTCATACGGCCATGTTAGAGCCAGATAAGTTAGATAAATATAATGTAATGGATGTTTCTAGTAGATCCACCAAAGGTTTTAAAGAATACATCGATGACAACAATCTTGATCCATACGATGTACTACTTAATAAAGAGGTAGACAAGATTAACGTATTGGTTGACGCTATGAAGTCTAACTTTGAAATGTATACAGACATATATGCAGAAGGTAACGAGTACGAGAAACCCGCTATTGCTACTATCTTTGGTATGGAATGGAAAGGTAAGGCCGACATCGTTACAGATACTAAAGTAATTGACATCAAAACATCAGGTAATGTCGATAATTTTAAGTGGAGTGCTAACGACTACAACTACGACAGCCAGGCATATATATACGAACAGCTGTTCGGTAAACCTGTGGAGTTTTACATTATAGATAAAACTACATTGAAACTTAAGATAGCTAAGCCATCTTCTGATACTATACTGAGAGGCAGAGACAAGGTTTTGAAAGCTATTGAGGTATATAAGACGTTCTTTTCTGAAGACTCAGCAGAAGACATTACACAGTACATAGAGCGTGAAGAATTTTAAATTGTTCACACTAATAATTAAGGAGTCAGGTGTGCTGCTCCAACTCAGCACTCAAAATTAATACTATAAATATGTCAAAAGACAAAGTATTTGCAGATGGTTTTCTTTTCAAAAGAAGAGAGAACGCACCCGATTTTGTAATCGGAAACATAAGTGTAAAAGTAGATGAAGCTATTACATTTTTAAAAACCAATCAAAAGAATGGATGGGTAAACCTAAATGTACTTAACAGTCAATCAGGTAAACCATACATTGAATTGGATCAGTTTGTTCCTAAGAAAAGGGAAACAGAGCAAGCTGAGGAAGAGGCTGTTAAAGAGGATTTACCTTTCTAATTGTTGTTCATAACGAAGAGACGAGGGGTCTAGCACCCCTTTTCTTTTCTTTTCTATTATCTATGTTGAAAATGTCAATTATTTTCCTTAGATATGGCAAAATAAAAATTAAGTTAAATAAAATATATATATAGTATATAGCAAAATAAAATCGACATGGAAATAAATCAAGTCACTATATTTAGAAACATAAAAGACACCTCAACTCCTTTCTTCCGTGACCTCGAATCTATACTAGACAGGATAAAGGAAGGGAAGTCTAAAGAGTTAATCAAACAAATACGTTCCGAAAAGAACAAAGAGGTTCGCCAGGAGCTTAAAAAGAATTTACCCGCGATTTGTTTCTCAGGTATATTCAATAAAAGAAATGATGATAGCTTGATTGAGCACTCAGGGTTTATTTGTTTAGACTTTGATGGCTACAAGACCAAGAAAGATATGATGTCTGAAAAAGAGCGATTATCAAAAGACAGGTACGTTTATTCTTTATTTGTGTCTCCAAGTGGCAACGGATTAAAAGCTATTGTCAAAATACCTAAGGATCCACAGAACCATAAAAATTATTTCATGTCTTTAGATAAGTATTTCAATTCACAATACTTTGATAAGACAAGTAAAAACATATCAAGGGTTTGCTATGAGTCTTACGACCCTCTGATTCATGTAAATGTAAACTCACACCTTTGGACTAAGATAGAGGAGCAAGAGTTTAAGGTTGTAGATAAATATTCTTCACGACCTACAATACCCGTTACAGATGAAAACAAAATTGTTGACATATTAATGAGGTGGTGGACAAAGAAGTATGGGTTGGTTGAGGGAGAAAGAAACAACAATGTATACATACTCGCAGCAGCTTTTAATGATTATGGCGTGAACAAGTCTTTAGCTGAATACATTATGTCTCAGTTTGAGACACAGGGATTTAGTTTGGAAGAGATTAAGCAAACAATAAACTCAGCATATACTCAAACACAAAACTTTGGTTCAAAGTATTATGAAGATGAAGATAGAGTGAATCAAGTTAGAATGAAACTAAAAAGAGGTGTATCAAAAAAAGAAATCCGTTCTCAATTAGCTGACTCTCAAATTGAGGACGCTGTAATAGACTCTGTTATTATTTCAATAGAAGAAGACGAAAGCGAGAAAAGGTTTTGGAACAAGAGTGAAAAGGGAGTTATAACTATAATACATTATTTGTTTAGGCAGTTCCTGGAGGACCATGGCTTCTACAAGTTTGCTCCACAAGGAAGTAAGAACTTTATATTTGTTCGTGTTACAAATAATTTAATCGACCACACAACAGAAGAAGAGATTAAGGACTTTGTGCTTGGTTATCTGGAGGACCTAGATGATATGTCTGTTTATAATTACTTTGCAGACAAGACTAGGTTCTTTCGTGAAGAGTTTCTATCGTTACTTGGAACGGTTGATGTTTACTTTATTGAAGACGATAAAGACACGGCCTATCTGTATTATAGAAACTGTGCTGTTAAGGTCACAAAAGACAAGAAAACCACTATTGACTATCTTGATTTAGGTGGTTATGTTTGGAAGGATCAGGTTATTGATCGTGACTTTGAAATGTGCGAGTCTTTTAATTGTGACTACAAGACATTTATTTCAAACATTGCAGGAGACAATAAACAAACAATCAAGTCAATGCGAAGCACAATAGGATATATGTTACACGCATATAAAAATCTTTCATACTGCCCTGCTATTATTTTAAATGATGAAGTTATATCTGATGACCCTGAGGGAGGAACTGGTAAGGGATTGTTTATCAATGCTTTGTCTCAGATGAAAAAGCTTGTCGTCATAGATGGCAAGGCTTTTAATTTTGAGAAAAGCTTTGCTTATCAGCTTGTTTCAGCTGATACCCAGGTACTTTGCTTTGATGATGTCAAAAAGCATTTTGATTTTGAAAGACTGTTTAGTGTTGTTACTGAAGGACTTACGCTTGAAAAGAAAAACAAAGACGCAATCAAGATACCGTTCAGTAAGTCTCCAAAGGTTGCTATTACAACTAACTACGCAATAAAAGGCAGGGGTAATTCTTTTGAAAGAAGAAAGTGGGAGTTGGAGTTCAAGCAGTTCTATACCAAAGAATTTACACCTCTAGTAGAGTTTGGAAAACTTTTGTTTTCAGAATGGAATGAAGAAGAGTGGTGTGCGTTTGACAACTACATGGTTGAAAACCTTATGTTTTATTTGACAAATGGACTCATCAAAGCAAACTTCAAAAACCTTACAATTCGAAAGCTTTCTGCAGATACTTCTCACGAGTTTATAGAGTGGTGTGGCTTGATTGGAAATGACAATACAAATGAATCAATTAAATATGATGAAAAGATTTACAAAAACGATCTTTACATCGAGTTTATTGCAGACAATCCTGATTTTGCGCCTAAAGCAAAACGTACAATATCTCGTACAGAGTTTTATCGTTGGTTAAATTCATTTGCTTTATACAAGACAGGATTCAAGCCTGATGAAGGAAGAGACCTGAACGGAAGATGGATTATATTTTTAACCAAACAACAAATAGAAAAAATATCTAAACAATTTTTAGACGAACAAATACCATTTTAAAATGAAAACAGTAAATAGTTTATCGGGCGGAAAACTTGTAAGAACCGAGGATAACGAATGTGATAGTGGATACTGTGGATTATCATAATTTTAAATGGTGTATTGAAAACGATTTTCAAGTATACATAAAGCCAGAGGATAACATCGGTAATTGTAGAATAGCAATTAGAAAGGGAGGTATCTCTACAGATGGGAAGCCCTCAAAATATGATAAAGAAAAAGGCGTAACTTTGTATAGCAAAGAAACCGTAGGAGAAGTGGTGTATAAAAAACAAAACCACGCCATGGAAAAACTTCCCGAGGTTTATGCTTATCTAAGAAAACGCTATGGAAATGTATGATGAACATGATCAATTACATTTTGGGATGCTAAATTCCTATGACATAGTGATTTACAAAGTGCCTTTTTCCGAGCTTGCAATTACCGACACAAGCTTCTTTATCCACGACATAACAAAACCTATCACAATACATGTTATTGATGATTTGATTTCTTATTTCGAAGAAGAAGAAGATTATGAAAGATGTCAAGCATTAATGGAAATTAGACACAAATATGATACAATTTAGAGATTACCAAAAACAAATTATTGAGAAGTCAGTAGAAGTGCTTTCAAAGTATAGGTTCCTTTACCTGTCAATGGAAGTAAGAACAGGCAAGACACTTACCTCACTCGGATGCCTGAACAAAATGATGAGTGTGAACAATGTATTATTCATTACAAAGAAGAAGGCAATAGGCAGTATTGAAGCTGACTACAGTATGCTAAACCCTAGTTATAACATTTTTGTTATAAACTACGAAAGTCTACATAAGATTAAGCAAAGAGGTTGGGATGCTATTGTGTGTGATGAAGCGCACAGCATGGGAGCTTTCCCTAAACCCAATAAGAGAGCTAAGCAAGTCAAGTCTCTCATACTAACCAACAACCCATATGTAGTTTTGTTATCGGGAACACCAACACCTGAGTCGTTCAGTCAAATGTACCACCAGGTGTTTGGTATACCGAGCAATCCTTTCAACAATTATAGTACATTCTATAAGTTTGCGATAGAGCATGTGAATGTTACTCAAAGAAAAATCAATGGATTTATGATCAATGATTACAGCAATGCAAAAGAAACCGTATTGCATGAGATGCAACCATACATGATATCATACACACAAAAAGAAGCGGGTTTTGAAACCACAATACAAGAAAAGGTATTGCGTGTAGATGCACCTGACTTTATATACAAAATGTGTAGCGATCTCAAAAGAGACTTAGTTGTTGAGGGTGCAGATGAAGTAATACTTGCAGACACAAGTGTAAAGCTTATGCAGAAGCTTCACCAAATGTATAGTGGTACTGTAAAGTTTGAAAGCGGAAACTCAATGGTGTTAAGCACATTCAAAGCCGAATATATCAAGCGAACATTCAAGGGTAAAAAGATCGCAATCTTCTACAAGTTTAAAGAAGAATACAACGCACTAAAAGAAGTTTATGGAGAGCAAATTTGCAACACGTTAGAAGATTTTAACAACACAGATAAAAACATTGCGCTTCAAATAGTTAGCGGCAGAGAGGGTATATCCCTAAAAGAAGCAGATTGTCTTGTATATTACAATATTGACTTTAGCGCTACAAGCTATTGGCAATCAAGAGACAGAATGACAACTAAAAACAGACTAAAGAATAACGTCTATTGGGTGTTCACACGAAACGGTATAGAACCAGATATATACAAGGCCGTTACAAAGAAAAAAGACTACACACTTAGACACTTTAAAAAAGATTTATTAACTTTAATTTAAATATAATTTTTATGATTGAGATAATCATAACTGAGGAAGCAATTAAATATGCTAAACAAAAATTAAGTAAGGTCATATCTAAAGATAATTTAGATTTAAACAAGTTTGGATCTGAAAGGCATAGAATATTGGTTGGATATATTGGAGAAAAGATAATAATGGATTACCTCTCTCTGCAAAAAGACGTTGATGATTTTGATTTTGATTTGATGTCAAAAAAAAATAAAAGGCTAGAAGTAAAAACAATAAGTTGCAAGTTTAAACCTAAAGAAGATTATTGGTGTACAGTAAATTCACACGATTTAAATGGAGTTCATAAACAGAAAGCAGATTATTATATTTTTTTGAGAATAACAAATGATTTTTCAAAGGGTTGGATTTTAGGTTGGATATCTTGTGATGATTTCTTTAAAAAAGGAACATTTATATCTAAAGGAACTGACTTTGATAAGTTTAAATTTAAAAAAGCAAACGCAACTGTGCTTACAATAGGGGAGTTAAATAAATTTTAATGACAGAACAGCAAATACAAGCAAAAAGAATTAAGGAGCTAGAAGCCCAGGGATATTATGTTATTAAGTTGATTAAAACCAACAAAAACGGTATACCTGATTTAATAGCAATACCTCAAGACTCAGATGTCTTGTTTTCTGAGATTAAAAAACCTGCAGGCAAGGTGTCTGCAATACAACAATATAGAATTAAAGAACTTAAAGAACATGGAATTAAAACAGAAGTATACAGAGGAGGAGTTTGAATTAGATGAGTATTTTATCAAACAAATCAACAGATTTAAAAACGGAGTATCAGTAAGGATAGCAACCAAAATAGATGAGATGTTTGGCTTAGACCATACCAAGGGTAGAATGAAAAACATTGCGGGGCATGTAAACGACAGTAATGATAACCCTGTTTTCTTTTTAGTAGATTATTTTAGAGAAACAAGTGATTCGCCTATAGTGCTTATAGATATTAAGCAAATAGATGTGGATAAATATTTAGATTATATTAACCTTAATAAATACATTAAATGAAAATTAAACCCAATGGAAAGCTGAAAGGTGAAGATATATTAATTATGAAAGCTGTAGGAGCATCTACAGGAATTGAAGATTTTTATATAAGCAAAACCAGGAAAAGAGAATATGTTGACGCTAGAAGAATTGCTTATAAGATATTTAGAGTTGTGAAAGGTTATTCATATGCAAAAATTGGCTCTATGTTTAATAAAGACCATGCGACTGTGCTTTTTGGCGTTAATACTACAAATAGCCTGATGGATGTAGATCCAAAATTTAAAGAAAATTATTTAGAGTGTTTAGCTGCAGTCGGTGGGCTAGATGGTAGAAAAGCTAGGATTCGCGAAAAAATAAATGAATTAAAGAAAGAGTTATTAACATTAGAAAAACAAGAAGATTATGTATAATTATAATGATATTGATAAGATTTTAGATTTTAAATCTTGGTCAAACAGAAAAAAAATAGACGAGCTTTTGCGTATAGACTGCACTATGTACACAAACATGGGTACAGATAGCAATAAAACCGAGCGTGAAAACACAAAAAAACGATCAAGATTAATATACAGGGCTATTTCAAAGATTGATAAGGAAGTAGGTAAAAGTTTGATATATCACATGGATAGTTAATAACTTTTTATTGATTTCTTATTTATTATTCATAATTTTAAGAAACAATCAATGAATGGCTATCCAAAAAAACAACCACAATTCGATCAACTTCATCAATATTTTGATGAAGCAAATCAATTCATTGACTGACGATGTTTACGAATCCTTGATGGACGAAGATGATGACGCTCTAAGAGTTGCAATCAAAGAGCTACATCAAGTTCTAAGGGATACACAAAAACTAGCAGACGATGAAATATAGACCTCGATTAAGTGAAGAGGAGTATGCATTAATTACCAAACACCGAGCTCTTCAAAAAGAATGCGAAACCTCAGGTATCCCAATGGATGAAGTAAATCACTATTGGTATAAAGGTAAACACTTTTCTCTTCATGTAAAAAACAAAGGTGTATCTCCAGAAGAACTGAGAGACGACATCATTAAGGCGATGGACAAACACTCGCCTAAATACCACAAAATAAAGCGCAAGAAACTAAACAAAGGACACTTACTTGTAATTGATCCTGCTGATATTCACATCGGCAAGCTTTGCTCTGCCTTTGAAACAGGAGAAGAATACAATTCGCAAATTGCTGTAAAAAGAGTTAAGGAAGGTGTTGAAGGCATTTTAAATAAAGCTCAAGGATTTAATATAGATAAGATACTTTTTGTTGGAGGAAACGACATACTTCACGTTGATACACCTAAAAGAGCTACTACAGCAGGAACTCCACAGGATACAGATGGTATGTGGTATGAAAACTTTATGATAGCTAAAAAACTTTATGTTGATATACTTGAAATGCTGATTAGCGTAGCTGATGTGCACTTTGTCTACAATCCTAGTAATCACGATTATATGTCAGGATTTATGCTTTCTGACTCAATACAGTCTTGGTTTAGAAAATGCAAGAACATAACATTTGATTGTTCGATAGCGCACAGGAAAGCATTTAAGTATGACAAAAACCTTATCGGAACTACACATGGGGATGGGGCTAAGATTCCTGACTTGCCACTTATAATGGCCAATGAGTTTGCTCAAGAGTGGGCTGAAACAAAACACAGGTATGTGTACACTCACCATGTACACCACAAAACAAGCAAAGACTTTCATGGAATAACTGTAGAAAGCTTACGATCACCAAGCGGAACAGATTCCTGGCATCATCGTAATGGATACGGTATTGGTGGGGTTAAAGCTATTGAAGGCTTTATTCATTCAAAACAACACGGGCAAGTTGCTCGATTAACGCACATATTTTAATTATGAAGAAAATAAATTGGTTGGCCGTATTAGTATGGTCTATGATACTGACAATGTCAGCGGGAGTTTTATACGGAATGTTATTAGTTGGAATGGCATTTTAATGAACGCAGAAGAAAGAAAAAATCGACCTGTATTTACAGGCGTTATTAAGTATTTCCCAGATGCATTAATGGAAGTTTCAAGAGTTTCCTTACAAGGAAACAAACAACACCACCCTGATAAGCCATTGCATTGGGATCGTAATAAATCTAATGATGATTATGATGCTCTTGCTAGACATTTGATTGATGCAGGAACAATAGATAGTGATGGAATTCGTCATACCGCAAAAGTAGCGTGGCGTGCATTAGCATGTTTACAAAAAGAAATAGAAAATGAAAGATCACATTAAAAAACAAATACTTGAAGAGAAGTTAAAGAAAAAACCAAACTTCAAATTAATTAGAAAGCTTCAACAGCTTTTAGATAAACAAAAAGATTAAAGCTTGCCTTTTCCTAGTTTGCTAGATTTAATTATTTTAGACCCTTTCTTTTTTCCAACATCGTCTAAAGTTTTTCTTGTGTCTTTTTCTTCCTTAAACTTTTCAGGTTTAGCTTCCTTCATTTTCTTTATGTCTCTTAGAGCTCTTTCAGACATGTATCCAACTTCTGAGAATGGGATAGCGCCCGCTAAATGTAACGCATAAATAATAGCAGTATTCCCCACTTTTTCTTGCGCGCTTTTGCTAAGCTTTGTGGTTGATCCATAATAGTTTTTAAACTCTCCTGTTTGAGAAATTTTTATCATTTCTACTAACTGCTTTGCTTTTGTTCCTCCAATACCCAACACACCTAATTGCTCTAACATTCCTTTGTCGGTTTTTGCAAAAAACTTAAATGCATCTCCATCTTTTTCTCCGTCTTGAAATAATCCTATTAAAGAATTAGCTGAGTTTAAAACTTGATCATTGGTAATAGGTAGTGGATTGATTACATCATTTAATACGTTTCCAAGTCTACCTCTAACCTGATTTCTAATTCTTTTATCACCCTCTTCTCTAGCTATCATATCTTTTTCCCATTGAGGTCTCTTATCATCCTCGTCCTCACCAACAATAGATTGAGTGGCCTGTGCAAGCATAGACGATATTCCAAGTCCTAACAAATTAAACACAGCTGTCTCAACTCCTAATCCTGCTAAAGATTTGGCCGCTCTTTTCTTATCACCCGGAAGAGCTGTTGGATTGTTTATTAAAGTATTAATATCTGCGTACATTCTTGTTTTTTGATTTAATAGGAAATTTGCAAAAGGAAACGCTGTCTTTCTTATGAACTGAGTTGTAAAGTTTTGACTCGTAAACAACCCACCTTGAAGGTTTTGGTCAGAAGCATTTTGCTGTCTATCTACCTGTTGTTGAGCGAAGTTTAATGACTCCTGATTTAATGGCTTAGTCCAATCTATTTCGTTAGAAGGAACTCCTCTTTTTGCTTCTGATTCTATGTAATACGCTATAAAAGAAGCTCTTGCTGTTCCAACATCAGGTTTTACAAGAGTAGCATCTAAAATCTTTTTATTTGCGTTATCAAAACCCTTTACAATCTTGCCTCCTATTCCTCTAGTAACATTTTCAATTTTACTATCTACTGATTCTATGTCTGATTGAGACTGAACACCTCTATTTGCAATAGGCATTCCTGAATTGTTTATAGCATCATTTACTTCTTTTTGTGTAATTAACTGAACTCCTTTTAATGTGTTTACAACACCCGCATTTACTGCTGTATTGAAAATAGGAACCATTTGCTTTAACGGCTGAGTTAAACCTCCTAACGCCCTAACAACACCAAATGTAGCTATCTTATCCATAGCTTTTACAAGCATCTTATTCTCCCTTTGTTCTTTTTCGAACTGAGTTACACCTCTAATACTTGCTATATAATTATTTATTCTATCCTGAATAACCTCTCTTGAGTTTTCATTTGGCAAAACATCGTTATATGCATCGGAATCTCTAGCGCCTTGTATCTGTTGTATTGACGGAGCTGTATATACATCGGTCATTGCTGCCTTGTAATTTGTTAGGTTTTGTCTGTCAAATCCTAAATTAAGAACCCTTCCTTTTGGTAGTGTTTTGGGTTTGGTAGTTGGTTTAATTACTCCCGTTTCTTTGTCATAAACACCTCTTTTCTGCATATCTGGGTTAAACGCAGGTTCTGTAATATCTATAGGCTTGTCTTCAGCTTGAAGCTTCTGAACACTTCTAGGGGTATAGTTTATATCTTTTCCTAAGTTTCTGTTGTATATATTTAAAGATATATCTGCCAACGCTTCATACTCATTTGCCCAAACCTCAGTAATGTAATTTACACCTTCAAGGTTTACAGGATCAACTTTACTCTCTACATCGTTTATAGTTTCAGCGTCAGCTAATATCTTGTCATAAACCTCTTTTATTACCTCGCCCTTTTTTTGATTTGAAGGATCTTTGCTGTTAAGTAATCTTTCATATGTTTCTTTTACCAACCCTTTACTTGTTTCAAACTCAGCTTGTTGCTCTGCTTCAGTTCCAGGAGCAACCCTTCTAACCTCAGCTAAAATACCTCTTTCGATATCATTCTTTTCATCAAAGTATTTTCCTTCACGCATTTTCTTTTTATCAAAAGCTTTTGCATAGTCTTTTTCAACCACAGAGGCTTGTTTGTTGGCTTTGTTAGCTCCATTTACAAGGTCTGTAAAGCCCATTTCCTTCATAACTTTGTTGGCCTTTGCTTGTGATTTAAACATAAGGTCAAATACATTTGGAAGGGTAGCTATATATTTATTCCAAGTCCTTCCAAGCCAACTGCTTTTTTCTATAGATTTTATGCCGTCTTTTTTCAAGGTCTTCATTCCTTTATCACCCTTGTATTGGCTTAATATAGATTGCATACCGCCTGTAGACTGATTCATCTCAAAGTTTACAATCGCATCTAATACAGCCATTTTTTGAGAAGTATTAAACACACTTAAATCCATATTCAAAAAACCTCTAATCAAAGCTTTCTTTTCACCATCTAACTGCAAGTCTCCACTCTCAATACTTCCTTTAATATTAATCTTAGTGTTATTGAAGGCGTTATTTACAGCCTTATCAATTACTTCTGCGTTTTCTTTTTCAAAATCTGCTCTTTTTTCAGGAGTTGTTTCGTAGGTGTTTAAAACGTCTTTTATTTGTTCTAATGTAAGATCACCAGGATCTGTTCCTGTGAGCTCCTCAAACGACTCTTTTGCAAGCTGAAAGTTCTTTTTGGCTTCGTTTTCTATTTCAGTTTTACTATACTGATCAATTTTTGCAACATCAAAAGGTTTGGCTACTTTGAGACCTCCTTTAGTTTTCTTTGTTTTTTGTAGACCATCTTTTACGGATTGTGCATTTTCAAGATACGCATCAATATCAGTTACAGTAGATGGGTTTACTTTTGCAAACTGCAATGCTGCATCAGACAATGTTGCTTCTTTGCCTTTAGCGCTTTTCTTTATGGCTTTTTGAATAACTTTTGCTTTTTTTACTTTTGCTTCGTACTCAGCATTGTTGGCTGCATTTTCTACATAGTCTATAACCTCTTGTACTTTTTTGGCGTTATTCAGGTTAACTGTAGAAACCTGCTTTATAAGTTGCTTAGCCTTATTCAGACTAATGTTGCCCATCTTCCTAACATTCTTTATAGACTCATATAAGGATTTTCTTCTAGTTGTTTGGTCTTTCTTTGCATCACGAGCAGCTTTTGCCTCGAGTTTTATTTGGTCTTTTAGAGCTGCGTACTCATCAACTTTTACAAACTTTTTATCCTTCTTTTTCTTTGCGTCTATTTGTCTTTTGGTTGGAGAAGGAATCTCTAATCCAAGCTTCTTGTTTAAATCCTGAACAACAGCTTCTCTTTCGCTATCATTCATTTGCTCATTAAACACCTGTGATCCCTCTAAATAGTTTAAAGCATTTTTTTGCTCTGATAATCTATTGTCCTTATCTCCTCTTCTCTTACCTCGTCCTCGAGTCTTTTCGATGATTCCATCCACAATAGAGTTAACTCTATCTGTGTTCACACTCATCTCTGTGTCTTGCTCTGTATCAGTTAAAGAATTGATTTCTGTCTGCGCCTCTTGGTCAGGAGTGGTTTGGACTTCGGTGTCAGTCTCTCTGGTAGACTCTCGTACTGTGCCGGGTACTCCTTCAACCACCTCTTCAGTATCTTGGGTTGTGTCTGCGCTAGTTTCCTCCATTGTGATTTGCTCCGTACTGGCATCTTGTTCTGTTTTAGATTCTACATTATTTTCTTTATCAATGATTGCCTGAGCTTCACTTACATCTCTCTGCTTAAGTGCTTTTATCTGCTCATCAACATCTGTAATTCTTTTATCAATATCTTCCTTTAGAGGTCCTTCTAAACCCTCTCTTTGTTGTGTTAGCTTTTCTCTTTGCGTCAAAAGATCTGCTGCCTCCTCTACGTTTTGAGACATTAGGATAGTTCCTTTTGTTTTGAGCTCGCCTGCCTGCATGTTATATATTTCATTATATGCATTGTAGGCTTGGTCTTTTGTAAGCTCTTTATTTAAAACCAACTCATTAAGAGTTCCTTGAAGATTATCTATATCTTTTCCTATAACTCTAACAAAGTCAGCTCTTCTGTTTCCACCAAGTAATTTTCTACCACCAAGACCAGAAGTTGCTCCAATAGTTAGAACGGCTGTTTCTAAAAGATCAGCTTTAGTGACGCTTTGGTTTAGAACTTCTCGGCCTATACTTTGATTTACTAAATAATTGATACCTCTTTCACTAAGCAAAACAGGTATTTCTTCTATACCTAATTCTTTTGCGCTTTCTTTAACGAACTCTAACCCTTTTTTCTTTAATTGCTCAGTTGTAAACTTCTTACCCTTTGTTGTTGCAAGATTTATGATTTCTTGCTTTACACCTTGCAGTCCTGTCAAAAGTTTTGTGTTTGATCCTGCTAATCCTGAAAATATACCATCTAAAGATGCAATTGCATTCCCTGCGTTAATAGCTATATCTGTGGCCTCATCTTCAGACATTCCCGAAGCAACCAATTGGCTTCTAACATCCTCTACACTACCCGTAAGGCTACTTGCATATGAAGATATACCCATACCAAAAGCTCCTGCTCTAGGGCCCTTTAATCCCAATGCTTTAGTTGTCTTTCCCCCCGCTTTAATTAAGGCATAAAGATTTGTTATCATTTGAGTGGAACCTTGTAATAAAGATCCTGCTGTCCAATTTGCAACCTCTTCTGTTACGTCTTTTGACCTTACTATTATGTCGGATACCTCTTTTGGATTAAGTATGTCATTAACAAGTACATTTGTTTTTCCGTCAAATACTTGTCCATTTTTATCTACAATATATTCTTCTCCTTTGTATAATACAGGTTTTCCTTGCTGAAAGGTTCTTCTGCTTACGGGCGCTAACCCTCCCATATCTATATGATCAGCAGAATCTGAAAGCATTTCAGATAAACCTTTTAATATTCCCTTTTTTTCGTAACCTTTTTGATACAATCTTTGATCAAAAAACTCAGGTATAGATGCAAAAAAATCCGCGGCATAATTAGATATAGTGCTACCAACAACTTTCTCTATGGTCTTTAAACCAACGCTTGCTTCTTCTCCACCACCTTCTCTAACTGCATTGTAAAGCTCTCTTCTTACTTCTAAATCTCTATCTACTTCATATTTTTTATACTTAGGGAATAAATCTGCGACACCCTGCATCTCAATAGCTGTGTTCAAAAAAGACTCTTCTAGTCCTTTTCTTTGAGACTTTAGTTCTTTTATTTCGTTTGGATCTGTAGCAAGAGCTAACGCAGAATCAATTCTTGATAAATCTACTGTAACATCATTTAAAAGAGAGGCTTTATAGCTCTGTATTCTTTCGTACTGTTGCTTTTCTTTTTCATACTGATCGCCCTCATCACTTGTCATTAGTGTTTTGAAAAATCTATACCCCGCAGAATCCTTTCTTGTGTTGTTTTTTTTCCACTTTAAGTAATCTTCTTTGTTTACGTTGGCTGCTTGAAATATAGTTTCGTCAATTCCTCCCTCGTCCTGTTTTTCATCTTCTGTAAGCTGCGTTTCAGCTCGTTTTGAGTTTGTATAGCCAAAGCCTGTTTTTTGAAGTAATGGCTCATCTGTCTTTTTTTTGTAAAACTCAATTGCTTCGACCACTTCTTCTGGAAGCTCTGATGCTTTTTTAAAAACAAACTCTCCATTTTTATCTTTAACTCTATATGACTTTTCTTTATTAGCCATCATTTCTTGTTGCCAAGGCGGAAGCTCTGCCATTAAATTAAGATTTTCTGCTATCCCCATAAGAGGGCTATCTTCATTAGCCTCAATGTATCCAACTGAGTTTAGAAGCTCTAAGTTTTTGTTTCCTACAATTAATTGATTTTGAACTTCTTCTGAGTTTGGATCAAAAGTATCCTCCTCTTCTACAAGAACATTTTCTTCAGGTTGGTTTTCTGATAGTGTAAGTGTTCCGTCATTTACTAAATTGTAAAAGTCGTTTCCATACTTTTTTAACAACTCCTCTTGTTTGTAAGTATTTCCAACAGGAGTGGTAAATAAAGAGTTCTTATTTGCTAGTATTGGATTTAAAGAATCCGAAGAGCCAGGTTGTTCTTCCGTTTCTGTAGTAGATTCCGTAACTTCCACTTCCAAATCTGAATCTGAGGTGTCGCTTGGATTTTTTTTTTCATCTGAGCCAACTAAAACCAAAGTTCCGTCAGCAACCAAAGAATCAAACTGATCACCATACTTAGCTCTCAATTCATCTTCAGAATATGTATTTCCCGCAGGAGTTTTGTACTTATTCATATTATTGATTCATTTTATTCAGAAACGACTGAACTCCTCCCTGAAGTATCGAATCACCATCATCCGATGCGTTTCCAATATCCGAGATTGTTTCTTTTACTGTGATTCCTTCTGCGTCTATAGCGCTTATTATTAAATCGTTATCACTAGCTGTAACATCAAATCCTTGAGGTAATGACAATCCCATTGCATCATAAGAACTTCCTATTGCAGCTTCTACACCGCCTACTAAAACTGACATATCTTGACCTCCGTCTAACAACCCATAAGAAGCTGCATCAGCTTTATCAAAAGCATTTGTTAATTGAGTACTTAAACTTGTTTTACTTCCACCAAGATTATATTCACCTGAAAGAGTTACGTTTTTGGTTTGTTTATATTTTCTCTTTCTACTATCTACCCCTGGTTGAGATACGTCTTCAAATAGAGTGTTTCCTCGTTTTTTGAACTCGTCAAACCCTATATCTGAAGAAACACCACCCTTGTTAAAGAATTCGTAGTTGGCTTTCACAAAATCCTCTGCGTTACTTTGTTTAAATATATCTCTTCCTTTCGAGTCTGTGACTACCTCACCAAACTCAACAGGTATGATTTGACCTCCAAAGTCAAGAGTTACACCCGTAACTATTTCTTTTTCTTCAAACCCTCCTTTTCCGTCAGGAACAGAAACCGTTTTTACAGTTTCTTCAACCCCTGAATAAGCTAAGCCTGATAATCCAGAAAGCTCTTGAATCGCCAACTCCATATCCTGTCCTGTTTTTGCCCCCCTAAGGTTGTTAAGCGCAGCAATTGTTCTAGTTCCTTTATCAATATCACTTTGATTACCGCCTCTTTTTTGAGGGGTATTTTGATCAAACTCACTTCTTTTAGTTCCTTTAGATATTTTTCTTTGAAGCGCGTCTGCATAGCTTTTACGCAAATAACCCTGAGCTGCGTTTATTTGGTCTTCATCCATTTCAGGAACAATGGCATTATTTTCATTTGCTGCTGCTACTCTGACGTATTTTTTAACATTAACGGATTTTTCCTCCATGTTTTCATCAAGAACAGTTATCTCAATTGTTTCATTTTTATCTGCGTCACTCAGCATATCCCATTCGTTAAATGGCACATATTCTGTTGGTATACCATTATCTTTGCTAAGTATACTTGCGACTTGCTGTATTCCTGAAGAGTCAGCTGCTACAGCGTTATTAAGAATACTTGCTCGATCTGGGTTGTTTCTAAGATCAGTAATAACATTTCCAACCATTAGTCCTTCTGTTGCCATAACATCATATGTACTAGCTAAACCTTTTTTAGTAAAAGTCTCTGTTAAGCCACTAACATTAACTCTATCAGCACGACCATTCGCTTTGTGTTTTAAAGCAAGAACACTCATGTTGCTTTGACCTTTGATAGGAATTTTGTTTCCGTTTTCATCAACTTTTGGTCTATATGTGTGAGTTTTTGGATCTACTTCCATTTGGAAAAAGTCTATTTGACCCATTCCCCTTTCACTAAAGTTTATGTCTATACCTGATAATGTTCCAATAGCTGTTTGAATTTTCTGCATTGCAGATTCTAACTCTCCTGAAGTTGGCTTCACAAACTCACCTGTCGTGGGATCTGTATACCCTTGAGCTCTTTTCTTTGTTAGCTCAAGCTCTTCGTCGTAACTAGCTACGTTTTGAGCAAATATATCAAAGCTTTGTTTTCCGTTTTCAAAAAAGATTAAGTTTTCCTGAGGAGGAACTGATCCATTACGAACCAACCTCTCATTAATAAGCATTTGATCTTTGTACTTCGCTAAACCTTCTAAAACCTTTGCCTGAGCAGTTTCATCGGAAGGCATGTTTTCGTAAACCTTCAGTTCAGCTTCTCGAATTTGTTTAGCGGTAGTTTGCTTTAATTCAAGGCGTTGCTTGTCAATATTGGCTTTCCAATCCTGAACACCTTTAATACCTTTGTCAATAGCCGCTAACTTGCCTTCTAAAGGATTTTTTCCTATAAAACCTGCGGTAACCGCAGCCATTGTTGATTGTAATGCGTTACTCATATTTTATTTGTTATTGAGTTCCATCAAATTTAAAGTTTTTAAAAAGCTCACCTAAATCCAATGGGTTATCTAACGTTCCAAAAAGATTAGCAAGGTTGTTTGGATCTGCTAATTGTTGGTCTCCGCCAACACTTCCTGTGTTTTGAAAGTTTACTAAGTTTTTAGCTTGCTGCCCTAGGTTTTTTAATGAATCTCCTAATCCCGCACCAATAATTTGAGGTTCTTGACCTGGAAGTTGAAAATTAAAAGAAGGTTGATCGGGAGTAACCCCTACAGGCAAAGCACCTACATCAGATCCCGCTGCTGAAGCAAGACCACTCGTTGTTCCTGATTTAGCTACTTGTCTTAAATCCTTATTAGAAAGAACACCGTCTCCAAGCATTTTTAAGGCATCTGTCTTACTTGCTGCCTCTCCAGATCCTACTAAAGAATCTACAGCCCTGCCTTCTGCGCCCCCAAACGCTCCAGCTGCTGCTGACAAAGCACTTACTCCTGCATCAATAAAAGCTCCCGTAGAGGCTGCGCTTAATTGATCTGCTTCAGATCTTTTTGCTTTTGCTTCTAATCCTGCTGCTGCTGCTCTATCATCCATCAGAGCTGCTATTCGAGCTGCATCTGTTTCATCTGCTTGAGCTCTTTTCATGTCAATATTAAGCTTTTGCATAGCCATCTTGTCTGCAATTGCACCTGTTCCCACATCTTGAACTTGCTTTACTTTTCCTGCAGTTGCCGCAACGCCTCTTTGGTCTCCTTCTTGAGCTGCCTCAAGTAATTGAGATCCCTGTACGTTTGCTAATTGAAGTTGCTTGTCGTAAATGTCAGTAGTAGCCCTTATTGCATCATAAAAGTTTTGTTCTAATCGAGCAACAGATTCTTGCTGTAATTGTTCTTGTTTTATTTCGAGACGACCTGCCTCACGGGCTGCAACTTTTGCTGCATCTCCCGCCAAAAAACCTTTAGCTGCCGAACCGCCTACCGCTACTGTTGCTGCTGCTATTGTTGTAAATGCTGCCATATTATAATAATTTCATCATTTCTGCGTTATAAGCATCTGCTTTTATATATCCATTACCTTCATACACCTCTATTAAAGATTCGTGTTTTAGTAATGCATATCCATATTTGCATCCACTTAACTTTAGCGTGTGACTTAGTGTTTGAACTAAATACGACAACGCTTTTTTTCTTTTCTTCCTGTTTTTGTATTCTATGTTGGATATAATCCAATCGCACCAACCTACTTTTGAGTTAGTTACATACATAAAACCTGCGCAAACAGGTGTGTCTTTGTCGTAAACTATAAATCCGCCTTTGCCGTTATCTGGAAGAAAATCTTGGGGAACGGGTGTCCATCTCCAATCTTTCCACCACTTTAGCAAAATGGTTTCATAATCTTTATTATTTAATTTTCTTATAGTAAATTCCATTTGCGCAAAGATACAAAAAACTAAGGATTACTTTTGAAGACTTCTGAATCGACAGTAAATAGTTCTACTGCGTCTGTATTATTGTTTGTTATCTTGAACTCCATAAAGTATCCAGTTGCACCATAAGATTCAGCAACAGGGTCTTTTAACGCTAATATATAAGCTTGAACAGGCACTTGTTGACCTGGTGTTAATGCAGTTGGATTTACCACAATAGTCTTTCTGTCACTTGATATTTCAGTTATAGGCCCTATCTCTATGGGATCTGAAAAGTCATTTGGATTAGGTCCTACAAAATTACTATAATAAACATCGTCTCCAATTGAAATCATTGAAGTTACTTTTGAAGAAAACTCAATAGTTATTAGGTTTGGAGAAATGCCTGTTGAATTAAGGTTTCTACCGACACCCTGAGTTGATCTTAGGGATAGGTTTTTAGAACCTGTTATTCTTTTAATATACGCAAAGTAGCTACCTTCTTTTTCTACAAAATCAGTATTTGACATGAATCCTGCACCAAGATCTGTTGTCAAGTTAATATCCCATGAATCATCACTTTCAAGCTCAATGGTCTTGAAAACTTTTACAGTTGTAGGCTCTTGATTAAATACACCTGTAAGCGTAGATGGGTAGTTTACACCATAGTATTGATTTCTAACATCGCCTGTATTGTGTCTATAAAGATTACCACCCTTAAATGTATAAAGATACTGATTCATGGCCAATATAAAATCAGGGTAATAGCTGTAAAAAGAAGGCCACCCTTTTACAGATTCGCTGTATGTTAAAGTATAATTAAGTTCTGCTGCCATATGTTTTTTTTTAAGGGCCTACACAATTTTGTATACTGCTCACAACCCCTTGTGTTACTGTTATTACTTGATTGTTATCCATTATATAGTTTTGATCAGTTGCTCTGCTTACTCCATCATGATCTAAAAAGACAGGATTGTTAACTATTGGATAGGGATTTGTTTCATTTATAAATCTACCAAAATACAAGGTAGTATTTGTGGCCTGACAAATATTACCTGCGCCTATACCCCTAGCTTCAAATGAAGGCAAAGCAGCAGGACATCGAACATTTATACCCCAAGCAGTATCGGCACAGGGGCCTAATACTTGAATAGTTACAAGACCTGGTAGTCTGTTGGGTTTAGGAACGATTAACAAGTTATCCTGACTTTGTCCACCTCTAACATCATCTCCGCTATTTATAGTTACTGATTGAGGCGTTGGGCTTCCAGGCAACCAACCTGTTCCATCAAACCCATCGAAAAAAGCATAGTTGCTTGTGTTCGGAGTGTTAGGAACGCATGTATTTGTGGGGCTTCCTAATATTGTAAATGCATCTGCAACTCCACTTGTGGATTGTATGTTTCCATCATCAGGAGATGAAACTCTGTTGTAGAATACTCCGTCATAAAACACCCTAATCCCATCTGGTATACTAGCGGGATTAAAATATATTGAAATAGCTCCTGTATCATTTTCATCTGTACCTGCGTTAAATTGTAATTGATAAAGCCCTGTTGCACCCGAAGGAGGACTTATTGTTCCTCCACAAGGTATACCACATTGCTCACAAATAAACGAAGGTCCTAGTTCTCCATTTAATTGATACCTGTATGTATCATTGCTCTGATAGTATCCGTCTGCAGATTTTGTCAGTAAGTTGGCATCGTCATAAACAGCTGTTGCTGTTAAAAAATCTGATGAATCAATATATTTATTTAATAAACTCATAATTTAATTTTTAAGGACAGAAGAATATATTAGCATTCCACCCCGTTGCTTGATCATAATAAAAAGCATTATTGTTTCCGCTCTTCAAATACCAACCTGTAGGTATCTCTCTTAATGGGGAATCAATTGCTTTGCTTGTATATATTTTAGTTCCTGTTGATGGATTTCCTGCCTGTTGATTGAAACTATAGTAGTAAGAAATATAGTATGTCGGATAAGGAAATGTGTTTTTTGCATTACACGCTGCAGTACCCGACACAAATGGAACTACGTTATTGTTGTCTTTCCAATCTTCGCTAAAACAGCATCCGCTTGTTGAGCAACCCGTGCTACATCCATTTACTGATGCAGGAGCGATACCGAAAGTAAAAAATTGACATTGTGGTGTTCCTGACGTTAGGGATACTACCCCTGTAGCGCTTTGATCATATTCAAGAGCTAATCCCGAGGGATTACCACCTACGTTTGTGTAAGTCCACCATCCATCAGGAAGCTCAGTTCCTGTCAAATATTCAGACAGGTATAACCTATCGTTAAAATATGGGTGTGCCGGTGAATTGTTGGGTGTCTGAGCAAAAAAGTACTCAGTAGTAAATCCAATCGCATTATTTCCTATCGCATCACAAGTGCTAATTGCAGGACCCTCTTGAGTATATATAAATACTGAATATGATGGAG
>Ga0307376_10001296_pt1 | contig 27616 bp, 26 predicted proteins | sample TR2MG_FD_202536 | JGI IMG/M metagenome (GOLD analysis project Ga0307376, IMG submission 202536) | Soil microbial communities from Risofladan, Vaasa, Finland - TR-2 | ecosystem: Environmental > Terrestrial > Soil > Coastal area > Acid sulfate soil | place: Finland: Risofladan, Vaasa | collected...
AAAACTGGTTAGAGAATCAAGTAGTCGGGGAAAAGGAAAGAATACTGTTCTTTCTTGAAAGTCATGATGGCCTTCCTGTTGGCCATGTTGGATTATATCGTTTTGACTTCAAAAAGAAATCTTGCGAGCTCGACAATATAATCAGGGGAAATAGTAAGTTACCTGGTGCTATGCGTATTGGATGCAGCGCTTTGATAGATTGGGCTTTTGATAGGCTATATGTGGAAAGTATCTTTTTGAGGGTGTTTTCAGATAATAGTCGTGCAATTAGGTTGTATAACAGTTTGGGTTTTAGGGAGATTCTTAGGGTGCCGCTAATGAAGGTACAAGAAGGCTCGGTAACTCGTTGGCTCGATGTTATCGGACGGCCCTATCAAGAAGTGGAACGTTATTTTGTTACAATGAAGTTGGCTAAAGGGGATTGGATAATAAAATGAGAAATTCTGGCTCACCCCTAATTAGGGGTCAAGAAATTGCCGAAGGCAGGAAATTGATTTCCATAATTATGCCAGCTATGAATGAAGAAGCTAATTTGCCACGTGCTTATTCAGAGGTTACTGCCGTTTTTGTTTCTAAATTAGAAGCATACGATTATGAAGTTATACTCATCGACAATGATAGCAGGGACAGAACAGGAGAAGTATGTTCAGAGATCTGTCGTAAAGATAATAGGTGGAAATACCTCAAATTTAGTAGGAACTTTACATCAGAGCATTCCATTGCTGCGGGTCTGAGATATGCCTCTGGAGATGCAATGATTATTCTTTTTAGCGATCTACAGGATCCTCCGGAGCTTATACCAACTTTTATTGAAAAATGGGAGAAAGGATACGATGTTGTTTGTGGAGAATTGAATAGCCGAGCGGATGGTATTTGGTGGAAAAGTGTTGGAGCAAGATTAGTTTATGCTCTTTTGAATAGGCTGTCAGACATAAGATTGCCGCAAAATATTGCGGATTTCAGACTGATGTCGCGCCAAGTTGTGAACGCTATAAATTGTCTAGATGAACGTAATAGATATTTTAGGGGACTAGCGCATTGGGTCGGCTTTAGGACATGTAATGTTCCTTATGATAGACGGCCGAGACTTAAGGGAAAGAGCGCAACATCGTTCTTTTATCTTATTGATTTTGCTATTCGGGCCTTGACAAACTTTTCTATATTTCCTTTGCGAGTATTTAGTGCTGTGGGTCTCCTGATTTTAATAGGTACCTTAGTATACATGGCCGTAATTGTTTCTCAATTTCTAATGGGCGGGCCAATTCCTGGCCTTACTACAATTTACTTACTCTTGCTACTTATTCTGGCCCTTATGTCTTTAGGAATTGGAACTTTGGGAGAGTACATCGGTAGGATATATATCGAAAGCAAGCGGAGACCGTTATGGATTGTCGAAAGGACAATTAACATATCCATACCTGATGAATATAGAGTCGGTAAATAAAAAACCGTCTGAGCAAAGCATAGTAGTGCTGCTATGTATGCCACCTTGGCAGAACGAGGCGTTTTCCCTAAATGTTACTGGATAGTTATTATATAGATGGGGGTGTCCTTCCGGGACACCTTGACATGTTGACTGTTCTAGGGATTGAAGTATCTTCCGGGTCACTGGGACATGGCCTTTCTATTGGATTAGGAATGGCTATCTCTAATAGCCGAACAGGAACTCCGGGCAAGGTGTTTGTGATTCTGGGTGATGGTGAATGCAATGAGGGTTCAGTATGGGAAGCCATGATGCTTGGCGGATCACTACAGTTAGCCAATATCGTTGTGATTATTGGTTTTAATAAGTTGCAGGGTTTTGGCATAACAAATGAAATCATCAACCAAAGCAACTTGGGGGAAAGATGCATTGCCTTCGGTTGCTCATACTATAAAGGGTAAGGGGTATCGTTTATGGAGAACAAGCTAGAGTGGCATTATAAATCTCCGGATGATGCACAGCTCGAGTTGGCAATAAGCGAATTGGAGTATGAGAGATAATGAGAAATACATTCATTAACTGTCTTAGTCAACCTGATTCGGCGATGTCGTAGGGGACGGTTAACATCCTGCACATGAACCACTACGGTATGTCTAGCTGGGCGCGCCATCTCCGGCTGGCGTGGATATTCTGAAGGATCTGTCCCCGGAGGTGACCGCTGCTCACGAGGAGAAGACAGGCAAGGATGTATGTGCTAAAGCATGATCTTTTCCTGTAGACCAAGGTGTCCGCCGCCGTACAGCTGCAACCTGGCAGCCACGGGCGGTCGGGCGGTGAAAGAAGTCCAACAAAAGGTTCTGGTGGTGGTTATAAGGTTAATCAGTGAAATTACCAGTAGGGAAATGTAAAACAATAGAGAATATTATGACCGTGTACATTGGTATTGGTGCCTCTCCGGGACAGTTTTTCTTCCCCTAAATGGTGGATATGGGACGATGCTGGCGGCGTACCGGATAAAGTAGAGGAATGCGGAAAAGGGAAGAAGTAGTTCAGGCAAGATTTTGATTTCAGGGCTAACTCATTCGTGCTCTCGCTTTCGGATTTTCCCACCTTCTGCTATCATGAGCGAGGAGGCAGATAAGGGCCTTCTATTTTGGGCTTGCCCATGAAGGTAATTGCGGACTTGCGGAGTGTGGAGACCATGTCGGTAAACGTAAGGTAAGGCATTTAACGGAGTGGTTAGCGAGAATACGGTCTTAGAGAAGGAATTAGTCGTGAACTATTTCAGAAAAAGACACCAAGAAAAGCTAATGTATCTTATCGTGGGCAGTTGGAATACGTTATTTGGATATGGGCTATTTGCCGGTTTGTACGGACTACTTAGGAATACTTTCGATTATACGGTTGTGCTGATGATAAGCTATATTATTAGCATTGCAAATAACTACTTAGCTTATAAGTTTATAGTGTTTAAGACACGAGGGAATTATTTCAGCGAGGGTTTACGTTTTGGCTTGGTTTACGGAGCTGTGTATGTAATAAACGTTGGGCTACTACGGCTAAGTGCGCATTTGATTACTATCAATCTTTTGGTGATGCAAGCAGTATTTACAGTCTTCGTTATCATAATAAGTTACGTAGGAAATAAGTATTTCGCATTTGATTTTTCACTGATTAAGGGTAAATTCGTCATAAGTAAGGGGCAAGATCCTAAGTAATTTAGTGAAGACTTGTGAAGGAGAATGCTTGTGAAGGTTGTTATTTTAGCTGGTGGCTTGGGTACTAGGCTCAGCGAAGAGACAGGGGTCCGACCCAAGCCTCTAGTAGAGATCAATGGTAAGCCAATTCTTCTTTGGCATATTATGAAAATATATTCTTATTATGGATACCACGAGTTCATCATATGTTTAGGTTATAAAGGATATATGATTAAAGAGTATTTCTTAAATTATTTTCTTCATATGAGCGATGTGACTTTTGATATGGAAACTAATCGAATGGAAATACATCAGAAATTTGTAGAACCTTGGAAAGTGACTCTTGTGGACACTAGTCAGGATACGATGACTGGTTGAAGAATCAAGCGCATTAAGGGATATGTAAATGGTGAAACGTTCATGCTTACTTATGGTGATGGCATAGGGGATGTAAACGTAGCTGCTCTGGCGAATTTCCATAAGAGCCACGGTAGGATAGCCACTGTAACGGCAAGACACCCCCCCCCCGGCAGATTTAAATCAATGGAAATTGATCCTGTCGCGCAGGTAGTATGTTTCAGGGAAAAATCAGCCGGCGATGGTTTGTGGATAAATATAGGTTTTTTGTCTTGTAGCCGACAGTCTTCGATTTCATTGAAGGCGACCAGACGATCTGGGAAAGGGGCCTATGGTAAAAGTGGCAGCGGAGCATCATCTCATCGCCGTTAATCATGCAGAGTTTTGGCAACCTATGGACACCTTGCGGGACAAGACGCTGTTGGAGGAAATGTAGAGTTCTGGCCGTGCGCCATGGAAGGTGTGGCTCTGACGATATGAGGACGATATTTTAGGGGTTATACGACGGGAAAACGGTATTAATAACCGTCACACCGGATTTAAAGGGGCTTGGCTCTCCGCTTGGCTCGTCAGTCTAGGAGCCAAAGTTGTAGGATATGCGCTGGCCCCTCCCAAGGCACCAAATGTGTTTGAACATTCTCGCATTGATCGATATCTGCACCATGAAGTTGGAGACGTAAGGGATAAAGAACATCTGCGCAGGGTTATGGAATATGGCGAGTAAAATAATAAATAGTTTGACGGATCAAATGGGTATTAGACGTTGAAGGTGGTGTAGATATCGTGAAGGTTTCGGATTATATTATCGAGACGCTTCGGTCGCATGGGGTAACCCATATATTTGGTTTTGCCGGTGGGGCGATTACCCACTTACTCGATTCTATTTGCAGAACCCCTGGTATCGAGTTCATTTCTACCCATCACGAACAGGCCGCGGCATTTGCAGCTGAGGGTTATGCTCGAGTGTCTGGCAAAATAGGTGTGGCCATGGCCACAAGTGGGCCTGGTGCGATAAATCTTGCTACAGGCGTAGGAAGCTCTTACTTTGATTCTGTGCCTTGCTTATATCTAACGGGGCAGGTGAATACTTATGAATACAAATTTGAGCGTCCACTTCGTCAATTAGGATTCCAGGAGACTGACGTCGTTTCTATTGCTAGGCCTATTACCAAAGATGCTGTACTTCTTACTGATCCCAATCAAACTGCATATGTCCTGAGTCGATTACTGCATTTGGCGCAAGACGGCCGACCAGGTCCTGTGTTGTTAGATGTGCCCATGGATATTCAACGAGCGGAGATAGATCTTGGGACCGCACCGGGTTTCGAAAGACAGGAGAGTTCTCCTAATGGTGATTGTGGTAATCTTGTCAAACTCGGAGAAGTCAAGGGTGCCATGGGACTAATTAGCGAATCGCAACGCCCAATCATTATTGTTGGGGGGGGTATCCGGCTCGCGGCAGCTGAGTCGGCTCTCAGGAAGTTCGTTGATAAGGCCGGGATACCATTTGTTTGCACATTAATGGGGCTAGATGCATTACCTCATGACCACCACCAAGCATTTGGCTTCATTGGGGCATATGGGAATCGTTATGGAAACTATGCACTAGCGAATAGTGACCTCATTATTGTCCTGGGTAGCCGCCTTACGGCGAGGCAAACTGGAACATCTGTTAATAATTTTGCTCGAGGGGCCAAAATAGTTCACATAGATATCGACCCCAATGAGCTGGGCAGTCGACTAAAAGAAACTTTATCTGTATGCATGGATGTGAGAGAATTCCTCGAGAAAGCCTATCAATACATTAGATGGCAGGGAAATGCCTTTGCTCCGTGGTTGCAGTGGCTCCAGAGTGTCAAGTCAAGATATCTCCGGAGGGGTGGGCGGACTCCTAACGGTTTGGATCCATACTCCGTATTGGCCAAAATCTGTGATATGTCATCCGAGGATGAGGTATTCGTTGCTGACGTAGGGCAGAACCAAATGTGGACGGCTCAAGGCATAAGTGTGTCTGCTAATCAAAGGGTGTTGTTTTCGGGGGGCATGGGTTCCATGGGATTTGCAGTTCCTGCTGCAATTGGAGCTTTTTTTGCTGATCATAGTCGCTCGGTTACTGCCATCGTAGGTGATGGCGGTTTGCAAATGAACATCCAAGAGTTGCATACTGCTATTCGTAACTGCATTCCCCTCAAGGTTGTGCTCCTTAATAACAATTCGCTCGGCATGATTCGTCAGTTCCAGCAGTTATATTTTGAGGGAAGGTGTTACGGCTCAATAGAGGGTTACGATAGCCCCAATTTTCAGAAGCTGGCTGAAGCGTATGGGTGGAGGTATGTGCATGTTGGTGACTTGGAGGATCTTAATGCTGTGTCTCAGTGTGATAGCGCGGTTCTTTTTGAGGTACCGGTAAGCATGGATTGCGATGTTGTTCCCAAGTTAGAAGTAAATCGGCCTATTGAGGATCAAAACCCATTACTAGATCGAGATGAGTTTAGAAGTAATATGCTGATCGAACCCGATATTAGTTCTCTTAAACAGTAAAATGGTTTCAATGTTATGAGTATGGCTGTTAAGGGGGTGAGGCGGCTGAACTGTAAAAAATCCTAATAACCGGAGGTACCGGATTTGTAGGTTCGAATATCGCAAGGCAGTTCTGCAATGGCAACGATATTCATCTTGTTGTCAGGCCTGGCTGTGACATGGTACGGGTCAGAGATGTAATAGGTGAGATTACGGTACATCTCGACGTTTCGCTGTCTGATGTGTCTGCATTAGGGGGTTTTTGTAAGAACGTATGTGCGCACGTTGTCGTCCATTGTGCTGCTTATGGAACCAGACCGTATAAACTAGGGGTGCCTTTTCAGATTGACCTCGATCAAATGGTTGAAACAAACGTAAAGGGTACCATAAATTTAATGAGGGCGTGTGAGCATGTACCACTAGATGCTTTTATTAATTTAGGAAGTTCCAAGATTGAGGTAAAATATGAGGATAATTAACCCCAATGGCGAAGTAATATCTCAAGAGCTGTTGCACATGATCAACTTGGGAGTGGACACCCTGCCCAGGTATTACTCCATAGCGGAAACCAGAGTGCAGCGACCAGGAGAAATTCGCCGTGGTCCAAAGGCTCACCGACCTATTCAGGCGAAGCTACCAGGTCATCAATGTGGACGGGGTGAGGGTACAGTTTGCCGGGGGACTGGTGCGGGCCTCCAACAACGGTCCTGGTGGCTCGCTGCGAGGCGACCACGCGCGAAGGGCTGCAGGAGATCACCGGGATAATGGGTCAGGCCCTGGTTGCCCAAAGGGAGGTAGGGCCTTTCGAGTGGGAGTACTGCTTGGAAAGGCAACACGTGTTGCCTTTCCAAGCAGGGGCTGGTGAGAACCAACACTCCCTTCCTCCGGAGGGTGGAAAACCGGCCACGAGCGTCAAGCGGCGTTTGTTATGCGCGAGTGCCTCGACGGGCATCCGGAGACTACAAGGATACTTTCTGCGCCTGCCAAAGGCTTCTGCTCTACTTCGCTCTTCAATCTTGGTGGGAGGGGGTTGAGGAATTGCAGCTCATTGAAGGCGTAGCTATCAAGAAACTCAGAGTGGTGGCCGACAGCCGGGGCCTATCTGATGGAGATGCTACGTAGCGATTGGCCCGAATTCCTGAAGTTCGGGCAGTCCTATGTTACTGCTAGCTACCCGGGAGTGATCAATGCCTGGCACTATCACAAGCTGCAGTGGGACCACTTCGTCTGCCTACATGGTATGGCCCGGGTGGTTCTCTACGACGCACGGAGGGTAGCCCTACAAAAGGTCTGGTCAACGAATTTCACATAGGCCACCCGTATTATTAAAGATACCCAACCTGGTCTATCATGGCTTCACTGCGGAAGGTCCGGACACCGCCCTGATTGTCAATTACCCCACCGAGTTATACAATTATGATCAGCCGGACGAGTACCGGCTTCCCTATGACGATCCGTCCATCCCCTACAGTTGGGAGGTCGAACACGGCTGATGCGCGTAATGGTGACCTGCCCCAGCGGAATGCTGGGGCAGGATGTGGTCGGGGTACTGACCGGCAGGGGTCACGAAGTGGTCCCTCTGTCTCATGCCGCCCTTGATATTACCAACCTAAACAAGGTGCGGGATACGGTGGCCGGGCATGAACCGGAGGTCGTGATCAACTGTGCTGCCTACACGGCAGTGGACGCCGCCGAGAGCGACTGGAAGCGGGCCCTGGCGGTAAACGGCCTGGGCCCGCGCAACCTGGCCCGGGCCTGCCGGGAGAACGGAGCAGATTTGCTGCAAGTGAGCACCGACTACGTGTTCAGCGGAGAGAAGGACTCTCCGTACGGGGTTTTCGACCCGCCCGGACCGGTCAACGCTTACGGCAGAAGCAAGCTCTGGGGCGAATTGGCGGTGGAAAAGGTCCTTCGCCGGGCTTACATAGTGCGCACCAGTTGGCTGTTCGGCAGTGGCCCCAACTTCGTCCATACGATGCTCAAACTGGGCCGGGAAAAAGAGTGCCTGAAGGTACTGGATGACCAAAAGGGTGCGCCCACCTACACGGTTGATCTGGCCGGCGCACTGGCCGACCTGGTGGAGAGCCGGGACTACGGAGTTTACCATTTAACCAACGGCGGAGCCACCACCTGGTGCGGCTTGGCCCGGGAGATCTTCCGGCAGCAGGGACTTCCCGTAGAAGTGAATCCGTGTACTTCGGCCGACTTTCCCCGGCCGGCCCGGAGGCCGGCCAATTCCCTGCTCGACCCGTTTCCCTTAAGAGAGATTATAGGGTATCTCTTGCCGTCCTGGGAGGATGCGCTAGGCAGATACCTGTCAGCGGAGGGGATCCAATGAAGATTCTTGTTACCGGGGGCGCCGGGTTCATCGGCAGCAACTTCATCCGGTACATGCTGGCAAAGCACCCGGAAATGGAGATCTACAACCTGGATAAGCTGACCTATGCCGGCAACCTAGAGAATCTAAAGGATGTAGACCAAAGACCAAACTACTATTTTGTTAAGGCTGACATTGCGGACCCCCATATAGATAGTATCTTTAAAGTGGGGATCGACGCGGTAGTGAACTTTGCGGCCGAATCCCACGTAGATCGGAGTATCAGGGATCCGGGAGTTTTTTTACAGACTAACGTGCAGGGAACCCGGGTGCTGCTCGATGCTGCGCTAAAGCATATGGGAGGAGACAACGCGGGAAAGGTTTTCTTCCTCCATGTGTCCACCGACGAGGTTTATGGCTCTCTGGGGTCGGACGACCCTCCCTTTCGGGAGACCAACCTGCTCCTGCCCAGTAGCCCGTATTCAGCCAGCAAGGCTGCCGCCGACCTGCTTGCCCTTGCCTATTACAAGACCTATGGCCTGGCGGTGGCCATAACCAGGTGCTCCAATAACTATGGTCCCTACCAGTTTCCCGAGAAACTGATACCGCTGATGGTTACCAACGCCCTGGAGAATAAGCCTCTACCCGTATACGGGGACGGCAAGAACGTCCGGGACTGGCTGCATGTGAACGACCACTGCCGGGCCCTGGAACTGGTGCTCTTCGAAGGGCAGCCCGGAGAGATATACAACATCGGGGGGCACGGTGAGAGAACCAACCTGGAAGTGGTCAACCTCGTCCTGGAACAGTTGAATAAGCCCAAAGAACTCATTCAATACGTTACCGACCGACTGGGACATGATCGGCGCTATGCGATTGATCCGGGCAAGATAACCCAAGAACTTGGCTGGAGTCCCGCTTACGCCTTTGAAGAGGGGTTGGGGGAAACCATAAGGTGGTATATGGGGAACCGCAGCTGGTGGGAGAGAATAAAATCGGGAGAGTACCGTCAGTACTACATGGAGATGTACGGGGATTAGTTGTCGGGGTCTGGATCCGGGGGGATGGTACGTTCCACTGGGAAAACTTCTCCGGAGGGAGAAAAACCGGCCACGGGCAAAGCGACGTGACCGGTTCTTCCACTTGCCGGTAGGCTACCAGCGAGAATCGGGCGGTTACGAGGGTAGTCCCTGCCCTACAGGCGCTTCGCGCTCCACTTCGTTCTTCAGCCTCAGGACGGTTTCCCGGGTCAGTCCGGTAATCTTGACGACAAATTCGACGGACGATCCTTCTTGCAGTGCTGCCTTGGCCGTAGCTTTCTTTCCTTTATCTTCGCCTTCCTTCACGCCTTCAGTCTTAGCATCTTTTTTCATTTCATCTAAAGCAATGCCTAAGTTTGTAACCACATTTTCCACCTCCTGTAGACTAGCTTCACGGAGAACACGCCCGACCTCTTCTTTGATTGACTCTGGGAGCCGTGGTATGAAAACATGCTCAGCCCACTGTAGTGCCAACCTAAGTTGGTCAGGGTCAAATTTTCTGAATATCTTAAGTATTTCCCTGAGACGATCTAAAATTTCGTCGTAGTTTATCTTTTTATCCAGGAAAAACACGCTGGAGATTACATTGGCTGCCTCACTTAAGTCCTTGTCGTCGTAACGGTTGACATCAAACAGTATATACCTGAAATCAAGTACATGGTCGCCAAAATATTGGTATCCAGACTGTATTTCCTTGAAGTTCCTTGCAGCAGTCCATCGTTGTTCCCCATTGTAAAGTACCGCTGGAATGATTACTGGGAGCCGGAAGCCTATTTGTTTTATAACGTTTGGCGGGGTGTTATTAAGAACATCCCGCCAAATTTCTACCATGTAGCCAAAAAGCCGAATGGGCATTGAAAAATCTACTGTTGACTGCAGTTCAAGGAGGACATAGAAAATAATGTCACGATCTTTTTTCTGGAGACGGTAGACAATATCGGATTCAATTTCTGTGAATTCCTTTAAGATGTATGATTTGTCCATCCGCACAAGGCTCTGCTCTCAATGGTACTTACCCATTCGTCCCGAATGAACGTTCGGACAAGCTCTAAAAAGACCCTCTTGTTACCCAACAATTCCTTGTATCCTTTATCGTGTTCCTTTGCCACGGCAGCACCAGTTCTCAAGATTATTATAACACGCCGGAAGGGTAGGGGGAATAAAAATGCTGCGGCACTTCCAGGGTCACCCAAGACGGTACATCTCCCGGTGACCCGCGACAACTCTTGGCGATCCTTTTATGTTGCGATATAATCTATCGCATCAACATATATTCATGGTGTCAATACCCTCTTTTTTGGAAAAAGTATAGACACTTTTCGACAGAAGGGACAGCTCGGCTGCGGCAAATCAACCTTAACAGCCCCATCGGGCCCATTGATGCGGCTAATGGCAACCGGGGCAAGAGGAAGCAGGACGTGGTCCGGGCCGCTGGCTACGAAGTAGTGTCGTTTGGGCATGCCGCCCTGGATGTTACGTTACGTCCCTGGACAAGGTGCGGGAAGCGCTGACCGGGCATGAACCGGACGCTGCGCCGCCTACACGACCGTGGACGCCGCTGAGATCAACTGGGAGCGTATCTTGGCGGTAAAAGGCCTGGGGCCGCGCAACCGGGCCTGCCGGGAGAACGGAGCAGCTTTGCTGCAGGTGAGCACCAATTACGTTTTCAGTGGCGAGAAGGACTCTCCCTACGGGGTTTTTGACCCTTCGGGGCCCGTAAACGCTTATGGCCGGAGTAAGCTCTGGGGCTGCGGTGGAAAGGACCCTTCGCCGGCACTACATAGTGCGCACCAGTTGCCTGTTCGGCAATGGACCCAACTTCGTCCGTACCATGCCCAAGCTGGGCCTGGAAAGAGAGTGCCTGCAGGTAGTGGACGAGCAAAAAGGGTGCGCCTACCTACACGGTCGACCCGGCCGATCTGGTGGAGAGCGGCGACCACGGGGTCTACCATGTGACAAATAGCGGGGCCAGTTTTGGACAGACGGGACGGAGCCGGTGCCCTGCAGAGGATGAAGACAGAAGCGGAATCAGCCTCCTGAATCGGAAGGTTTTCTACTCCGTACGTCGAAAAAAGGGGGAATCAAGGTTGGGGGACGGCTACGCCGTCCTGGCCGCAGCAAAACTTGCCCGGGGAGTGATCTTTATGCCCACTTTCCACCTCACCGAAGAAGTTATCCGCCAAATGGCCGACTCCGCCAGCTTCCAACGGGGGAACACATACTACGCAGGCGGCGCCGTGCAAAACCCCGTATCCGTTGGCGACGAGATCCACGCCCGTTGCGAGGGTTCCTCCTACCAACCGTACGAGGTCAGGGTCAAACTCGGTCCCAACGGCATCACCGATTACTCCTGTACCTGCCCCCGGGGCGATTTCTGCAAGCACATCGTGGCTGTGTGCCTGGCCCGGCTGCACGATCCACAGTCCTTCCGGGAACGACCCCCCTCGGAGCAAGTTCTGGCCGGCTTTAGCCGGGAACAACTTGTTAACCTCGTCAAGCGCATGCTGGATTGTGAACCCCGCCTGTTCTCCCTGCTGGAGGTAGCCGAGGCGGCCAACAAGGGCGCAGTGGACGAGGAGGCTTGGGGCTGAGCCTGGCCGAAGAGGCGCTGCAGCACGAGGAAGGCTCCCTCATCGAAAGGGGCATCCAGAAGCTGCTCTCCACCGCCCGGGACATGGCCGATCAGAAGGACTGGGTCGGGGCGGGCACCGTGTGTCAATCGCTTCTGACCGCCTTGGCTGAGAACATTGATCAGGCCCTGGCCTGTGACGAAGAGGGCGATCTGGACTTCTTCGGCGAGGGAATCGTGGAATTGTTGGGGGAGTGCCTTGTCGAGGGCAATCCGGACTCGGAGCGGCGTGCCAAATGGTTTGGCGCCCTTTTGCAGGCCGAATTCGCCGACTTCGGGGTGGATGCCGGGCTGACCACGGGGGCGTTCGATCTGATCCTGGAGCACGCCGAACCCGGGGAATGGGAGCCCCTGGAGAAAGAAATCAGGTCCCGTTTGCAGGGCTGCGCCGACTGGGCGAGGCAGAGGCTCAGCGAAATGTTGGCCGCCTGGTATGGCGAGAACGGAGGCCCGGAGGCCCAGGCGGCCGTGATCAGGGAAACCGGCACTCCTGAACAGATCATGTTTCTGCTTGCCGAGGAGGGCCAGGTGGGACAAGCCCTGGGCCTGGCCAGGCAGCACTTCGTCGATCGCCCCGGCGTCGTGGTCAGGTTGGCCGGGCAATTGATCAAAGATGGCTTTCCGGAGGAAGCGGTTGCTTTTGTGGCCGGCGTGGCCCACGAACACTCCGCGTACGTCCAGTGGCTCGCCAAGTATTATCTGGAGAGGGAAGAGTGGGACAAGGCCCTGGAATGGCAGCGCCGCTATTTTCTCCTGGGGCCTTCGGCCGGTTCCTTTCTTGCCTTAGGCAGTACGGCTCAGAAGGTGGGCGATTGGGAACGGCTCCGCCCGCAATTCCTGCAGGTTCTGGAAGGGAAGGAAAAGTGGTCCGATCTCCTGAGAATTGCCCTGGCCGAGGGTGACGCGCGGCGGGCTCTGGACCTATTTTCCCGGCACTCTGCGGCGATATGGTCCGATTGCCGCAAAGACTTGGCCGGGGCGGCTGAAAAGGACTTTCCCGCCGAAGCCGCGTCTATTTACCAGGAAATAGCGCAGGGATATATTAAGCAGCAGCAACGGGGAGCGTACCAGGAGGCGGCCCGGTACCTGGTGCGGGCGAAGGCCCTCTATGAGAGGACTGGTGCCACAGCCCAGTGGCAAAAGTATATTGCCGGGTTGAAAGGCCGGTACCCGCGCCACCGGGCCCTGCAGGAGGAGTTCCGGTCGGCGGGGTTGTAGGGAGACTACGGCCTCCCTGTGGTGGTCATGTTGGTGTTCCAATAACTATGGTCCCTACCAGTTTCCCGAAAAGCTGATCCCACTGATGGTGACCAACGCCTTGGAGAATAAGCCCCTGCCCGTATACGGGGATGGGCGGAACGTCCGGGACTGGCTGCATGTGAACGACCACTGCCGGGCCCTGGAACTGGCGCTCTTAGAGGGGCGGCCCGGAGAGATATATAACATCGGGGGGCACGGTGAGAGAACCAACCTGGAAGTGGTCAACCTTGTCCTGGAACAGTTGAATAAGCCCAAAGAGCTTATTCAATACGTTATCGACCGGCCGGGGCATGACCGGCGCTATGCGATTGATCCGGGCAAGATAACCCGAGAACTTGGCTGGAGTCCCGCTTACACCTTTGAAGAGGGGTTGGGGGAAACCATAAGGTGGTATATGGGAAACCGCAGCTGGTGGGAGAGAATTAAATCGGGAGAGTACCGTCAGTACTACCTGGAGATGTACGGAAGTGGGTAGCCCGGATTTGCTTGGGATTCGGTACTAAGTGGCACCACCGGCTGTCCTCTCTCCAGCCGTTTTCCGTGTGTTCAGCCTGTGTAATGGCTTACAGGAGGGGAAACCAATGATCTATGCCACCATAATGGCCGGCGGCACCGGCCAACGCTTTTGGCCTTTGAGCCGCAGGGACAAGCCAAAGCAGTTTCTGCCCCTGGTTGGGGAGCGGACCATGCTTCAGTTGACCGTTGACAGGCTCGCCGGACTGGTGCCCAGAGAAAACATAATGGTGATCACAGGTGCTGCGTACCTGGATGCGGTATCCGGGCAGTTGCCTGAGATTCCTCAGGAGAACGTGCTGGCCGAACCCTGCGGGCGGGACACGGCCGCGGCGGTGGGTTTGGCGGCGCTTCATGTTTATAAACGTGATCCGAGAGGGGTTATGATCGTGCTGCCGGCCGACAACTACATTGCCGATGCGGAAAAGTTCCAGACGCTGCTACGCGCTGCCGCGGACTACGCCGCCAGCGGCGAGTGGCTGGTGACCATGGGCATCACCCCCACCCGGCCGGACACGGGCTACGGATACATATCCCGCGGTGAACCGGTGGAACCATCAAATGACATCCCGGCCTACCGCGTGGAAAGGTTCACCGAGAAGCCCACCGCGGACAGGGCCCGGGAGTTTCTGTCCAGCGGTCGGTATCTGTGGAACAGCGGCATGTTCATCTGGCGGGCCGATGTTATCCTGCGTCTTATTGACCGGTACTTGCCCGAGTTGGCGACCGGACTGGCGGAAATCGGGAGCCTGCTGGATGTGCAAGGGAGCCGGGAATATAGGGAAAAGCTGGCCGGCATCTATTCCGCCCTGCCCAAGGTCTCCGTCGACTACGGCATCATGGAGAAGGCCGACAATGTCCTTGTGCTGCCGGGAGATTTCGGCTGGGACGATGTGGGCACATGGCCGGCCCTGGAGCGGTGCCGGGAAACGGAGGGGAATGGCAATGTTCTGGATGCGCAAGGGGTTTTCCTCGAGACCACGGGGAGCATCATCAGGGTGCCGGGCCGGCTCGTAGCTACCCTGGGAATCACGGACCTGGTCGTGGTGGATGACGGTGAATGCCTGCTGGTCTGTACCAAGGAGCGGGCGGGAGATCTAAAGCTTCTCACCGCGGCTTTGGAAAAAGCAGGCCTGGATCACGTGCTGTGAAAGAATCCAATTGGCAGAGGGGATAGAGCAAGGTGTCTATTTTAAATCCGAGCATCTTTCGCGAATACGACATTCGTGGCGTGGCTGAGCGCGATCTCACCGACGATACGGTTGCCTCTTTAGGCCGCGCCTTCGGCACCTTTCTGCAAAGAAAGGGTCTGGCCCAGGTTCTGGTGGGGATGGACAACCGCCTGAGTTCCCCCCGGTTGAAAAACACATTGGTGAAAGGATTACTGTCTACGGGTTGCGAGGTGGTGGACCTGGGCACGGTGACCACCCCCATCCTCGCGGATGGCAGGGGACAGGCGGACGGGGAGGCCTGGCTGAGCCTGGCCTCCGAGGCACTGCAGCAGGAGGACGGCCGCCTGATCGAAAGGGACCTGCGGGGCCTGCTCGTCACGGCCCGGGATATGGCCGACAAGAACGACTGGGTCGGAGCGGGCACCGTGTGCCAAGCGATCCTGACCGCCCTGGCCGAAAACTACGAGGATATCCAGGAGTTGGACGAAGAGGGGGAGATAGCGGTCTTCGGCGGGGAGAGTGTGGAACTGATGGAGGAGTGCCTGTCCGAAGGCAACGGAGAGGGGCGCGCCGGATGGTTTGCCGCCCTTTTGGCGGCCGAACTGGCCGATCTGGGTGGTATTGATCTGGCTCCGGGAGCCTTTGATCTGATTGTGGAGCATACTTCTGCCGAAGAGTGGGCTCCACTGGAAGTACAGATCCGGGCAGCAATGGTGGGTGGCGGCAACCGGGCCTACCTCGGCGAAAGGCTGACCGCCTGGCAGACGAGGGCGCAGGAACGGGTGCCAATCATCAAAGAAACCGGGCCTCCGGAGCAGGTCATGTTTCTGATGATCAAGGAGGGGAAAGCGGAAGAGGCTCTTACCATGGCCCGGGAAAATTTCCTGTACCTGCCGGAGGTAATTGCCCGGGTGGTCGACCAGTTGGTAACAGGTGGCCTCATGGAGCAGGCGGTTGATTTTGTGACCGGTCTGTCCGAGGAGGATCCCGCGCATGGGCAGTTGCTCATAGAGTACCATTTGAGTCGGGAAGAGTGGGGGAAAGCCCTGGAGTTGCAGACCCGCGACTTCCTCCGGCAGCCTTCGGCTGATTCCTTTCTTGCCGTAAGTAGTACGGCTCAGAAGACGGACGACTGGGAACGGATTCGATTGCAGTTGCTGCACGTCTTGGAAGGCGAGAAAAGGTGGCCGGAGCTTTTGGCCATAGCCCTGGTCGAGGGAGAGGCAAGCCGGGCACTGGAGCTGTATTCCCGGGTTTCGCCCTCGCTCAGGTGGAATTACCGTAAAGACCTGGCCCATGTGGCGGAAGAGGATTTTCCCGCCGAAGCCGCCGCCCTTTACCGGGAAATGGCGCAGGAACATATCAGACAGCAGCGGAGGGAAGCCTATCGGGAAGCCGCCCGGTGTCTGGTACGGGCAAAGGCCCTCTTTGAGAGGACGGGGGATCGGTGGGAAGAGTACATGGCCGGGCTTAAAGCCAGGTATCCGCGGCACAAGACCCTGTGGGAGGAGTTACGGTCGGCGGGACTGTAGAGGGAATTGCTCCGGCAAATAGCGGGCCGGGGCAATCCCGGAAATACCCGGGGATAAAAGGCGGGAAACGGACAAATAACTGTAATTCTCGGTTTGCTTCCTACTGGCTGGACACGTTTCCAGCAGAGGCCGGTACCCATGCCAGCAGAGCCAACGTTCCTCGGAATGGAGGCGAAAACCGGCCGCAAAGCAACGTGACCGGGTCCTAAGTCTGTAGCTGTGTTTAATCTTTGCTGTGTAGTTCTTCTGCGAAAAGAATGGATAAGTAATCCCGAACTCCGTTCAATACACGATAAACGGAAACGAATTCGCCCTCAACCTTATAAAATATGAGATAAATGCCGCATACAAGGAAGCGGTAATCCGTTTTCATATTGATTTTAGAACTTAGAACTTAGAGAGAATCCCATTTCAGGGAAATTAGCCAGCTTTTCTATGCTAGAATAAATTGCGTTTCCTATCTTTGTGGCTGCTCCGGGGTTGTCCTCGGCGATGTATGCTTTTATTTCCTGTACATCAGAAATCGCCGAAGGGTTGATTCTGGTTTTGGATTTCACGCTCAGACCTCCAGTGCTTTTTTGAGGTCATCAAGTGATTTCCATTCCTCTCCGGTCTTAATCACATCTTCTGCCTCGGAGAGCTTGGACAGAAGCTTGATCATAGCCTGCTGTTTTTCGTATTCCTGCATATCTAAAAGAACATAGCGGCCTCTGCCGTTTTGGGTTAAAAACACAGGTTCTCCAACTTGGCAGGAGCGGAGAACGTCGTTATAGTTTTTTAAATCTGAAACCGGCTTAATATTTGGCATTATTAATACCTCCATGACTCGCTGTTCTTAAGTATGTCTTACATCTTACCATCTTCTCGGAACCGCTGGCCGATCGCAGTCATACTCAATATCACCATCAGTTTCTTGGTGCCTTCTTCTGAAAGAAACCTGTCGCCTAACGCACCCCTTAAACAAAAGTCCGCATCTCTCCCGGGATGATTTTGGCCAGTCCCGCCGCCTTGATGGCCATCTCACTTGACTTACTCTTCATCATGGGCAAGAAAATCAGCTTTAGCGCTTCGGGCTTTTCTAGTTTCCTTTATTCCTCTTCTCGACCACCGGGACGACGGTGGCAGCGATGCCACGATGCACGCGGTATTCAAGCCGAAAGCTCTAAGCGTCTTGTCCCTGAACGTCTGGACAATTGACTTCCTTCTTCAGAGCATCTCACCGTCCTTCCAGGTTCATTATACCGCTTCCGGCGGCCTGTGCAAAGGTCATTCCCGCGCCGGACAAGGGCAAACAATAAACGAAAAGAGCCCGTTTTCGACATGCGAATCCGAGTTGGATCCGGTGAAGGTGAAGGTGCCTAAGGAGGGAGAACCACCGCGAATCGGAAGATTTTCCCCTCAATACGTCGAAACAGGAGAGAAACGAGGTTACGGGGCGGCTACGCCGACCTGTTCGCAGGAAGACTTGGCCAAGGAGTGACGCTTATGCCAGCTTTCCGACTCACCGAAGAAGTGATCCGCTAAATGGCCGACTCCGCAAGTTTTGAACGGGGGGAGCGCTACTACGACCGCGGCGCCGTAATTAAGCCTGTATCCTCTGGCGACGGGCTTCGCGCCCGGTGCGAGGGTTCGTCGTACGAACCCTACGACGTTAGGGTGAAACTCGGTTCGAACGGCATCACCGATTACTCCTGCCCCCGGGGGGATTTCTGTAAGCACATCGTGGCGGTCTGCTGACCCGGATCCGCAATCCTTCCGGGAACTGCCTCCCACTGAACAGGTCCCGCGTACGTTGGGTGGCTCTGCAAGTATTATCTGGACAGGGAAGAATGGGACAAGGCCCTGGAATGGCAGGGCCGCTATTTTCTCCTGCGGCCGATTCCTTCCTTGCCGTAGGCAGTACGGCTCGGAAGACGGGCGACTGGGAGCGACTCCGTCTGCAGTTGCTGCAGGTTCTGGAGGGGAAGGAAGAGTGGCAATATCTTCTGCAAATCGCTTTGGCCGAGGGTGACGTGGACCTGTTTTCCCGGCATTCTTCCGCGCTTCGATTGGATTGCCGTAAGGACTTAGCCCAAGAAAAGGACTTCCCGACCGCAGCCGTCTACCGGGAAATGGCGCAAGGATATATCAGCCTGGGCCTACCGGGAGGCCTGCCTGGTACGGGTTAAGGCCCTCTTGGAGAGGACGGCGGCCCAGTGGCAGAGGTAGATAACCGAAAGCCAGGCACCCGCGGCACAGGGCCCTGCAGGAGGAGTTGCGGGGCTGTAAGGAATGAAAAATGAATTTGTAAAAGAGATCGCTCCGGCGATCTCTTTTTGGTGATGACTACCAAGGTAATTGCGGCGAGTAACACGCTGCTTTCCCATGGGGCTTGATTCTGGTAAAGATCTTTACGCCTTATTGATCTGAACCCACTCCTCCATCACATCCAGGAGCACCTTACGCTGGCGGGGAGTTAGGCGTCGGGCGGTATTGAGGATGCGGTGCAAGTCGGGAGGAAGCTCCGGGTGATAATCTCCCGGGGGTTCCCGCAACATATCTTCGCTCGGGTCAGGGCAGGAAGTCAAAAGGTCACTTTCAACCAGAGTCGCCACACCAATGTCCAGGGCTTTACAAACCTTTTGGATTGTGTCCCAGGTCGGCGACGTCTTCCCAATTTCGATCTCACGTAAGGTGGACTGGGCAATGCCGGCAAGGCTGGCAAGTTTGGTAGTACTGTAACCCCTTGCTTGGCGTAGCTCAATGATTCTGTTGGTAATGTCCATCCAGGCGTTTTCTCCTTGCAGGAAAACCGTTAATGATAGTTTATAGCAAATTATTTACCGCGTCTTAACGAAATACAATTGACATACAACGGTATGCCGTTTACTATGTAGGCGGGGGATGTGACGGCCTCTGAAAGTCATGGCGGTGTGGATAAAGGTGTTCGACATATGGCAATAGAGGATGGAAATTTCGTTAGTGGGGAGGGAATTTGAAATGGGAGTCTATCTGGGTCTGGACATCCTGCCCTTGGAAATCGACCCCGGGGAATGGAATGGCTTCTACGATGAGGCTCTGGCACTGGCCCGGGCATTTCCCCTACCCCTCCAGAGGTTGGACGCGGAGAACAAGTCGGGCTATTACCGGTTTTTTCTCACCCGCCGTATCGAAGGCCGGAACGAATTCGGACGTTTTTTGTCCATTGTAGGGGACGGATGGACAAGGCAGAGGGGCGAAGACTTCACGTTATACCGCGATATCGGCTTCTACCGGCGGAGAATATATGGACCGAAGCATAAAGGGCAGGACGACGAAGATTTGTCCGATACCCTCTTCCGGGGCCGGAGGCCGGTCAGGGTATTTCACGAAAAGACCCAGTCCTGCCCTTATCACGACTTCATCTGGTGCATTATCACCCTGGCGGAAAACCTATTTCCCGGTCGGGCCTGCGCCACCGGCAACCTGGCTGCGCGGGACTGGGCGCATTCCCTCCGGTGGCTCACCGGGATCAAGGGAAAACCCTTCGATATACCATTGCTCCTGGATCCGGAAAGGCTCTGGGACGTGCTCGCTCAAAGGGACAGCGGACTGGTCCAAAAAACGAGCGAGGAACAGAGGGGCGATCAGGCAGCCATTTATCGCCTGCTGGTGTCAAAAAACATAACCCTGTGCAACTCATGGGCGAAAGACCGCCTCAAGCAAAATGCCCCCGGGACCATTGGGGCATTGGGGGAATGCCTCCATATTCTTGACGGTACGGGCAACTTGTACGATCTGGTGCGGATGGCGTGCCTGGACTCCGACGGCCCCCGGTGGGAGTTGGAACAAGTATTGTCCATCGCTCATGCTCTGGGTGCCTTTGATTCGGGACCTACCGGACCGGCCCGGGCCGTCGGTTTTCTGCCGGCCGAGTTCGTACCCCGGTATTACCGGACCCGTGCTTACTTTGAGGAGGAAGAGGCTTCCCGGAAAATAGCCGGCATGGCCGGCGTTCCAGTAGAAAGAGTCCGGAACATATTACACAAACTGCAGGCGGAGCGCGTTGCGCCCCAAAGGACTGGAGATACCAACGTCACACCTGGCACCTTTGAGCTTCCCTACCCCGAACAGGAGGTCGAGCTCTTCCGGAAAGCAATAGCCTGCGACGGAAAGAACTGGGACGGGACGACCTTGCACGCCTTGATAGCTGCTGCGGACTCCGAAAAGCATGTTGTACTGACGGAGGAAACCTGGCAGGTAATAGACCGGGAACAGGATCCGGCCGTCCTTACCTACGTTCTCGCGAAAATTGCCGGCTATACTGGGTTCGACAGGGAAAACGCCTTTTTGGCATTTCTTTTCAGCCATCTCATCGAAATAAGGGAGGCCTGGCGGAGCGGTTCCGCCTGGACCTGCGCCGAGGATGAGCTTGCACCTAAAAAAGGCGACTGGTGGGCCCAACCACAGACTTCCGCAGAGTAGGTGCTTCTTCGACCTGTCAATCACCCCACGCATAAATGCGGGGGCTTGTCAGTAACCACCCTGACATGTTCTCGGATTGATGCGGGAGCGGAAGCTCCGTGAGCGACAGCCAGCCCGGGCGACCGGGCGTTCCACCGGTTAGCAGACAGCCGGATGAAAAGCCAGTCTGGCAGAACATTCTGGAGGCTCTGTAAAAGCCCCTCGGGGGACGGGGCGGTCAACCTCGGGACGGCCCGGCGTATCCGGGCAAGCCGGCGGAACACAGGCGGGGAATTGAACGGGTGCCCCTGGCCCGCATTATCCCCCCCTCAGGGGGGAACCACGGAAGGTGTTCTTCTGATGAAGCAGAGCGAGAAAAAGTCGGAACAGCAACAGATCTTCGTAATATCGAAGTCGGGTAAGCGGTTGGCGCCGACGCGGCGGCCAGGCCGGGTCCGGCATCTCCTCAAAGACGGCAAGGCTGTCATTATGTGCTACAACCCGTTCACCATCCAGTTGACGTACGAAAGTACGGCATTTGTACCGGTGGAAATGACACTCGGAATCGATCCGGGTTCCAGCGATACACCGGTAGCAGTAGAGCAGCACAAGCCGGGAGAGCAAACATGTGAGATCGTCTATGCCAAGGAGATCCTGCTCCGGACTGACATCTCGGCGCAGCTTAAGCGGCGGGCCGCCGCCCGGAGAGAGCGCCGGGGCCGTAATACCGGGTACCGGAAGTCCCGTTTTCAAAACCGGCCGAAGTCGTTCTGCTCGGTCTGCGGCGTGAACCACACGCCGAAGGTCTGGAAAAAGGCCAAACGCAGGAACGGCGGAAAGAGCCTCAAAAAGGTTGAGAACGGTCGGGCCGCGGTCTGTCGGAAATGCCAGCATGAACGTGCCGGCGAGAAAGGTAAGCACGATACCGATAAGATTCTCAACCCCACATTGCGGAACAAGGTTGACGCGATCCTGGCGGAGGTCAAGAAGCTGGTCGGGATTATGCCCATAACGAAGATCCGGGTTGAGCTTACCGCGTTTGATACCCAGAAGATGGCCAGGTCGGAGGTCCAGGGCACGGAATATCAGCAGGGTGCCCTTTTCGGGTACGAGGTCAAGGAGTACCTTCTACACAAACACGGCCACCAATGCGTTTACTGCAAGGGAAAGAGCGGCGATCCGGTTCTGGAGATCGAGCACGTTATTCCCAAGTCCCGGGGCGGTACCGACAAGGTGTCCAACCTGGTAATCGCCTGTGAGACGTGTAATTTAAAGAAGGGTTCTCGAACGGCAGAAGAATTCGGATTCCCGAATATCCAGAAAGAAGCAGTCAAACACAGAGCTTTTCGGTACAGTGCCCTGACTCAAAGTTACAAATGGGCACTCTGGCAGGAGTTAAAGAAACTTGGCGTGCCGGTTGAAGCGACCTTCGGCTATCAGACGAAATATTACAGGTTGAAGATTCGTTTACCAAAGGCGCAGATCATCGACGCGATGACGATAGCCGCAGGCGGGTTAGATTTTGATCTACCGGCGGAACATGTGATCGAAAGGCGTTTAAAAGCCCGCAGACCTTTTCACCGCTTCTCGAACGAGAACAAGAAAGGCAAAACATGCGAGAGGACTTCCGCCGTAAGAAGGGTGCATGGTTTTCAGTTGTACGATAAAGTCTCTTTTGTCAATGACGGCATAAGAATTCACGGTTATATCACCGGATTGCGCGAGCGGGGAACCTTCGAGGTATCACATCTGGAAGCAAACATGATCGCGGACAAGGACTGGAAGAAGTTGACCCTGGAAGAACGGGCGTACAGGAATCGTTTGTCCGAAAGCCGGTCGATTATCGGTACGATTGTGAAGACTCTTAAGGGGCACGGCATTCCCAAATGGATTCCAAAAAGGAAAGGGGGCATACCGGGCGCTCCTCCCCATGCATAAATGCAGGGGCTCCCGCGCCCGGCTATCTTTGGTGGTATTATCCCAGGGAGGTGGGTCAAAAGGTCTGGGTGGAGCGACCCGACGATGCTTGAACACGTAGTCGTTTTGCGCCACGGGAGATCACAAAAAAGCCAGGTTAATCGCAAGGGGGACTCAATCCCCCTCGTACACTACCTTGCCCTTTCTGTTGATCTCATCGTATAGAAAGTCACCCTTTTTCGCCTCTTTATACTGCTTTTCCGAATAAGGCCGCGGGGAAATATCCAGATCAATTCCCCGGGTAAACTTTCTGAGCATAATAGCTTCGTCAAACCGGTCATTCCCGAGATCCGGAGATATGATAGTCAGATCGATATCCTTATCATTTTCGTTCACCAGATTTTTCCCCTTCGAGGCACTCTTCTTGATTTATCTTCTCCGGTATCCGTCGCCAGTCCGACGGTCGGCGAAAAACACTTGTCTGCAACCCTTCCAGCGGTCCGCCTGCCGGTGGTGCCTTCCTCCTGCCATATCTTTCTATAGACTCTTAAGGTGACTTTTCAGCTCTTCTTTAACTTCCAAAACATATCCGGAGAAGGTTTTTAGGGACAAACTGTCGAATTAGCAAGGAACAGGGTTACGGGAGTGGTGATATGATCCAGTTCCTGAACGTTTCCAAACAGTATCCCAACGGGGTCAAAGCCCTTAACGATGTCAGCATAACCATAAACCGCGGCGATTTCGTCTTTCTGGTCGGCCCCAGCGGGGCCGGCAAGACCACCATGACCAGGCTGCTCCTCCGGGAAGAGTTGCCCACCCGGGGGCAGGTCATATTTACCGGTAAGAACCTGTCCCGGATGAAGGGCCGCGAGGTGCCGTACCTGCGGCGTAAGATAGGCATGGTCTTTCAGGACTTCCGGCTCTTGCCCAATCATACCGTTTTCGAGAACGTGGCCTTCGCCCTGGAGGTAACCGGCGCTCCGGGAAGGGATATTCGCCGCCTGGTCCCCCAGATGCTGGCCCGGGTGAGTATGGAGGGCAAGAAGAACAACCTGCCTTCCCAGCTTTCGGGCGGCGAACAGCAGCGGGTCTGCCTGGCCCGGGCCCTGGTCAACAATCCCCTGCTGATCATTGCCGACGAGCCCACCGGTAACCTGGATCCGGATACGTCGTGGGAAATCATGAAACTGCTGGCGGATATAAACGAGAAGGGTACGACCATTCTCATGGCCACCCACGCCCATGAGATCGTCGACACCATGAAGCGGCGGGTCGTCGCTCTGGATGCGGGACGGATGGTCAGGGACGAGAAAGGGGGTGGGTACGGACGTGCGGTTGAGAACGATGGAACACCATCTTAACGAAGCCCTGCGGTCCATCTGGCGCAACGGCTGGCTATCTTTCGCCTCGGTGGTTACCGTAGCCCTCTCCCTGCTCATCCTGGGGTCCACCACCCTCATGGTGCTGAATGTGGACAATCTGGCGGGGACCCTGGAGTCCGGGGTGCAGATGACCGTCTTCCTCCAGAACAACACCGGTACCAACCAGGTCCAGGCCCTGAACAACCAGTTGCGGGCCCTGCCCGGGGTTGCTTCGGTGCAGTTCGTCTCCAAGGATCAGGCCCTGGCTCAGATCAGGCAGAACATGGGTGGCCAGTCGGAACTCCTGTCCGGTCTGGACCAGAACAACCCCCTGCCCGATGCTTTCCAGGTCAAGGCCGTTAACGCGGCGGACATTCCCGCCTTGGCCGGCCAGGTGGAGCATATGGACGGCGTGGACCAGGTGCGCTACGGCCAGGGTGTGGTGGAGAAACTGCTGACGGTGACCCACTGGCTGCGGCTGGGCGGCTTGGCCTTGATGGTGCTGATCGGCCTGTCGGCCATCTTCCTCATCGCCACCACCATTAGGGTGTCGGTACACGCCCGCCGTTACGAGATCGGTATCATGAAGTTTCTCGGTGCCACCAATTGGTTTGTCCGTAGTCCTTTTCTGCTGGAAGGAATGGCCTTGGGTGCTGCGGGCTCACTCCTGGCCGGCGTGGCCGTCTACCTGGGCTATTCCTATGCGGTTAACGCCGTGGAGGCAGCCCTGCCCTTTATCAAGCCGGTTGACGACCCTGTCACCCTGGTGGCGGTGGTGGGCGGGCTCCTGGTGCTCGGCGTGTTCATCGGAGCGACGGGCAGCCTTTTCTCCCTGCGACGCTACCTGAAGGTATAGCTCCGGACAGGTTGTAATTTCTCCCACTGTGTTGTAGTATATTAAGGCAGACCGGTACCGATAAGGCTGGGTATGCCTTAGTTGCCTTTACCCCGGCAAAACCGGGGTAAATATCTGTCAGGGAGCGCTTTGGACCATTATTGAGGCCGGAGTAGCGGGAAGGAAGGTCGCCAAGTGGAACCTAAGAAGACGGGCTCCTTTATCACGGCGGGCAGGGTACTGATCGCCATCGGAGTGCTGGTACTGCTACTGGCCGTGGGAACTGGCTGGGCCATGGCCAGCAACTTCGACAACCTTGGCAACCTGGTCAAAGTCGTGGCTATGGTTCGCAGTCAGGGCATCTACAAGGTATCAGTGGGTCAGATGATGGAAGGGGCCATCAGCGGTATGGTCGACTCCCTCAACGATCCTTATTCCGTTTACATGACCCCGACCAGCTTCAACCAGCTGCAGCAGCAGATTCAGGGGTCCTTTGCCGGCCTGGGTATGGTGGTGACCATTAACCAGCAGAACAGTTACCTTACGGTAAAGAGCACGATTAAGGGAACTCCCGCCCAGCAGGCGGGCATCGGTTCCAACGACGCCATCCTCAAGATTGATTCCCGGGACACCAAGGGCATGGATCTGGAAACGGCGGTAGGCCTGCTGCGGGGACCGGTAGGTTCCAAGGTCACCCTGACCGTGGCCAGGGGCGGGCCCACCGGCGCCATACATTCGGTGGCCATGGTACGCCAGCAGATCAGCGTGCCGACGGTGGCCAGCCGGATGATCGCCCCCGGGATCGGCTACGTGGCGATCTCCCAGTTCAGCGAGAATACCCCGGATGAGATGAAGGCCCAACTGATGTCGTTGCTGAGCCAGGGGCTGCAGGGACTCATTCTGGATCTCCGGGACAATCCCGGCGGGGAACTGCAGTCGTCCGTGAACGTGGCCCGCTTTTTCCTGCCCAAGGGCAGCCCGGTGGTCTATATCCAGTCCAATTTCGGGCAAGACGTTTTGACGCAGACCGAGGACCGGCTGATCAACGTGCCCGTGGTGGTGCTGGTGAACGGCAACACGGCCAGCGCCGCCGAGATTCTTTCCGGGGCCATCCAGGATACCGGGGTGGGCATCCTGGTCGGCACCAAGACCTTCGGCAAAGGCGTGGTCCAGACCGTGTACCCGCTTTCCGGCGGCGCCGGCCTCAAGCTGACGACCGCCCGTTACCTGACGCCGGCCAAACACGACATCCAGCACAAGGGCATAGAGCCCAACGTCGTGGTGGCCAATCCGGAGAGCAACAAGCCCGACCTGCAACTGGACGCCGCCCTGAAGATCATGCTGGAAAAAGTTAAGGTCAACGCGGCTTAGGCGCCCATGGACTGGGCAACTATTCTCGCTATGACCCTGGCCACTATCGGACAACTGCCGGCCGATCCCGTTTTCTGGCTGGTGGTCGTCCTGGTGGCCTTTTTGTACCGGCGGGTGGAAGGGTTGCGCCAAAAAACCTTCGGTCTCAGGCGGCCGGGCGCCTTCCTGGTGGAGACCCTCAAGGCCACGGTCTGGGGTCTTGGCGGGGGGCTCTTCGGCAGTCTGGTCATGGTGCTGGCCGGAGTGACCCTGTCGGCGTCCTCCCTGGCCTACCTCTGGCCGCTGGCCATCCTCCTCATGTTTATCAACGCCCGCTTCCTGTGCTTTTCCTATGCCGGGGGCATCCTGGCCCTGGCCAACCTCCTCTTTGGCTGGCCGGCCCTCGACGTGGCCCAGTTGATGGCCCTGGTAGCGGTACTGCACCTGGTGGAAAGCCTCCTGATCCTGGTGAGCGGCCACCGGGGGGCTGTGCCCACCTATGTCCGCTCATCCCGGGGAGAGGTGGTGGGCGGCTTTGTCCTGCAGAAGTTCTGGCCGCTGCCGGTGGTGGCCCTGGTGGCCCTGCAGGCCCCGGTATCCGGCCTTTCCATGCCGGGCTGGTGGCCCCTTTTGGGAGCGGGTCCGGCGCTGGCCTACGGTCTCATACCTGTCGTAGCCGCCCTGGGTTACGGCGATCTGGCCCTGGCGAGAGCGCCGGAACAGAAAAGCCGGCAGCAGTTCGCCGTGCTGTTCCTCTACAGTCTGATTCTCCTGGCCCTGGCGGTGTTATCCCGCTGGGAACCCTTCCTCCTTTGGGTGGCCGCCCTGTTTGCTCCCCTCGGCCACGAGGGGGTTATCCACCTGGGCAGCCGGTTGGAGTATGGCGGTCCGACCTACTACGCGCGTCCCGCGCGCGGGGTGCGGGTTCTGGACGTCTGGCCCGGTTCCCCCTTCTGGCGGGCCGGCGTGCGGGCCGGGGACGTCATCGCCGAGGCCGGGGAGCAGGTGGTGAACTCCCGGCGGGAACTCCTGGCGGCGGTCGCTAAAGCCGCTCCGTTAGACATCGTCTTTTTCCGGGATCGTCAGTTTCACCGGGGCATCATAATCCCGGTGGGGCCGTCCCCGGGGCTGGTGACGGTACCGGAGCCGGGGGACGAACCCACCCTGGAGACGGGAACCCCGGGCCGGACTGGATTTTACCGGTGGTTGACTTGGCGGAGGAAAAGGATATAATCGAGGAAGGGAACTATTCTTTCCTAAATTCCGGGGGT
>Ga0307376_10001297_pt1 | contig 27606 bp, 35 predicted proteins | sample TR2MG_FD_202536 | JGI IMG/M metagenome (GOLD analysis project Ga0307376, IMG submission 202536) | Soil microbial communities from Risofladan, Vaasa, Finland - TR-2 | ecosystem: Environmental > Terrestrial > Soil > Coastal area > Acid sulfate soil | place: Finland: Risofladan, Vaasa | collected...
GTGTTTGAAAAATTTGCTGTAGAGGGAGGGATGATAACCAATCCTATTGAGTATAGTGGGTATACTCCTGATATTACTGGTCCTGTTCCTCCAGCATATATCATAAAGGTATTCAATACGAAGAATCGGATAGTTAAAGGTGTTATGCAAGAAGGATTTGGAATGTCAACAAGCTCAAATTGGGATCCTCTTATTCCTTTTGGTATAGACAAACTTGTAAATTATGTGTCACAGCTTGCAGGAAAATCTTTGATGTCAAAATGGATGACAAGAAGAATGTGGACAGGAACAAAGCCATTGTCTCTGAATGTTGTTCTTAGGTTTAATGCAGTAAATGATGAGTGGGTAGAGGTAACAAGAGCCTGCATGAGACTTCAGCAGATGACACTTCCTTCTCTTCCTTTTAAAGATGGAAGTGCTTTCAATGTATTGCCATTGGTGCATCCTCCTGGACCATCTCCATTTAAAGGAACAGGTGGATTTGATGATGCAAATCTTGCGACAGGAGTTCTTGATAATGTATATACAGGAATGGGAGACCAAATAACAATAGAAATTGGAAAGTTCTTGAGATTTCCAAGTGTTATAATAAAGTCTGTTGATGTAAAGTTCGAGCCGAAGTTTACAAAGATGAATTTACCCATAAGTGCAATTGTTAGGTTGACATTTGAAACTTATGAAATGATTATGCTTGAAGATCTTGAAAAGGTCTATGTGACTAAAGGATAAATATGGACAGAACGATTTATTATGAAAAGCAGAATGTGGTGAGTGGGGCAACAGAGACTGTGATTCCAGAGTTTGACTATTTGAATAACAACTTGTCGAATTTTGTTATGAATTACGATCCTTCATATTATACAGTTAAAGAAGATGATAAGGCAAGACCTGACTTGATTAGTTATAAAACATACAGAACTGTTTCTTACTGGTGGCTGATATGTTATGTGAATGAGATACAGAATCCGTTTTTGGATGTTTATGTGGGACAGCTTATGGTGATCCCAAACATATTGGATATTTATGATTTTTACAAAAAGTATAGGATCGTTAGATGACAATAGGAATAGCTGGTAATTATACACTTAGGATGAAGTTTGGTGAGAGCGATATCCCATTGGTTCCTTCAGGTATCAATGAGATAACCATCATTCAAGACATGAATAGATTTCTGCCTTCATTATATATTAACATGGCAGATCCGAGTGGCATACTTACTCACATTAAACCTTTTGACAAAGAGATGAGTAGAATAAATATTGAAATAGGATCTCTTGATGCCTCTGCTGTTACAAATACTTTCTCATTCTGGACATATAGAAGATTTCCTGATGCAATCAGCACAACAGGAATGATGTATGAGATGAATGCATTGCTTAATGTTCCAAACCTTTTCAATCCTACTTTTACAAGAGGGACAAAGGGAATGCTTGGTGACATTCTTGCTTCAATAGCATATGATGAAATGGCTGTTGATGGAGTAAACTTTAGTCCTGCTCTTGCTGTTGAGAAGACAGTTCTTCAACCACAATGGTCTAATTCAGATTTATTTAAGTATTTAAAGAAAACACTTGGAGATGAATTGGGATATGCTTATAAGCCATTCATATATGTGACTGATAGCAATTTCATATTCTCTTTTAGAAGTCTTGAGGATATGTCCCAGTCGGATCCGACATACAAGTTTATAATAAATGATGAGCCATATAAAGATTATCGTGCTGTGTCTGATTATAGAATATATGACAATTATAATGTTTTAGGGACAAAAGGTGTTAGGGAACAGAATTACGGATACTTTGATTATGAGGTGGGACAATGGGTTGCAGCACAGGATAATTATAGAGACTTCTTCTCACTCTCTGATTACATTGCTTCTGACATTCAAGATCCAGGAGAAGGGCAAGCAATATTTGATACAGGAAGAACAAATGAATTTTCATGGAACTTCTTAGGAAGAGTGAGATCTGAATTTTATACAAGAATAAATGACCTTACGAAATTGTGGATAACAACATGGGGAATCCCTAACATAGTTCCTGGAGAGGTCTGTAAAGTCTTATTTGCACAAGGGTTGATGAATGGGAATCTTGCGACTTATCAGTATTCAGGGTATTGGATGATTGAAAGAGTGGTGCATACCTTTGGTGATACCTTTATAACCAAGCTTTTATTGACGAGGGCAGGCATTGATACCGACCAATACACATCATTGACACCTGCGATTAGAAGGAAGAGATAATGGAAAAAGTAGAAAGCAACTTAAAATTCTATGGCAATTACAGAGGTCTGGTGACAGGTGTAGCAGACCCATACTATGCTGGTAGAATACAGGTTCAAGTATATCCTATGCTGTATGGGGTTGATGTTGCTCTTTTGCCATGGGCTGTCCCAGCAATGCCTATTTCTTCTGGATCTGCAACAGGAACAGGAACATTCGCAGTGCCAGTGGTCGGATCGTATGTATGGTGTTTCTTTGAGAATGGTGACATATATCAGCCTGTTTACTTTGCTGAGGCACCAACAGCAACTATTGGAATCCCTGCAACTGCACAAGGAGCAGGATATCCAAACACAAGGGTTGTCAGAACACCAGCTGGTATTGAAATAGTTATGGATGATGCTGGTCCTTATATACAAGTGACACATCCTTCTGGTGCTGTGGTTGTGATTGGCACCCAAGGAGAGATGGCAGCACAGAGTCCTAAAGACATAAGTCTACAGGCTGGTGTGAATATAAATTTAGGAGCAACAGTAAACATAAGTGTGATAGCTACAGCAGACATAGCCATACAGTGTGGTGGCAAATGCAATATTACATCTGTGGGAGAAACGAATATAGAAGCAACTGGTAATGCAAAATTGAAGTCTGCTGCGATTGTAAATGTAGAAGCACCAACAATAAACATAGCAGGTGTTTTAGGAGTGAATATAAACTAATGGCAACTAAAAGAATAGCATGTTTGGGAGATCCTGCAACTCATCCTGGAGTTATAAATTTGAGTGGGCAGACATTGAATCTTAAGAAGGCAGGTGGACTTCCGATTGCGTGTTTGGGAGCAACTTTTGCTTGTACGATACCAACACATGGAACGACTCCTATTACACCTATTACTATTAAATCGTTCGTTGAGGGAAAACTTATCATAACAGAAGGAGCCACGGCAGGTTGTGGGGCAACAATTCAACCACCACCAAGACTGGTTCTTGTGGAGTAAATTATGGCTGTCGTAGTTAGAAGAAAACCATCTGATGTAGTTTGGAGTGATATAGACCACAGGTTTATAACTGACTCCCAAGGGAATATTAAAACAGTAAACAATATTGATTCTGTTATTACTTCTATGGATAATATAATGACCACATATCATGGTGAAAGAGTTATGCTTCCTCAGTTCGCATCAAGAATGAGGGATCTTTTATTTGAACCAATTAATGAAGACATGATGGGGTTCTTGGCTACGGAAGTCAAGAATGTGATTGAGTCATGGGACAATAGAGTAAAGGTAATTGCTGTTAGCACTTCAGCAGATCCTGACAAAGGATATGTGCAGATGGATATTGAATTTGCTGTTAAGGGATTTCAGGGTGCTTTTACTTATACCAAAAAATTTACATAGGAGTAAAATATGGCTACCAAATTGATTGATTATGTTGATTACGATTTCGATAGGCTCGTTACCCAGCTCACGAATCGCTTGAAGGCAACTGATACTTGGAAGGACACTTATCGTTCTTCTACAGGACAGATGCTTATTGAGCTATATGCTTATATAGGAAATCTTGTTCTGTATTACATCGAAAGAAGAGCTGAGGAGTCTTATCTTGAAACAGCACAGTTGAGGTCAAGTGTTATCAATTTGGTGAGACTCATCAATTACAATCCTAAGAGGAAAGTATCTGCGATAGGTGTTTTGAAGTTTACCATTGATGCTACAAGAGCTTATAAGGTTTATATACCTCAATATACAGAATGTAAAACATCAGCAGGAGCCAAGTATCTTGTTTCTGAAGATGCTGTAATTCTTGTTGGAGCTACAAATGTAACTGTCTCTGGAATTCAAGGACAACTTATTAATATAACTCTGTCTTCATCAGGAACAGCAAACCAAGAATATCAGATAGCAGATGATAGTGTTGAGAATACAAATCTATTCGTATATGTTGATGGTGAAATTTGGACAGAGGTGTCTTCATTTACTTCTTCAACTAGCACATCAAAGGAATATAGAGTAAGGTCTGAGCTTGATGGAACCATAACAGTTCTTTTTGGTGATGATGTGTTTGGTAAGTCTCCAGCATTAGGAAGCACAATCTTGTTGAAGTATATTAAATCAACTGGAGTGAATGGTAATGTGTATGAGACTGATAAGATAACATCCATCACAGGAACAATATATGATGGAAATGATGTGGCTGTTACTGATATAACAGTTACAAATGAGGATGTGTTCATTGGTGGTGATGATGCTGAAGACATCGAAACAATAAGAAGTGAAGCACCAAAAGTATTTAAGACTGGTGATAGAGCTGTAACAAAGACTGATTTTATATCCATTATAGAGAATTATGCTGGTGTTGCCAATGCAAATGTGTGGGGGGAGAATGAAGAGACTCCTCCTAATTACAATTTATTTAATACTCTTAAAATATGTCTGCTCATGGAAAATTGGGCATATCCTTCTGCAGCATTTAAGCAAGTTTTATCAGAGTATTTATATACCAAATCGATGCTGACAGTAAAGTATGAATATACTCCTGCGATAATTTTATATGTTGTTCCTACAATGACTGTAAGAATAAATAGAGGGTTTACAAAGTCACAGTCTGAAACAAACATAAGTTCGACTCTTGCAGGAAGATTTCTTCTTGGCACAACTACATTGCTTGGAAGATCTAAAAGGATATCAGACTTAATCTCATATGTTGAAAATCTTTCTGAAGTTTCTTATGTTCATATGCATCTTGAAATAAGAAAGGAATTGGTTAGTTATTATGATTCATATTATCTATATGGAGAGATGCTGCAAGCACTTCCTGCTGTATCAAACTCTGTATCAATATATGTTGGAGCCACAGATACGACAGCTATTTTAATAGCTCATACAGATATAGATGGGAACTTTGTTCCAGATGATAGCTCATATTGGATTGGTGGGACAGTTAATCTTACCACAGGATATATAGGCATTGATGCTACTGTTCCTTCTGGTGAATTCATCTGGGTGAGATATCAGCAGGATAATTCAGCTTTGAATTCACAGGGAGATGTGGTTGTTGACCAAGACCAAGTCTGTCAGATGTATAATGATGAGGCAGACATAACCGAGATTAAGTATGTTGATGAAGCATAACAGGAGGACATAATGAAGAAACATGATTGGTATCATTCGATTTGGGAATTCGAATTAAGAGACAAAAATGGTAAGCTTATTGATAAGTGGTCGCAAAGAAATGCTTTGGTTGACCAAGGAGAGAATAACATTCTCGATTCTTATTTCAGAGGACTTAATGCTCCTATAGAATTCTATTTAAGACTGTGCAATGATACTCTTGATGAGGGTGACCAGCTTAACACAATTGTTGGAGAGCCGACAGCAAATGGTTATGCAGCACAGTTGATTGAAAGAAGTGATGTTGGGTTTCCGACAATAGAATTGCATGAAGGAGATTATAGAATTATATCAAAGCAAGTAACATTCACTGCTACTGGGGGTGATATTGGTCCTGTTAATACAGGATACCTTGCTACAACATCAACTAATCTTGGAAAATTAATAGCTTTCGTTAACTTTGATGTTCCGAGAACTATATTGAATGGAAGCAGTTTGCTTGCAAAATTTCAAGTAAAATTACAATAGGTGAATAATGGCTGACATAACTTACACATTTGAATTAGATATAACATCACAAGTCTCTTTTAATGAGTTATTACTGAATCAGACTTATACATTCCAAGCATTGGCAAAGATAGCAGCAAGTATAGAGACGACTGGTGCTGTTTTTATAGATCTTAGGGAATTTGTTCCTGAAAAATTTAGGGAATCCCAATTGTTGCAGGACTATCTTGATGCTGTTGGTTTATATCTTGGGACATGGCTATCCAAGATAGATGACATGAAGTATCTTGTAGATCCTTGGAATGTGAGTGATGAGCTTAAAGTTACAATTCCTGGGCAAACATATGTGACAGATGAAGAGTATATTTCTTTGCTTGCAGGTTTGCTTGGTCTTACGATAACAAAGAATGTTGGGCAAGACATAGATGATTTTAGAAGACAGCTTGTAAATGCTATTGACTGGTATAAGATAAAAGGATCTTATTTATCATTGCAAGATGCTATTTACATTACCAATCAGAAGATAACCATTAAAGATTTTTACACAAATAATTATGTTGACTTCATATCAGAAGACTGGTTTGTTGCTGATTATCCTGGAGAAAATCCTTCTGGACTTGACTCTACATATTACAAATCTCCTCATTTTGGTCTTCAGTTATTGCTTGACCAAGTATATTATACTGCTGGTGGTGAGTCTTATCTTTGGAGAGGTGATGATAAGTTTGCAAATGTGAGAGGATATGTTGAAGAAATAAGACCTGCGAATACTGTTCCTCATTATATAATTAGAATGGATGCACCTACCAGTGAAAGTGGTGTGATGATAACGACAAGTTATGAAGTTAATACAAGAAGAATATATGAGCCATGGGTGTTCTCAAGGTATTATTTTGACCAATATTATCTGAATCCTACATCAGGATGGACACTTGATTCTGGCGTATTCTTTGATTTTACTTTTTCTGCTTTCTTGGCAAGTGTTAACACATGGAAACTTGGGACTGGTAATATTGACAATCCTCCTGATACTTCTGATTGGGATGTCGAGACTCCTGTTCTTACAGGAACGATTCCTGCTTCTCTTATCAGGTTATATAGTGATAGGACAGAATATGAAGTAGTAATTCCTGATGCAACAGTCCAAGCAGGATTGACAGAATTGGGACTATATCTTTCAGATGGGACGACTTTAGTGATAGGTTGCACTTTCCCAGAGATAGATAAGATAGCAGGGGTTGAGTTAAGAATCCTTGTCATAATGTATAAGTAAAGGAGATAGCCATGACACAAAAAGTTTCGTTACAATTTTTCGATGCAGCAGATGCGAAAGAAGTGAATGCAAGACTTTCTATTCTTCAGCAAATTGGTATTTATCGAGGTGGGTATATAACTAAAATTACAGATTCTCAAGTATCTGTATCAGCTTTGGTTTGTGAGATATCTGATGGAACATATCAGGTAAAGGTTGATTCAGATGCTGCTGAGCTTGTTACAGTATCAATTGCAGCACCATATGTTGTTCTTCGATGGGTATATGCAGAGTCTCCAAGTAATGTCATGACCTATGTTGGTGTGGCATCAGTGGGCATCTTGGCAAATGATATAGTTGTTGGGCAGTGTATATACGCTGGTTCAATCATGACTGGCTTTGATTATGTTCTCAGAACGACACCAGATGTTCACGACTTGTTCTTGAAAGTTGTTCCTACGATTCCTGCTTCAATGCAAGTTAGAGTTAAACCAGGAAAGATAAATTATGGGGTGCAGAATTATAACATCATTGACCAGATAAGTGGTGTGCTTATTGCACCGACAACAAATCCAAGAATAGACTTGATTTATGCTGACACAGATGGTATAATAAAGGTGTTCACGGGAGTGGAAGCAGTGACTCCTGTTGCACCTGATTACAATGGTAAGTCAGGATTGGCTGAAATTACCTTAACAGTTGGGATGACTACAATACCTGTAACTTCAATTACAGATGTTAGGGCATTTCTTTCTGGTGGTGGTTATGCCATTTATGCACCGTAAGGAGAAAAATATATGAGTACTCCACATAAAGCGATAGCTCCAGGAACACAAGGGTCTTGTCCGACCAATGTTGTTGCCTTTACAGATTATCCTGTTACAGCAAATGTAACTTTGATAAGGAAAACTCACATTGATGAATTGAGAGCATCTGTAAATGCAGAGCAGACAAGAAGAAATTCTGTTAATACAGAATGGACAGATGCTCCTATAGTAGCAGGGCAAACTCTTCCAAGAAAGATACATGTTGATGAATTGAGAGCATCAACTCTTCTTATAAGAGATCCTGTTATATATGAATCACACAGTTGTCCTGCTAATCAAGATACTTGTGTTTGTGAAGCACATGTTATACTTACAGCAAAGCAAGCTGGTGGTGGAAGTGATACATATTGTGTATTCTGTCAAGATTATTGCACTGCGAATGTACTTGGGTATTGTCCTACAGATGCATCTTCAGAAATATCTTGGACAGATCCTACGATAGTTGCGGATGAAACAAAGGTAAGAGCTGTTCATGATAATGAGCTCATGGAACAGATTAATATACAAAGTGCTCAATGTGTCTGTGAGGCAGAGAGATGTAACTACTGTGCTGACTGCGGACATTCTTATCAGCAGTGGTATTCTTATTGTTCTCACGCAGGATGTGCCTGCGATGACCATAAATATGGTGAGTGTTCACATGTTACTCTTTGGACATATTATTGGGTGAATAACTGTGCAACATTAGATGATCCGTCAATGGATTTTGATGTTGCATTAGGAAATAACATCCCTCCTGGAATTGATGCAGGAGATGAAGTGCCTTGGAATTGCATGTGTGGTTTCACTCCTCCTGGAATAAATTGGTCAGGAGCAAAAGCAGCATGGGGATGTATGTGTAACCCATTCGTATGGCAAGGATGATTATGACAGGCAAAGAGTTGATGCAAGGAAGACTCCTGCATTTTTATATGATTTTAACACGAGACTGTAATCTTAAATGTAGTTTCTGTTACCAGCCTGAGAAGTTTCGAGCCAAAAAGAGCATGAGCATCAAGACTGCTGATGACTCCATAAAATGGATGTTTGATAACTTTGATGAAGACAAAATTAAAGTTATGCTCTGGGGTGGTGAACCACTTCTTAACATGGATGTGGTTAAGCACTTACTGAATACCTACCCACAAATAAGATTCACTGTTGTTACAAATGGCTATGTCATTACCAAAGAAATAAAAGAATACCTCCTTGACCATTCCCAGAATCTGCATGTAAGCTTAAGTGTTGCAAACAATCAAGAGAATAGTGATACCTATATAGAAGATTTGAGTGAAGCAATTGAGCTTGTGGCAAAGACTTATGGGGATGTTCATCATGTCTCATGCAATGCTGCAAAAATGTATGATGATTATATAAAGCTTGAGCAAATGGGTGTTCCTGTTATTAGGATGTCGGTTCCCAGAGATGTGGATATGTCAGATGAATTGCTTGCTCAGATAGAGGTGCAGTGGAAGAGGATCGTTGACCATGTTTACTTTGAGGACAAATTCAATTTAGGCAGAACAAATTTTGATAGAGGTATTCAATCCAATCTTAATCCTTACACAAGAGGACAGAAGATGGGTGAGATGCAACCTTACTTCTGTGGATGTGGATACCTGTATACTTCAATTGATGTAGAGGGTGATGTGTTTCCGTGTGATTGGTTCTGTGGTCTTGATAAATATAAGTTTGGTAATATTTATGAAGATCTTGATTATGAGACTGTAAAGAAGTTTAAAGACTGGCACGACAACAAAGATAAGATGTATAATTTTTGCAAAGACTGTGAGATACCAGACAACAAATTATGTCCAAGAGCAATGTGTTTGGCAGAAAACCTTGAGAAGACAGGAGATTTATTTAAACCACAAAATAGCTATTGTAGAGCTAATGTTTTAGAATATAGGGTGCATAAATATCTTGTTGAAAAAGCAAATGCGAAAGGAGTTCTGTCATGAGTGGAAATGAAGCAATAAGTCTTTGGGTGTCTTTTATTGTTTGTTTTATTTGTTCTTTTGTGCTTGGGGGTCTTACTATTTATACTTATACCATATTGAAGAGAAAAAGAGAGAGCAGAGGTCTTGGTATGAATATAAAAGAGTTTATTATTCTAATTGCAAGAAGCAAAAACAAAAAGAGAAGCATTGATGTTTGTAATGTTTCAGAAGTTCTGAGACTGACAAATGATGAGCTTGGTGGTGAGCTCTATAGAGCCATAAAGGGATAATGAAGAGTATTTATTTGCTGTTGACAGATAGTTGCAACCTACATTGCTCCTTTTGCTATAAGGGAAAGCTGTTAAAGGAAAACAGGTCTGGTCTTATGAGTAAAAGCAGGGCAGAAAGAGCCATAGAATGGTCTATAGACAGAGGGGTAATAGATCCCAACGAAAGGGACACGACCATATACTTTTGGGGTGGAGAACCATTTATGGCATGGAAAACCATGCTCCATACACTTGAAAGGTATCCTCAATTGTTCTTTTGCACAAATACCAATGGAGTTGCCATAAACGATAGCAACTCTGACATACTGCGACAGCATATGTATCATTTCAGAGTAACACTTTCGCTTGGTTCTGCGTATGATAAGTTCGGGGGAATTGATAAGGCATTGGTGAGATTGAAACCAGCCATAGATTTGATTAAGGAGTCACACGGAGGATGGGGAGTAAATTTTACTGTTGACAATGTGGATAGGATGTATGAAGACTTTGTGATGATGCATGAGAGTGGTATTCACAATATTCTTATTGACATGCCTACTCACAGAGAAATAACTGCAGAGTATCAGGAAAAGTTTATTGATGCTTATCTCAAGATACTTTTTGGATTTCATAAAGACAAGAATAGTGGATTCAAATTCTTTGATAAGCACATGTCTGAAGAGATGGCTGAAAAGCCAAAGAGGTTAAGATATTGTGGTTCTGGTGTCACAAGGTTGCTTGTTGATTTTGATGGAGATGTATATCCTTGTGATGGCATGTATATAGTTAAGAGAATGAAGTTGGGCAATATATATAAGGAAGTGGATTTTAGTAAACTCACAATGCTTGAAAGACTTGCTGACAATCCAGAAAAGCTTTACATGTATTGTAATGATTGTGAAATTGGAGATGTTTGTCCCAGAGCAAAGTGCATGGGAATGAATATTGAATTAACAGGTAACATGTTTAAGCCAGATCCAAATTGGTGCATGATATGTAAGACTTACGCAAAGCTCAATCAAAAATACCATGAGCTAAAAAGGGAGAAGAGTTATGAAACCAGCAATATCTAATGTGGATTTATTTGTCACGGAGGAATGCAATCTTGATTGCAAGTATTGTTTCCATCCTAAAGGAGCACAGACATTAACAATTGACAATATGAAAAAGATTGTTGATAAGCTCGCAATTCTCTGTGCAAAAAAGATAACATTAAATTTCTGGGGTGGTGAACCTCTCCTGTATCCTGAAGTTGTCATTAAGACAATTGAGTATGCATCAAAATTCTGGCACAAGGATAATTTCAGACCGACATTAGTTACGAATGGAACCATATATGATAATGACCTTTTCAAAACACTTAAGAAGCACAATGTTGAGATACAGGTTAGTCTCGATGGTGATGCTGACACAAACGAAAAGGTAAGAGGTAAGACACAACTGGTTGCTGATAATATCAAAAGGATATTGACAAACTTTCCTAACACAAGTGTTCGGATGACATACTTGCCAGAGAATGTGCACCGATTGGTTCAGAACATCCTCTTTATAAAGAATCTTGGAGTCAAAAGGGTAATGCATCAGGCAGCAATTGAAGAAGATTGGAACAATGAAGCAGTCAAGACATATGCTGAACAAATGGAGACTCTCTTTAAGATGAGATTGAAGCATGCTGATTTAGGAGTAAGCTTTGTTGATAAAGGTCTCAACATCTGTGATGATAAGCAAAGAATTGATTTGGGATACTGTGGTGCAGGCAGAGAGTTGATTGCTGTCCTTCCAGATGGCTCTGTGTATCCTTGCCATCGTGCTGCAAGCAATAAGTTATTTAAGCTTGGCAGTATACTTGAGGGAAATATAATAAGAGGAATGTTCCTTAACATTGATAAGGCATCAACAGGATGCACTAATTGTAAAGCATGGAAGCATTGTCACACTTGTTTAATGACTCATTATCAAGTGAATAAGAAACTTGAAATACCTGTTAAAAATTATTGCAAGCTGATGGTTGTTGAAGCAATGCTTGCTCATAAATATCTGCCATTATTAAAAGGAGCAAACAGAGATGTTGTGTTGAAAAATATGGCAACAGTAATCGCTGACATGGCAGAAGAGATTGCTGAAATCAAGAAGATGGTTGCTGAAATTCAAAAAGGAGACAAAAGTGAAGTTAAAAGTTAGAGATTTGGGCACTCCTGTATTGAGAGAAAGACCGCAAGGATCTGAGCTTGTTAGATATAAAATCATAGATATAAGTGGAGTTGATTTAAATCCAGAATGGAAAGTTATTGATGTTTCGCAGGATTATGATTCAGCATCAAAGCTTGACGGAATATATTATCTAACAGAAGAAGAGTATAGTATGGTTCTTGCTGTTGGGGCAACAGTAAAAGTAATTCCTGTTGATGAAACCAATAAGAAACAGGACATCCCATTACCATGAAAATATTTGCAGCGATACCAAGTTATAATAGGCAGGACAAGCTTATCAAATGCATAGAGTCAATTGAAAGAAACAAAGAGCATTTAGGTGAGCACAAGCTTATTCTTGGTCTTTATTTTAACACGACACAAGAGGTTGAGTTCTTTGAAGAGCTATATGGAAAGACTGACTGGGTATATCCTTTCTTCATAAACGAAGAGCATCGTGCACCTGACTTATGGAATAGCATCCTTACAAAAAATCAAAGTGATTTGGTATGCTATCTCAGCGATGACCTTGAGCTCGAGCCACACTGCATGATAAATGCTATTGATTGCATGAACAATATGTTTCCAGATCTTGATGGAGTTGTAGGACTTAGCATAACAAACTTCCCTGAGAACAGAGTTGTTCAAGCATCATTTGGTCTGATTGGAACCAAATTCGCTGATAGATTCCCTGATAGACATGTATTTTGTCCTGAATACAGCAAGTTCTGCATAGATAAAGAACTTGAAATATATGCTAAAAGCATTAACAGATTTCATTATTGCACTGCTGCAAGATTGTATCACCATCATCCTGCTCATAGCAAAAGTGCACCTGATGAGACCCATATACATGTTAGGAAACATCTTTTGATTGATATGCAAATGAGAACAAAGAGGCAGGAAAAAGGATATCTTTGGGGCAAAAATTTTGAACTGATAGGAGTTGCATGATTAAGTTTTCTTTGTTGTGTCCAACACGAAACAGACTTGAAGGAGCACATAGACTTCTTCATAGTGTAAGAACTTTATCTTACAATCCTGATGAGGTTGAAGTCTTATATGGGGTTGATGGTGATGATACCAAGACAATAGAAGGATTTAAACAGCTTGCGAAAGTATCACCAAGTTGGAATTTTAAGGTATATATAAGAGAAAGAAGTGAATTTATCAATGGTGATTATTATTCTTGGTTGTGTCAATTTGCAACAGGGAAGTATCTCTGGGTAACAGGAGACGATGTGATTGTCACGAACAAAAACTGGGATAAGCTGGCTTATGATAAGCTTGAGAGCTATCTTGAAGACAAGCCTGATGGAATTGCATATGGCATAATCAATGATGGCACTCCAGCTCCAGGAGGAGCAAAAAAGACTTTTTGTTGCTTTCCGATTGTATCTTATGAGGCATATAAATTGCTTGGGTTTGTTTTACACACAGAAATTCCTACATGGGGAGCTGATACAGTTTTGTATGAGTTATATACTCACGAGAGAGTTAACAGAGCTCTTGATTTGACAAAAGAGGTGATAGCAAACCACATAAGTCATCACACAGGATTGGCAAGAAGAGACAACATAAGCATAAATATAGAAAGAGTGCATAAAAAGTATTCGGGTGGTCAAATACTTGGAAGAGTCAGAAGAATGGTTCTTCCTTTGAATGTTAATGCCCTTGCGACTCATATAGAGGAGATGGGAAAATTAAAGGAGAAACTGAATGAAAGAATGGTCAAAAAGCAACCAGTTTAACTCATTCAATTCGTGGAAAGGTCTTCTTTATTCTGAATGGTATAAAGCCATAATTGAATGGAGAGACGGAGTAAGGACAGCTCCACTTCCACCTATAGAAGTTAGTCTGGATCCAATTCATGCCTGTCAATTAATGTGTGAGCATTGCAATGCTCATCGTTATCTTACCGAAAGTATTCCTGGAAGCAAAAGAATGTCTGATGAGCATATTGTCAAACTAACCAAAGCTGTTTCAGTTTGGGGAGTCAAAGGCATATGTTGGGGTGGTGGAGGAGAACCAAGTCTTCATACCAAGCTTGGTGAATGCATGGAAATAGCTCACAAGATGGGTGTCAAGAATAGCATTGCGACAAATGGCATAAACTATGATGACACACTCATTAGACAAGCTGTTGAAACTTGCAGATGGATTGGTGTCTCAATTGATGCTGCAAAAAAGGAAACATATAAGATTGGAAGGAAAGCAGATAAGTTTGATGTTGCTGTTACAAATATAAAGAAGATGGTAAAGGCATCAAGAAAAGCAAAGTCAGGTTGTGATGTCTCTTTCAAATTTCTTATCTTTGATTACAATCAGCATGAGATATATGATGCATGCTTGCTTGCCAAGAAACTTGGGGTAAGGGACTTCCATGCAAGACCAGCTGATTGGAGACACCAAGGATTAGGAGATTGGAAGAAGAAGCAAGGCATATACGATCTTGATTTAATCAAACAACAGTTTGAAAAATGTCATAGCATTGAGACAGAGAAGTTTAGGGTATTTACAGTAACACATAAGTTTAATGCTGATTTTACTCCAAGGAGAGAATTTGAAAAATGTTGGGCATCACCAATTTGCATACAGCTCTGTGCGAATGGTAAGATATATCTTTGTCCTGATGTTCGACACTCTGAGGATTATGAGTTGGGTGAGCATTTCCCAGATCCCAGTGCAATGATGAAGATGTGGGGAAGCAAGAAACATTATGATATGGTCTTTGGCGATACAGCCAAAAAATGTACAAGCCGATGCACATTCTCTCCATACAACACACAAATGGAAAAGTTGTTTGTTGGAGATGATAATCCGATGTGTTGGCAGTTCGTGTAGAAAGGATGGCTAAGATGATGGTTGGTGAATGGATTTTGGTTTCAATTGGTGCTTTGTTTTTGCTTTTGATTATCTGGGGTGGTTACAGAGAGAACAGTCGAAAGTATAAGGAAAGGCAGATATTTGAGGCACATGGTAGAATCTCGGACCACTGTGCGAGAGAAGGTGATTATGAGCTGGTCAATAGTGAAAGGAGGGAATAAAATAAAAGTGATGACTATTGGATGGCTCGGATGGAACAAATAAAATAACAAAAAACAGGAGGAAAGTAAAATGAAAAAGTTGTTCGCATGTATGTTAGTTGTAGCTGTTATGATGTTTGCATCAACAGCGATGGCTGCCGATATAAAAGTGAATGTTGGTGCCGAAACAGATTTCATCATCGATAAGAATCTTAAAGTTGATGATGTAAAAGGCATTAATGTTAACTACTCAGCTCAAAGATATGATATCAAAGCTGATGTCCTTCTTGGAGAGAATGTAAGAATTACTCCAAAGGCTGGTTTATCAACGGCACAAGCTGATACTGCAATTGGATCTACAAGTGTGGATCTTGATAGTGGTGTTGGATTTAACCTTGGTGTTGATGCTCAGGTTGATGTTTATAAACACAAATATGCTAATCTGGCTCTTATTGGTGGATATAGATTATCTCGAGTGGATATTGATACAGTAAAACTTGCTGTGTTGAAGATTGACAATCCTATTGAGACAATACTTTATACTCATGAATGGGAAATCGGAGCAAAAGTGTATAAGGATTTAAGTGAACTGAATGAGGATATTCCTGTAACTGTATATGTCGGTGCAGTGTATTCGGATCTCAGAGGTAACTTGGATGCTAACTTATCACTTGTTGATATTGATACAGATATAAGTGCTGAAGACAATTTTGGTCTTAGGCTCGGAGCATCTGTAGCACCAATCAATGGCTGGGAAGCATCAGTTGGTCTTCGTCTTATTGATGAGACAGCAATTGTTGCAGCAGCAAAGTATAAGTTCTAACTTAAAAGGAGATGGGGTCGGGTGCTTAACTGCATCCGACTCCAACTTATTATGAAAAGAGACATCGGAGACATAGTAGATCGATGGTCAATAGCAAAGCTTAAGAGCGAAAGGATTAAGTCAGAAGAAAGCAAAAAGGAATTTGCTGCTTTTGATATAGAGCTCAAAGAATGCTTTGATAGACTTTCTAACATAAACATCAAACAGTTTTCTGAAATGATGCTCAAGATAAATGATTTCATCTGGCAATTAGAAGCAGGACTGAAAAGTGGTAAGGAAAAGCTTGTTAATCCTTGCTATATATTCGATCCTGAAAATGATGCAACTCTTGCCAAGATAGGAACAGCAACCATTCTTATAAGGAATTTTAATTCCTTAAGAGTTGATTTAAAGAATATGATTAACTCATTGGCTGGTGAGGGATTTCAGGATAAAAAACAAAATCACTTATCTCAGGAAAATGGAAAATTGAATTAGTTGTGCAACCTGTGGATGTTCATATATAAATTATGGTGAGTCCAAAGGATGTCCTATTTGCCTGATGAATGAGGATAGAAAGAAACGATATGAATACGAACGGAAGAATAGCTCTGATAAGAAACAGCAGAAGGGTTGCATTATACCAAGGTCTTTCTGATGACTATGCTGCAATTGAGCCACCTGTCTGGATGATGATGAGAGAACAGATGCTTAAGGCAGACGGAAAGCAAGTATTCATAATCGATAATGAGGTTGAGAATCTTACAACTTATGGAATTATAGAGAAACTTCAGCATCTTAAAATATCAAAAGTTGAGATTTACCCGACGGGAAATCATCCATCTGCTTACATTCAGCAGAGAGATGGTGTTGAGAATTTTGCAGAGCACATTAAGAGTGTCATTCCTGATGTTCAGATTAAATATAAATTAGACTTTCGTCCGACAGATATTGAGGCTGATTGGAGTTCGTTTAAGATGAACAGATATAAAGCTCACAATTGGCATTGCGACTGGGGCAACAAACCAAGATCTCCGTATGGTGTTATCTTTACTTCTATAGGCTGTCCTTACTCTTGCAAGTTTTGTTGCATAAAAGATTTTTATGGAGAGAGGTATGTTGAGAGAGATCTTGAAATGGTTCTGGATGAAATTGACATACTTGTTGAGCAGAATGATATAAAGAATTTTAAGATGATGGATGAGCTGTTCTTTTATAAGAAGGACAGAGTCAATGAGCTTTGTGATATGCTGATTGAGCGAGATTATGGTTTGAACATTTGGGCATATGCAAGGATAGATACAGTGCAAGATTTTCTTCTTGATAAGATGAGAAAAGCAGGATTTCGATGGCTTGGTATAGGAATTGAGAGTGGCAATGAAGCAATCAGAAAAAAATCCATGAAAGGAAATTTTACAAACAAGAAGATTAAAAGTGTTTTGCAAAACATTACAGATAATGGCATATATGTTGGAGGCAATTTCATCTTTGGCTTTCCAGAAGATACCTGTGAAACAATGCAAGAAACTCTTAATTTTGCGAAAGATTTAAAATGTGAGTTTAATAACCTATATACAATGATGGCATATCCAGGAAGTGAATTGTATGAGTTTGCAGTTAAATCTGAATGGAAACTTCCTCCGACATGGTCTGCATATTCACAGTATTCATATGATTGTCATCCTATAAGAACACAGCATCTTGAAAATGTAGAGGTGCTTAGATTTCGAGATAAAGCATTTAATTCTTTGTATAGTGATATTTCTTATCTTTCTTATATAGAGAAAACATTTGGAAGAAAAGCTGTTGGTAGCATAAAAGAGATGACTGCTGTTAAACTAAAGAGAAAGTTACTGGAGGCAAAATAATGAAGATGTCCAATATGACCAATTATCTTATCGGACAGCCTATGTTTGAGCTGAAGAAAAAGATTAGGGAATATCAAGTGCAAGGCAAAGAGATCTTGCATTTTGAAATAGGAGACTCACACTGGGATGCTCCAAGAGTTGTTGGTTCTGCTGTGGTAAGATCCATAAGATTAGGAGAAACTCATTATACTGCATCTGGCGGAATGATGGAGCTTAAAGAAGAGATTGTGAAAGCGACTCACAAAGAGTATCACATGATAGTTAAGCCAAGCCAGATTCTTGTAATTCCTGCCAATGCTGTAATTGATTTTGTAGTTAGGTGTTTGTGTGAGAAGGACGATGAGGTTATCGTAACAGATCCTTGCTTTCCTACATACACCTCTGTTCTCAGCTATACAGGAGTGAAAGCTGTAAAGGTTAATATTCTTGGCAACACAAATCATAATGCGGATTATGAAAGCATAAAAAGTGCAATGACTGATAAGACAAAGCTTGTCATTGTTAATTCACCTTGCAATCCTACTGGTGGGATAATTCATTCAAGTGAGCTTGCTGCTATACAAGGAATTTGTGAGGCAAAAGGGATTCCTTTGCTTTGTGATGAGGTATATTCAGGTATGATATATAATAAGGAGGAAAGATTTTCTCCTGTTACTCTTGACAAGTGTCAAAAGAATGTTATACTTTTGAAAAGCTTTTCCAAGATATATTCTATGACGGGATATAGACTTGGCTATGTTATTGCACCAGAGCCATTGGTAGAGAAAATGACTCTGTTGTTTCAAACAATTTTTTCTTGCATGCCTGTGTTCATACAGAGAGCAGGCATTGCTGCATTGAATTGCTCTGACGCAGTATTGGATAAAAGACTTCGGCATCTTGACAGGTGCAGAAGAATGCTGGTTGATGGGCTTAACAGCATCAAGGGAATAGATTGCAATATTCCGAATGGTGCTTTTTATGTATTTCCTTCAATCAAAGGAACAGGAAAGACAAGCAGTGAGATAGCTGATTTGCTTCTTGAGAAGGCAGGAGTTGCTGTTCTTCCTGGAAATAACTTTGGTGAGAGTGGTGAAGGATACATTAGATTGTGTTATGCGACCGACAAAGAGGTAATCCAAAAAGCAATTACCAAAATGAAGGAAGTGTTATGTTAGAGAAAATATTTAAGAAAATGTGTGAAATAAGATATTTTGAGGAAAATCTTATCGAATTTTATAAAGCTGGTAAGATTCATGTTCCTGTATATTTATCTTATGGACAAGAAGCAGTTGCTGCGACCATATCAGAGCTGTGTCCTAACTTCATGCTGTTCCCACAGCACAGAGGACATAGCTGGTATTTAGCGTATGGTGGTAGTCCAGAAAAATTGAGGGATGAGGTGCTTGGTCTTCCGACTGGGTGCTCATATGGGAGAGGTGGCTCAAGTGATATCCAGTGTGATAGCATGGAAGCACACCATGGGTTTATAGGAGAGAATGTATCTGTTGCCACAGGATATGCTCTTGGGAGCAAAAAAAATACGATGGCAGTATTTGGTGACGGTGCAGCAGAAGAAGATTATGTTCTTGCTTCTCTTGGCTTTGCTGCAAGAAATGGTCTTCAAATTATGTTCATGTGTGAAGACAACGATCTTGCAATTCTTACAGAAATTCCTGTAAGAAGATATTGGGACACTGTAGAAGTTGCTAAGTCTTTTGGGTTAAATGGAATAAGCATACTCAATGACGATCCTGAAACAATTATGAAAGAGATGGAAGGACTTGTCCTTCCTGCTTATGTCAATATAAAGACTTGTAGGCATAAGTGGCATGTTGGGATAGGCACTGACTATAAAGAACAGCCAAGAGACAGGCTGGCTCTTCTCAGAAAAAAGGTTAGGAATGCTTCTAAGATAGAGAGTGAAGCAAGGCAAAGGATGGAGGAAATATGGAAAAGCTAAGAGATGCCATAAGAGAAACCACAAGAGGATATCTTGAAAAAGGTGGAATGATACTTGGGCAATGCTTGTCAGCTGTAGGATGGGTTAATAACACTGTTCCCAATGTTCCTGAAGGGATAGTTGAGTTGCCTATGACAGATGTTGCTGGTGCTGGATTTGCAGTTGGTGCTGCAGTTGCAGGAAGAAGACCTATATTGGTTCTTCGATTCGGAGACTTTCTTTTGCTTAACAACAGTCCCATATTCAATTTTGCAGCAAAGAGAAAAGATATATTTGGTAAGCCTGTCCCATTGTTCGTGAGAGTTATTTCACAAGAAGGCAAGGGAACAGGTCTTTCACATTCTGGTAAGCCACATGCGATGGCAATGCACTTTCCAGGAATGAGGGTGTGGTGTCCAATTACTCCAAAAGAATGGATAAAGTGTTGGAAAGAATTCAATGAGAATACAGATCCGATGATGTGCTTTGAACATAGGGCAACTTATGACAATGTGGATTCTGCTGAGTATGAAGATAAGATTTATCCTGATGCAGATGTTACGATCTTTGCCATATCCTTGGCAAGACGCAATGCTATTGAGGCAGCAAAGTCTCTTGAAGAGCAGGGAGTAAAGGTAAATCTTATCCACATATATAAACTCAAGCCATTCTGTTCAAAGCAGAAGTGTCTTCAAGTTTTGAGTAAGACAAGAGTGGGGATCGTTGTTGATAGCAGTTATGAAACATGTGGTGCTTCAAGAGATATTGCATATCAACTCATGGCTGAATCTGATGTGATAACCAAAGTTGTTGCAGTGGGACTTGAGGATATTTCTGTTGGATGCTCTTCAGAAACAGAAAATGCTACTCCCTCAGTTAGCAGAATAGTTGGAGCATTGCAAAGGTTGGTGACATGAAATTTACAGTAATCATAACATCAAGAGAAAGACCACAACTGCTGCAGGATTGCATAAATAGCATTAGAGATACAGCCAGAGATATGTCATCTGTTGAGATAATAGTCATGTCTGATTCAGATGACCAAAAGACAACAGGCATAATGAGCCAGATTGTGGGAGGATGGAAAAATGATTATCCCAATGTTATTTGGGAAGCAAGGGAAAGATCTGAATGGATGCATAGGGACTATATCAATTATGGCATATTCAAATATGGAACAGGGAAACATGTAATAAGCATCAATGATGATACGACTTTTGCTACAAAAGGATGGGATGCATTCCTTTGGGACAAGCTTGAAAAGTACCTTGAGGACAAGCCTGATGGGATCGTCTATGGCTCGTTAGATGATGATTTGCCAAAGGAAAATAAGGCTGATAACAGGTTATATTGCTGTTTTCCTTTGATTTCAAGAAAAGCCATTGATGCTATGGGATTTATGTTTGACAATGAATATAAAGCATGGAATGCAGATATTGCTATTTATTATGCTTATGATGCAGTAGGAAGAATTTTGGATCTTAAAGAAGTAAAAATCAATCACATCTGTTTTCATAATGGCACAAGAGAAAGAGACCATATAAGCCAGAGAGTTCAAGTGCTGTCTGAAGATCGTATCTCTCCTGTGTATTTTTTAGCAAGAGATACTAAATTGTTGCAGGATTGCATTGAAGGAGCAAAATGCCAAAGTTCTACATAGCAGAAGACACATGCCAATTTACCTCAACAGAAGAAGCAATTTTGCATTCTCTTTGTGATAAAGTAAAAAGAGAAGGCATGGTGATTGCAGAAGTTGGGGCATGGTTAGGATGTTCAACTGCTGTTATGGGAAAAGTTGCCAAAGAAAATAAAGGTATTGTTTATACTGTAGACTGGTTCCGTGGATCTGGAGAGAAGACTCCACTCAAAGGTGTTGCAGATAGGAATGACATTTTTAATATTTTTAGAACAAACATGAATGAATTAGGATTGCAGGATGCAATAAAGCCACTTGTGATGACTTCTTCAGATGCTGTAAACATCATAAAAGACAATATGTTTGATTTAATATTTATAGATGCAGACCATGTATATCAAGCTGTTAAACAAGACATTGAGATGTGGTTACCCAAACTTAAAAAGAATGGGATAATCTGTGGACATGATTGTGAAGAAAAATATGATTTTGAGAATAAAGAAATAACTGCACACAAAGATATGGATTTCTGGGGTGGCATGCATTGTGGTGTTGTCAAAGCAGTTGGTGAAAGATTTAACAATCAGCATAACATAGAGGAGAGAATCTGGTGGATTCAGCTATAAAGTTTTCATTAGTTGCTTCTTCAATAAGACCAGATCTTTGGAAGTTTTTTATGAATTCCTTGCATGGGAACACAGTGCCTCTTGAAGTTATTTTTGTCGGAGATGTAAATGCAAGTGCTTATCCATCACATTCAAAGATGAGGATAATTGAGAGCAAGGCAAAGCCAGCACAGTGTTATGAGATAGGATTCCGTGCTGCTGCAGGAGAATGGATTCATTGGACTGCAGATGATGCAGAATATGAGCCAAGAGCATGGGATGGTGTATGGCGACTGATTGAAAGCATGAAAGAACCAAAGACCATATATGAGTTTGCGACCATTGAGGACAGAAGAGACTGCACCGACCATCACCATTTGATTGGAGGAAAGCATGATACTCCTGTGATGGCTCCTTTTGGAATTATAAATGCAGACTTCATGACAGAACTTGGTGGCTATGATAGAAGATTTGTCTGCGGACAGTCTGAGAATGATTTGGTAATGAGAGCTATTCATGCTGGTGGCAGAGTGCAGATAATGCCTTACAAGGTGATTGTTGACCACACAATAAAGCATCAAGGCAATCGTGGTTCTGCATTTAGGTCAGGTGCGAATGGATACTATAAACATGATAGAAGCATTCTTGAGGGAAGTTGGATTCTTCCAGATGGAAAGGTCTCACCGAAAAGACTTGATGCCTTTGAACCATTTGAGGATGAAGGCATTGTGGATGAGACACAGAGTCACAAAGGAAAATGGTAATGGGGTATGTTTTGAAAGGGAAAGCCAAAATATTTAATTTCAATGAGAGCTCAAAGCTTGTTATGGAAAGATCTGAACATGTATATTCAACTCATAAGAAAATAACTGATACCTTCCCAGAACATGCTTGGGAAGGACAGAGATGTTTCATTATAGGTGGGGGTGAAAGCATTAAGGACTTTGACTTCAAAAGACTTAAGAATGAGCATGTAATAGGGATAAATAGATCTTTTGAAGTTTGTGACTCAGAACTGTTATACCTGATGGATATTAAGTTCCACAATGAAGTGACAAAAGGAGCGATGGATGAGTTCTCCAAGGACGAAATTTATGAGAAATGGAAGAACTTTAAGGGAGCCAAAGTATTACTCTGTCCTGTCAGTCCACAAGCTTTGGATGAGAGTGTTCATATGGTCAGAAGAATTGAGAAAAAGAACTATATTAGCTTGAGTATAGATGAAGGAATATATGGTGGGAGCAATTCTGGGTTTGGAGCATTGATGCTGGCTATAGCAATGGGTGCAAGTCCCATCTATCTATTGGGTTACGATATGAGAGTTGAAAAGCAGACACATTGGCATTCTGGGTATCCAAAGCAGACTTATTATGACCAAAGGCAGAAATCTATAAGATTTAGAGAGTCATTTTTTGAGATGGCTTCTGCGATTCAAGGATTGGGGTTTAAAGTTGTCAATTTGTTTCAAGACAGTGGGATGAATTGCTTTGAGTTTGGAGATGTTGATGACATCCTCCCAAAGTGCGAGACTTGAAATGAAATGGAAAGAATTTGCCATCTCTATATTTATTTATTTTTAAAAGGTTCTATATAACTATGAAAATATTATTTATAAGCAGAATGCCATTGGCAGGTGCTCCATGGGAGACTATGAAGTGTCTGCGCAAGTATGCTGGATTAGATGTTAAATGGGCTTGCTCCCATGACAGATATCCAGATGGAAGAATCTTTCCTACTGATATATTGGTTCCTTTTCATAATCAAGAAGAATTTAAGCAAACTATAAGAGAGTCTGACATAATACATATTCAGAATGACCACTTCATGAAGGATGACAGGGTCTTTCAAGGCAAGAAAATGATTTTCCAATTTCATTCCGTTCCTAAAAGAGGCACTTATGATGTGTATAAAAAATACAATGGAACATATTATACTGTAAGGCAACCATGGCTTGAGAGAGAATACCCAGATCTTCCTACTCTTCCAAACTTATTGGATGTTGAAGAATACATTCCTTCAGCTGATACCAATGATGTTCCTGTGGTTGTGTTTGCTCCTTCGAATAAATGGAATGTCAGTGTAAAAGGTTCAAGAGCTAAAGATCTTGTTGAGAAAGCTCTTAAAGAAATAAATGGCATCAATGTGAATAGTTATATGGGTGTGCCATATTTACAAAATTTGAATTTTAAGAAGACCAGCGATATCCTAATAGACGATGTGGTTAATGACACCTTTCATAAAACCACTCTTGAAGGATGCTGTTTTGGTCTTGGTGTAATCACGAGTTGGCAGTCTCCTGGATGGGAATATTCAAAGCTTGATAATCTGATAGATACGGTCAGAAAGTTGGTGGAGAATAGAGAAGTCCTTGAAAAGTCAAAGCTGAAAAGCAGAAACTGGATCGTCAATGAGTGGCATCCAAAAAATCTCATTAAAGAGTATTTGGATGCGTATGGAAAGCTCATGGTTGGAAAGCTAAACAACACACCTTGTTATGTTAGCTGAAATTCCGTGGCAATGAAACGAGAACTCTAAAACAGGAGGATACATAAAAATGAGTAGAGTAAAAGATTGTCTAAAGGTAAAAGGATTTGCTCGATTCCAGATGGTTGATGGAAAATCGGGCAGAGTTCTTGGAGAAGCAACTCCTTGGATTCAAAATCAAGTAGTTAATTTGGGCTTTCAGGATTATATTTGTGCTTCTATCGGTGCTGTTGCTGGTTCTAAACAAATCAGTTACATGGCGATAGGGACAGGTACAGTTCCTGGAGCTGCAGATACTTCACTTGATGGTGAAACTGGTTCGAGAGCGACAACTTCGAACTTAGTTGTATCAAGCAAGACTCTGCAAATGACTTGTCAGTTTGCTGGGACAGATATGGCTAGCACTTGCACCATTCAGAATGTGGCATTGTTTGCCTCTTCTGCTGCTGGTACGCTGTGTGCTGGTATAACATATGCGACCTCGCAATGGGCAAGCAATCAGAATGTGAATGCAACTTATCAGCTGAGATTCAGCTAATAGGTAGCATTTAATTGGTGGGGGGGAGGAGTGGTCTCCTCCTCCCACTACTAATCCCAACAAAAAGTAAGGGAGAAGAAAATGAAAGAAACAATGAGCAAAAAGATTAACAAGAAGTTAGGCATCAAACTCGATTTGGGCTGTGGTGGCAATAAACAGTCTGGATTTGTTGGTATGGATATTCGTAAAGTTGCAGGAGTGGACATTGTCCATGATGCAGAGAATCCTCCATATCCTCTTCCAGATGCATGCTGTCATCAGGTATTGATGAGTCATTTAATTGAACACATGTGCCCAAAGAAGATCTTTGGTGTCATGAATGAAATATGGAGAGTCATGAAACCACAAGGACAGTTGATGATATCATCTCCTTATGGTGGTTCTGATGGATTCTGGCAGGATCCTACTCATACTCATGGATGGAATCAAGCAACAGTTTATTATTTCGATCCTTATCCTGCAAATATGAATGGTCAAAGAAGTTTTCTGTATGATATCTATAAGCCAAAACCTTGGAAGATAGAGAGAAATAATTGGTATGAAAATGGAAACTTGGAGATTATATTCATAAAAAGGGAGGAGAAAGATGCGAAATAAGACTGCTAACAAAAAGAAAAGCATGCTCTTAAAATCACCGATTCGAGACAAAAATGGTGGGCTGGCAACTCAAAATTTGGTTAACCAGCAAGCACTTGTAAGGAAAGTTTGCATAGCCATTCCGACAACAGGACTGTTAAGGGTTGAATGGGTCATGGCACGATATAGCTGTGTTATACCTGTCAATTGGTCAAATGGAGACATTTATCAGTATCACCGACAGGATGGTCCTAAGAATTATGTTGTGGCTGATGCAAGAAACATCTGTGTTGAATTTTCAATATCAAATAATTTTGAATGGACTCTTTTTAATGACCAAGACACACTGTTACCAAATGATACATTCCTCAAGCTTGGAGAATATATGAGGGAGATGAAGTATCCTGTTGTGTGTGGCTTGTATTATTGCAAAGGTTCAACTCCTGAGCCATTGATATTCAGAGGCAGAGGTAATGGATATTATCACAAATGGAAGTTCGGAGACAAGGTAGAAGTTGATGGCATTCCTATGGGATGTACACTTATACATAATTCAGTTCTCAAAGCTGTATATGATGAGAGCGAAGTTTATTCTGTTCCTTCACAATATGGTCCTGTAACTGTTCGAAGAGTCTTTGAGACTCCAAGAAACTCATGGCAGGATCCAGAAACAGGGAAATATAATTCGCAGGGTGGAACTGAAGACATTCCATGGTGCGACAGAGTTATAAGAGATAAGATCCTTGTAAAAGCTGGATGGAAGGAAATAGCAAAAAAGAAATATCCTTTCTTGTGTGATACCTCGATATTTTGCCAACACATTGATAACAATGGGGTAAGATATCCTGGATATGGATACAGGAATTATGTTCAATATAAAGACAGTAAATTAGAAAAACTTGAAAAGCAAAGGAAACCATTTAATGTCGCAAGCACAAAAGGAAGTCAGTATTGAGCCAGAAATTTTAAGCATTAATGTTCATGATGCAGTCAATACAATAGATGGCTTTGGCTCTCCCAAGAACATTTTCCAAAATCCTAAGAACGATCCAAGGATTGCAGGAGTGGCAAATGTTTTGGATCTTGAGGCATTGAAGAGGATAGCACCATTGGCTTTTGATTATAGCAAGGAGACAGGGAAACCTGTTCTCCTTGTTGTAAAAGCTAAATAGCACAGGAGGATAAGATGGCTATCAAAAATCATGATGACGATGTGCATCGCATCCGAATTTTAAAAAGACTGCAAGAAAAACAAGATGCTGAAGTTCGACATGATGTTGGCATTAAGGTAAGTGCTATCATTGACGAGAATGTTAAAAGGTCAATAATAACTTTAAAAGCCAAAGGTGAGATTTAAGCATCCTGCTAATGCAATAGGAGGAAATTATGAGTGTAGCTCAGCCACAACCAAGCGACAATTTAAATAATCCGTCACATTCGAAATTGCATAGAACGATTGCCTCGGATGATGCTGCACCAGACCAGTCTCTTTATGTTGATGGTTCAAGCAACATGATTGTTGCAGAAAAGATTAAAGATGTGGCTGGCGACAATGAATTCACTCCTGAAACAGTAGAAATAAATGAGCTGAACATCGCTTTGCTTTACTTTCGACTTTCAACACTAAAGTCTTTATCAATATACAACATGGTAAGTGGTTTTGTCGATGAGTATGAAGACGAGACAGGTGTTGACACTGCAAATTGTTTAAATCAATTATATGATTCCACTGATGATTATTATTCTCCTGAGATAATGGGTGTGGATGATTATACAAAACTTCTTTTAAATTTTAATGGTGTTCCTGGAGTTTATGGTGCAACATTTTTTGATGGGACTGGTGATTATCTTTC
>Ga0307376_10001298_pt1 | contig 27603 bp, 21 predicted proteins | sample TR2MG_FD_202536 | JGI IMG/M metagenome (GOLD analysis project Ga0307376, IMG submission 202536) | Soil microbial communities from Risofladan, Vaasa, Finland - TR-2 | ecosystem: Environmental > Terrestrial > Soil > Coastal area > Acid sulfate soil | place: Finland: Risofladan, Vaasa | collected...
AACATTCTATCAGCGTATTAAGAAGTTAAAACATCTGCATTAATTTTTGTATTGTTTTTTATTCCTTCTTCAAAAATATTATGGATAAAACCCGACAGTCATATATCTATGCCGGACTGGCAATATTCTTCTGGTCAACAGTTCCAACAGCCTTTAAACTTGGTCTTGGTGAATTGGATATTCTCCCGTTGCTTACTATTGCTGTAATAACATCAACGCTGGTACTGCTGCTTATAGTTATAGCTGGTAACAGGACCACTCAGTTGAGAAAAACAACGTGGAAAGAACTATTAAACTCTGCTACTCTGGGATTTATTAATCCATTTCTATATTATATCATACTGTTGAAAGCATACCAGTTGCTCCCTGCACAAATCGCACAACCTCTAAATATGATATGGCCAATTATCCTGGTTTTCCTTTCAGTACTGATATTAAGGCAAAAGATTAAAAGAAAAAGTTTCATAGCCCTGCTTGTCAGTTTCACAGGGGTCTATATAATCTCTTCTCAGGGCAGGCCTTTTCAACAGGGTCATGCCGATCTTACAGGAGTAATATTTGCAACTGGTAGTTCGATATTCTGGGCTGTTTATTTCATACTGAATGTCAGAGATAAGAGGGATGAAGCCGTTAAACTGCTGCTTAATTTCGTTTTCGGCACAGCCTACCTTGTTATTGCAATGGTTATCTCAGGAAGATGGCAGATTGAAATCGGAGTTAAAGGATTTGCTGCAGCAGCTTATATAGGTATTTTTGAAATGGGAATTACATTTTTTTTCTGGTTGAAAGCTCTTAAAATGGCCTCAACCACCGATAAGGTAAGTAATCTTGTTTACCTGGCACCATTTTTTTCACTTGTTTTTATACACTTTATTCTTCACGAACCCGTTTATTATACAACTCCGGCAGGATTATTGCTGATCATTTCCGGAATATTGATCCAGAACCGGAACAAAGCCAGTATTTAAATTGTTATCTTTGAAAACCTGATTTACCAAAAATTATATTAATAAAATATGAAGAAGCTATTATTCTTACTAATAATATTTACAGCTCTGTTTATATCGTGCAGAAAAGACAATATTGCTCCAAATAATATATCTAGCGCGACGGCAAGAGATAGTATATATAATATAATGAATGAGTGGTATTACTGGAATGACCTTATGCCAACTGTTACTAAAGAAGATTATGACGATCCTTATCAACTACTTGATGCTATGCTATACAAAGACCTCGACCGTTGGAGTTTCATTGCTGATTATAACGAATTCGTGGCCCAAATGCAGGGAATATTTGTAGGACATGGCTTTAGGATTGGGATTGACAACTCCGGGAATGCCCGTATTTCATTAATCTATAACGAATCTCCCCTTTATAAAGTTGAAGGCGTACGCAGGGGCTGGATCGTAAAGAAAATTAACGGGGTCGAACTGGCACCGATAATAATTGCAGGGGATGTTGATGCTTATCATGCTCTGCTTGGCCCATTTGAGGCAGGAATTACAAATTCTTTTGTTTTTCAAGATCCTGATGGTAATGAGGTAAATTGTACCTCAACTAAATCGACATTTACAATTAACTCTGTCCTGTTGTATGATACACTTCACCTTCCAAATGAGGTTGTCGGGCATCTTGTTTTTGAATCTTTCATCGCACCTTCACCTTACGAGCTTTACGATGCATTTGACTTTTTTAATGCTAATAATATAGAAGACCTGATTCTTGATCTGAGATATAACTCAGGAGGATATCTTTCAGTTGCGCGAATACTGGCAAGCTATATTGCGGGAAACACAGATCAGAATGATGTTTTTGCGAAATTGGCGTATAACTCTAACCACGAAGATGCAAACGATACGTATAATTTCATACTCTCCCCTTTCCCCCTTGGACTTTCACGAGTTATTGTGATTACTACCCGTGAAACAGCTTCTGCAAGTGAAGCTGTAATTAACGGACTTAAACCATTTATTGATGTGATTAGTATTGGCGATACAACAAATGGAAAGCCAACAGGAATGAATGGTTGGGATATTGGTGAAAAATACTTTTTTTGGCCCGTTACATTTAAAATAGTAAATGCGGAGGATCAGGGAGATTTTTTTGATGGAATAAACCCCGGTAAACTTGTATCAGATGATATTACTCATGATTTTAGTGACAGAGAGGAACTCTGCCTTAAAGAAGCCATTTACTATCTGAATAACAGGGCTTTCTCTGGAAAAGGCGGATCATATTTTCAACGTTATCCTCAAATATCTGAAAAACCCTTATGGATGAATAATACTTTTGTATTAAAAAAATAATGATAATACTGGTAATATTAGACATTTGAAAGAAAATCCAAAAGAGAGGATCATTCTTGGTATCGATCCCGGTACAAGTATCACAGGATACGGAGTAATAAAAATTGTTGGAACAATACCCAAGCTAATAACCATCGGGTCTATTGATCTTTCAAAATATGAAAATCATTACCTTAAATTAAAGCATATATTCGACAGGACAATTGGGATCATCGATGAATATAATCCTGATGAGCTGGCAATTGAGGCCCCTTTCTACGGAAAAAACATTCAATCGATGCTAAAACTTGGAAGAGCACAGGGAGCAGCTATCGCAGCCGCCTTAACCCGTTCTTTGCCAATATTCGAATATGCCCCAAGGAAAATCAAAATGTCAATTACCGGGCAGGGTGCAGCTTCAAAAGAGCAAGTAGCTGCAATGCTGATGAATATCTTGAAATTCAACATATCGGAAATAAAACTGGATGCTACAGATGGTCTGGCAGCTGCTTTATGCCATTTCTACCAGACAAATAATCCCGTGCATGAAAAAGCCTACAACAGCTGGAAAGATTTTATGAATAAAAATCCCAAAAGAGTGAGATAGCCAACATTCGTTCATAACATGGCAAATGCAATGGCAACGGCACTTACTCTTACTCCTTCAACCATTTTAAGTTCATTAACACACGCTTCAATTGTCGACCCTGTAGTGATAACATCATCTACAATCAAAATATGCTTTCCTCTTAACTTTTCAGAATCAATTATGCGAAAAATATCGTTAACATTTATCCATCTCTCATACCGCGACCGGTTAGTTTGAGTGGCAGAAACAGTTACTCTGGAAAGGCAATTCGTATCAACAGGCAAACCAGTCACATCTCCGATCCCGGAAGATATCAGATCGCTCTGGTTGAAACCGCGTATACGTTTTTTTGACTTATGGAGTGGAACCGGGACTATAAGATCTATCCCTGAAAAAAAGCCTGAAGCTTGAAGTGATAAACCATAAATTCTTCCAAGTTCATATCCAATTTCCTTTATCCCTCTATACTTCAGATTATGTATCAGGTTTCTTATACGGCTTCCCTTATTGTAAAATGAGAAGGCTGCAGCCTTCTCTAACATACATCTACCCCAGAAGAGTTGTGCCACCGGGTTCTCATTATCCAAGTGAAAATTGGTCCTTGGGATAACAACAAAACACTCAGTACATAAAAGCTTCTCATTTCTGAGCAGATGATTACCACAGGCATAGCACAGCCTCGGGAATAAAAGACTTATGAAATCGTCCCACAAATTATAGATGTAACTCATGCAGCGATGCAGAATTATTTCCATAAAATTATGTCTTTACAGGGACAAAAAAATAGCCTAAATGAAATTACTACGATTAACTAATTATAGCCTTACTTCCCGGCTGATCTTTGAAGCAATCTCCTTAAACTCATCGGGAGAGAATCTGAGCTTTGGATTTTTAAAATTAACATCATCCATCGTATCCATAGGAATAAGGTGTATATGGGCATGAGGAACCTCAAGACCCAATATAGCAACACCAATGCGATTACATGATATTACCTTTTCAATTGCTTTTGAAACCTTCTTTGAAAAAAGGATCAATCCTGCCAAATTATCATTCTCCAGGTCAAAAATATAGTCAGTTTCCTTTTTTGGAATAACCAGGGTATGACCAGCCTTAAGAGGATTGATATCCAGAAACGCGAAATAATTATCATCCTCAGCAATCTTATAGCATGGTATTTCCCCGTTAATTATTTTTGTAAAAAGAGTTGCCATGGTTATAAAAAAAATGATTTATCACAATGAAATAGATATGATCTCAAAAGAAATAATTCCGGAAGGTACTTTAATCTGAACAATTTCACCAACTTTTTTCCCTATCAGACCTTGAGCTATAGGAGAACTTACAGCAATCTTTCCCTGTTTAAAATTTGCTTCACTTTCAGGAACAAGCTGATATTCCATAATTGAATTATTGGATTTGTTCTTTATCTTGACCTTATTAAGTATTTGTACCGATGAAGTGTCAATTTTTGATTTGTCGATTATTCTTGATCGGGCAACTATATCCTCAAGTTTTGATATCTTCATCTCAAGCATACCCTGAGCCTCTTTGGCAGCAGAATACTCGGCGTTTTCGGAAAGGTCACCCTTATCCCTGGCGTCAGCTATCTGCCTGGATATCAGTGATCTCTCAATATTCCTCATCTGGTCGAGCTCTTTCTTAAGCCTAGCAAGACCATCCTCTGTCACATAAATAACCTCTGACATTATTCTCTCTTATATTAAAAAATAAGAAGAATCCCGGGGTTGCCGGAACTCTTCAAAAACAAATATATTAAATATTTTAATCAATTACAAAAAAATCCCATGAATTGGTGTTTTGCAAGTATTTATCTTAAATATTTGATATCATTTGTATTTCTTACCCGCTTTTTTTGTTGAAATCTTTGCTTTTTTCTTTTTCGCCCTGTCCCGCACAGCTGAATCTTTCTTATTTTGTTTCATACGAGCCTGTACTTCAGGCGTTTGTATTTGCAATGTTCTTTTTTGAGATCTACTAACATATTTTACATAATCTCTCTTCTGCTTTTTCTCCTTTGATTCCTGTTTTTTCTTAGCTTTGATTACCTTTTTGGGCTCCTTCACTTTTAACCCTTTGCTCTTTCTGGAAGATTTACCAAATAATTCCTTTTCAGTTTTTCGCGATACATTTTTTTTAAATATCTGTGCATTACATGTTCCAAGCGACAATAAAGAGATAATTAAAATCAGAAAAGACTTCCTCATAAATAAATTATTCAATTCAAGTTATTACAATAAATATTTTATAATACCGTTAAATTTCCGGCTGTAATACTAATTTTGCGTTATAAATTATTTCCGGTGGTATCAGATTCAAAAATAAGGTTTTTTTTATTCACATTTATCCTTATAAGCTCCTTAATTTCCTGCAATAAGAAAAACGATGTGATCCCTGATGTATATGTCGATTTCACCATCAACCTTAATGATCCCCAGTTTGTGAACCTTAATGCTTTAGGTGGATCTTATATTATTAATGCATATACTAATAACTGGCCATATTCAGGAGGATATGATGATAATGGCATTATTATTTATGCGGGTGTTGATGAGTTTTATGCCTATGATCGCACCTGTCCACATGACTATGTCGTAAATGGGCTAAGTATTAAAGTTAACATTGACATATCTTCTTCCCTGTATGCTATATGTCCGAGATGCTCTACCTCATACTCCCTTCCTGCTGGTGGGACTCCCGCCAGTGGCATAGGCAGATATCCTCTTAAGAACTACAAAACAAGTATATACGGGAATTCCGTAAGAGTATGGAATAATTAATAGATCTATTAATACCGGTAATGATCAGGCTTATAAGGACCTGATTCAGGCACCCCGATATATTCAGATTGCTCTTTTCTTAGCTTCGTCAGTTTTACGCCAAGCTGCTCCAGATGCATTCGTGCAACCTCTTCATCGAGATTTTTAGAAAGTCTGTAAACACCAATCTCATAGTTTTTTTCCCAAAGATCGATTTGTGCAAGCATCTGATTGCTGAACGAATTACTCATAACAAAAGAAGGATGGCCAGTCGCGCAACCAAGATTAACCAGCCTACCCTCGGCGAGCATATAGATTGAATGTCCGTCAGGAAAAACATATTTATCAACCTGTGGTTTAATATTTATTTTTGTAACTCCTTCCGCATCGTTAAGATCATCGACCTGTATCTCATTATCAAAATGGCCAATATTACAAACGATAGCCTGATCTTTCATCTTTAACATGTGATCCACAGTGATAACATCCCTGTTACCTGTGGCAGTTACATATATGTTTGCCTCGCTAAGAGCATCTTCAACTGTTTTAACTTCAAAGCCTTCCATTGATGCCTGTAAAGCACATATAGGATCTATTTCTGTAATAATAACTCTGGCACCATATGATTTCATTGATTTGGCGCATCCTTTACCAACATCACCATATCCGCATACAACAACTACTTTCCCGGCAATCATAACATCTGTTGCTCTCTTAATCCCGTCAGCCAGTGACTCACGACATCCATACAGGTTGTCGAATTTTGATTTTGTAACTGAATCGTTGACATTGATTGCAGGTACAAGCAACTCACCATTTTCCATCATCTGGTATAACCTGTGGACACCTGTTGTAGTCTCTTCGGAAATTCCTTTAAGCTCATCTACTGTACGTTGCCATCTGCCAGGTTCTTTTTCCAGAATTTCTTTCAATGTTCCTAAAATAATTGCCTCTTCTCGGTTAGCAGGTTTCTTATTGAGTATTTCAGGATTCTTCTCAGCTTTATGACCAAGGTGAACCATTAATGAAGCATCTCCACCGTCATCAACTATAAGATGGGGACCTTTCCCTCCAGGGAATGTAAGTGCCTGAGAGGTGCACCACCAATATTCTTCAAGAGTTTCTCCTTTCCAGGCAAATACCGGAATCCCTTTTGCGGCAATTGCAGCGGCGGCATGATCCTGTGTAGAAAATATATTACAACTTGCCCACCTGACGTCTGCACCAAGTTCAACAAGCGTCTCAATAAGTACTGCCGTCTGTACCGTCATATGTAATGAGCCGGTAATACGGGCTCCTTTTAATGGCTTCCTGGAAGAATGTTTCTTCCTGATTGACAGCAGTCCTGGCATCTCTTTCTCAGCGATCTCAATTTCTTTTCTGCCAAATTCTGCCAGAGATATATCCTTTACCTGATATTGCATTATATCTAATTTTACATTCATAATGGTGGTGGTTTTTCAGAGTGCAAAGATAATAAATATTCTATTATTCTCTCTTACATAAACAACTCCATGACTTGTTTCTTATCTAACTTCATCTGTTCAGCCAGTTGCTCCCTGGTATCATATTTTACTTCATCTCTAAGCCGTTTCCTGAAATTAACGGAGATGGCTCTTCCATAAATATCTTCATTAAAATCAAGAATATTCACCTCTATGCTTCTTGCTTTGTTGTCACTATTTACAGTTGGATTTGATCCGATACTAAGCATACCCGGATATCTTTCTTTGTCAAGTCTGACCTCCACTGCGTAAACTCCATTTGCAGGAATCAGTTTATATTTATAGTCAGGTTCTATATTTGCCGTTGGGAAACCAATCACTCTGCCAATCTTCCGTCCTCCTACAATTGTTCCGCTTATTGAATATGAATATCCTAGCCACTTGTTTGCCAAGTCAATACTCCCATTTAACAAAGCGTCACGAATTGATGATGAGCTTATTGCTCCCTCTTCTGTATGTAACCCCTGTACCTGTTCAACTACAAAATCATGCGACTCAGAACAATGTGCTATAGTATTGAAATCTCCTTCACCACTTCTGCCAAAATGATGATCATAACCAATTATCAAATGCTTGGCTCCTATCTTCTTAACCAGCACTTCCTCAATAAAATCGCAAGCAGATATCTGACTGAACTTCTTATTAAACTCCACTATAACCAGGTGGTCAACCTTAGAATTTTCAAGAAGTATTATCTTTTCCTCTGTGGTTGTCAAAAATGAGAGATCATCAGTGTACTTATCAAGTACCAGCTTTGGATGGGTAGAAAAAGTAATTACAACCGATTCTCCATTCATGTCAAGTGCCCTCGATACAAGGCTTTCAAGGAGGGCCCTGTGACCCCTGTGTACTCCGTCAAAGACACCAAGAGTTACCACAGGTGAAACCAGATTAAGATTTTCATATCCTTCATGAATTATCATAACTGAATATTATGACTGTAAAAGTAGCAAAGCCCCGTAAATTTTATATATCATTACTTAATATCTTTGATGATCTACTTCATCTAAAGTAAACAAATCTCCTGTCTAATTAAATGTATATTGAAAACATAATCAAATATTCATCACTTTTTTAATTACTTCCTCCGAATATATTACTTTTACAAAATTTAAATTTAGAAACGAATATCCGTAAGATATGCAAATTGCTGTTACCAGAAAGAATTACAAGTTTCTCCCTGATGCCAGCAGGGTTATTGCTCGATACCATTATACTTCCAATGGAGGGAGTAAAAATATTATCCTTAATGTTCTGGCGATGTCTGACACTGAGGCAAATATAGCATTAAGCCAGGTATTAAGAGGTTATTCAAAACGCCATAGAAATATTTCAATAATTTTTGAAACGCATTTTAATAACCTGTCTGAGTTGTTTAATAATCTTGGAATAAATCCAGCAAAGATTGATAAAACGAGAAAAGCGCTTATTGGTTCATATTTTACAATGGAATATTCGATTGAATCAACAGCTTTTTTTAATCCTTCTATTGTGGAGGACATTGATCAGTCAGAATTAGGGCCGGATGAGAAAAGGGTGATTTTTAGTTTCAGGGCAACTGGTGAAGGGCATATTTCCTCAATTGTTTTTCGTTCCGCAGTCATTGATAAGAACAGTGACCTGATTGTTGAACCTGTCGGAAGGATGCTTGCAGAAGCAGAACGAATCAAAAGGCATATTTATAATAAAAAATCATTCGTCAAGAAACTTGATGAAATGCATGACTTTATTAATAAAATTTCACCTGTTTTTGTGTTAGAAAAATTGGGAGATACTTTTACTTATGGTGAATTAAAAAGAGCTATTGAAGAGACAAGAAAAACACATGAACTTACTACAAATAAGAAATTGTTAATCAGTCATATGATGTGGCTGGCAAAGTCACACTATGAACTTGACTTTTCACTTGATTCGGCCATTTCTGAGCGAGTTATTTTTCCTACCTCCGAGACTGAGAAAAATGGGATTGAAGATGCCCGTTTTGTAAGATTTACGGATGATAATGGTGAAGTAACCTACTATGCTACATATACTGCCTATGATGGTATGACTATATTACCAAAGTTACTTGAAACTAAAAATTTCTACCATTTCAAAGCATTAGCCATTCATGGTGAAATTGCACGAAATAAAGGTATGGCATTATTTCCCAAAAAGATAAACGGAAAATATGCAATGCTATGCCGAATTGATGGAATAAATAATTATATAGCTTATTCAGATAATATCAATATCTGGCGTGAAGCCAAAATCTTGCAGAAACCAAAATTTCCATGGGAATATGTACAGGTAGGAAATTGCGGATCCCCTATTGAAACAAAGGAAGGTTGGCTTATAATTACGCACGGGGTAGGTCCCATGAGGGAATACGTATTAGGAGTATCATTACATGACCTTGATAATCCTGAAAAAGAAATCGGCAGGCTAAAAACGCCTCTATTAGCCCCAAATGATAAAGAAAGGGAAGGATATGTACCCAATGTTGTTTACTCTTGCGGCTCTATACTTCATAACGGGAATCTGATAATTCCATACGGTATCTCAGACTACGCCTCTACATATGCTTCTGTTAATTTATCCGAGCTCCTTGAAGAGCTTAAGAACCCTAAATAAAACCATCAGTGAGTAATGGAAGGTCAAAATCAGTTGCCGTAATTGTTGCTCACCCCGATGATGAAACATTATGGACGGGAGGAACTATATTGAGTCATCCTTCATGGAAATGGTTTGTCGTTTGCCTTTGCAGAGGAAGTGATCCAGATCGTGCTCCCAAGTTCTTTAAAACATTACAAATTCTAAGATCGGAAGGAATAATGGGCGATTTGGACGATGGCCCGGAACAAAAACCTCTGGATGAAATAGAGCTGGAACAATCAATAATTAAGCTATTGCCGCATGAAGAATATGATCTCATAATATCCCATAATCCTAATGGCGAATATACAAGACATGCAAGACATGAGGAAACAGGAAAGGCAGTAATTAAACTCTGGAATGATAGTAAAATATCTGCAAAAGAACTATGGACTTTCGCTTATGAAGATGGTGATAAGAGATACTATCCCCGACCCATTGAAAATGCTACTGCCTGCTACATACTAAATGAACAGATATGGCTAAAAAAATACAGCATCATTACAGAAACATATGGATTTGATAAATCCAGCTTTGAGGCAGAAACAACACCAAAAGCTGAATCATTCTGGCAATTTAAAAATCCTTATGATGCTCAAAAATGGTTTAAATAATTATAATATTACATCATCATGAAAGTATTAGTACTATATGATTACCCGGCTTCCCCGGGGGGGCTTGCTACCCAGGGAGACCTGTTATACAAAGGCCTAATTAAAATGGGTGTGGATGCACATGCAGTTAATTTTGAATCTGCACAGGAGAAGGAATGGTATTACCGATGGTTTCAACCGGATGTTGTTGTTGGTATCGGCTATTGGGGACATACACCCCACCTTGTTCTCCATCCACAACGATATGGAGTTCAGCCTGTTCCATGGCTGGTTGCTGATGGTTATATTGCTAACTACCATGAAGTGCTTAATGCTCTTCCGCTTATTATGGTAACATCAAACTGGGTAAAAGAAATGTATATTCGGGATGGGATAGACGGTGATATAATTGAGGTGTTGCCGGTTGGCTGCGATACGGATGCTTTTGCTCCATATGAAAAAGACGACCCGAAGATTTCTACTGTACGCGAATCGTTGGGAGTTTCTCCCGATCAGCTTATGATTCTGACTATTGGCGGCGATGCTGCTTCAAAAGGGTCGCAGGAAGTAATGCAGGCCCTTGCCATAATTGACAGTAAAGCCCCCGACTGGAAATATGTTTGTAAAGTCTGGCCCCAACCCAGAACCAAACTTCAAAACCTTTCTGATCTGGAATTAGCGACACACTTAGGTATCGAAAAAAATGTCATCTATACAACAAATGTCATTTCACGTAATTTCATGCCTTACCTGATAGGTGCCTGTGATATATACGCCGCCCCTTCACGTCTTGAAGGTTTTGGTATGCCGCAGGTAGAAGCCGGAGCTTGTGAAAAACCGGTATTAAGCATTAATGCCATGGGAATGCTCGATACACTTGTTCATGGAAAAACAGCACTCCTGGCTAACATAGCCCAGAGAATTGACGTTAACGAAGTGATTCTTGGCGACGAATCTGGTTTTGAAGATAATCACAGGGTTGTATTTAATAACCCACGAACAGTGGATTACCGTGCAAGCGTTCATGATATTGCCAACTACCTGATGGATCTTTTAACAGATGAGGCATTGCGCAAAAAAATGGGCAAAGCCGGAAGAAAGCGTGTAGTCGAGAATTTCGACTACCGTGTGGTAGCGAAACGTTTTGTTCAGATTATGAACGATAAACTGGGAATATACTAATACTTGAAATCCATGCAAAATTCCGACTGGAAAGAAATAAGAGAGGCAAAAAAAGCAGCTCTCGAAGTACTGCTTCATAATGCTCACGGACCATTCCACGGCCTTCCACGTACAGCAGGATGGGGTTATCCGGAACCATATACCAGGGATCTGATGTTTTCAATTCTGGGTATTGCTGTCTCCGGCAATCAAAAGCTAATAGCAAGCATCAGAAAAGTACTGGAAACCCTGGCGAAGAACCAGACAGAACATGGGCATATTCCTTCGCTGGTGCATGACAAGGAGGATCGGGGAGCCAGTGATTCAACTCCTTTATTTTTACTTGGTGCTTCCATTTTCCGAGAGCTATCAGGGGAGAGCGATTTTCTTCAGGAGGCTGTAAGTAAAGCATTGACATGGATGGAGTATCAAAGCCCGTCAGACAGATACCTGGTTGCCCAGGAACCTACCAGTGATTGGCGCGATGAACAATGGGTAATTGGATATGGATTGTTTGTGAACACTCTGGTATACAGCTATCTGAGGCTCCTAAATCAGAACAGCATCGCAGAAAGGGTACGCAGCGAAATGAGCAAGTTCACCATAACCGGAGATAGCATGCATCATCATGTTCACGAAGGCCTTGTTGTAAAACATAAACCCTACTTTGCATTATGGTCATATAAGATCTACAGCAGCGAACGGTTCGACCTGCTTGGTAACAGCCTTGCCATTCTTTCAGGATTAGCATCACCTAGCAGGGCTGAAGCAATGGTTTCCTGGATTGAAGAGGAATGTGCTGAAATGAGGAAAAGAGGAGACTTAGCAGTTGATCTGCCACCAAATTTTTTCCCCTTTATTAAACCTGAAGATCTTGATTGGCGTAATAGATACTCAATATATAATAACCCGGGGGAATATCATAATGGAGGTATTTGGCCATTCATTGCCGGCCTCTATGTGGCAGCCTTGGTCGCAGCAAAAAGATATAAACTTGCCGAGCAAAAACTCCTGGTGCTTACCCGGCTTATGAATGAGTCGAATGATGGAGATATGGAATTTGGATTTAATGAATGGATAAAAGCTCAGGACGGGAAAGCTATGGGCCAAAACTGGCAAACATGGTCTGCATCATTATATCTTTACGCTGCAAAATGTGTTGAAGAAAAGAGGACTCCTTTCTTTGATAAGATCCGAAATTCTTCTGATTAATCAACAATAGAGTAACAAATATTGAGTGGATTTTAAGACCACTAATAATGAGTATCCAAGACATACTCGTATACATCCAGGTACCCTTCAATCATCTTCTGACGACTGAATTTTGAAGCAGCATATTCCCTGCAATATTTTCTGTCAATAGAATGAATATTATCTACCGCTTTAACTGCATCTTCAATGGTATTTATCAAAAATCCGGTTTCTCCATCAATTATCAATTCCGGCATTGAGCCTTTATTATAAGCAATTACAGGTGTCCCACAAAGCATTGATTCAGCAACACTTAATCCAAAAGGCTCCTCAAAACTGATCGGATGTAGCAAAGCATAGGCTCCACCCATTAGTTTATCTCTTTCAACTGGTCCGGAATTACCTACATATACAATGTCATCATTATTAATCAATGGTTTTATTTTATTATCAAAATATTCCTGATGCTGAATTAAACCTGAAATAATAAGTTTTCTTCCTGATTGTTTTGCTATCATAATAGATTCATAAGTGCCCTTCTCGGGATGGATCCTCCCAAAAAACAGGAGATAATCTTTCGGATCAGAACAGAATGTAAATTCATTTGTATTTACACCATTGTAAACTGTAGCAGCATAATTGAGTTCAGGGCTACGATCCGAATTACTTATAGAAACATAAGTGGTAGTAATATTATATTTTTTATAAACAGGAAGAATCTTTTGGGAAGAAAATCCATGAATCGTTGTTACCATAGGTGTTCTTACCAAACGTGAGTAAGTCAGCGGTAGAAAATCAAAATTATTATGGATCAAGTCGAATTTGTCAGCTTGCTCCATTATGTTGCTTATATGAATGCACTCGCATACTTTAGGATCAAGCTCAGGGTGTTCTGAATAGGAATATTCACAGACAGATTCGAGTCTGCCTTTTGTTATGGAGTCAGCTGTGGCAAATAAAGTAACCTCTATGCCATTTTCAACCAGCCCTTCTGTAATATTTGAAGTAACCTGTTCCCAAGGTCCATACTTTCTGGGAGGAGTTCGCCAAGCTACAGGCGATAATACAGCTATTTTCATAATAAAGCTAACTAATCAGCAATTTCAAATACTAATTCCGTATTAATATAATCGATTATCTAATCTACGAAATATAAAGTACATAACATAAATATGGTGTTGTCCCTACATACTAAATTGCGTTCCTTGGATTATTCAAACAATGATCAACAAGCTTTTCAATATCTGCTGTACCCACACACATAACCTTATCAGCTCCACCCCAATAAATCTTAATACTTCCATCATCTTCAGGAACAGCTCCGCAGGTAAATACTACGTTATGTACATAACCTGTTATTTCAAATTCTTCTTCAGGTTGTAAAATCCATTCATCCCCAACTGCAATTATTCTGGAAGGATCATCAAGGTCATGTAATGCAACACCCAACCTGTAAACACATCCGTCCATAGTAGGAAATACCCCATGATATATGCTTAACCAGCCACGAGAAGTTTTAATCGGTGGTGCCCCGGGACCTATTTTCATTTCATCCCAGTGATACTGAACAGGCTTCATAATAAGTTTTGATCCGCCCCAGTACTTCAGGTCAGGAGAATATGAAATCCATATTGACCAGGGTGATATTTCAGAATGAGGGCGGTCGAGTCGTGCATATAAACCGTTAAACTTTTCAGGAAAAATAACAACATTACGATAATCTGCTTCAGTAATAAGAGAATACCTCTCAACAGAGATAAAATCCTTGGTTTTTGCAAGACCAATACGTACTCCGTACCTTGAATAAGCGCTGTAAGTTATCAGATATTCACCATCAAGGTATATAATCCTGGGGTCTTCAACACCGTATTCCTCATATTCTTTAAAAACACCCTCAGTAGCCGGAATCATAAACGGTTTCTCATCAACTTTAAAACTAAATCCATCTCCACTTTCAGCTTTACCCAATATGCTTCTCCCATTAAGTTTATGAGACCGGAAGATCATTATATATCGACCGCTGAATTTTACAACAGCAGCATTATGAACAGTAGCTACAGGATATGGTACATCATCCTTTGTTAGGATCGGGTTATTATGATATCTCTCTATCAACAAAATATAAAGTATTATATTTATTACAATCAGAACTGTGAAAAAAAATCATTTATTCGATCTCCTCAAATGCCTGCAGAACTGTTAAATGAGAGATCAAATAAGCAAGTGAGCTCTCTGCTCCCTGGTTACGGTTGACACCATATCTTTCAATCCCATCACAGCATCCAGTTGTTTCAAAATCATACAAACTCATTCTCAGATCATTTTCGCCAAGAAACCACATAAAGCAGGTAAATAATTTATTAAGATATTCTTTATCTTTTGTCAGATAATAAGCCTGACGATACATCAATACCATTGCAAGGGCATCAACCGGTTGTTGGGCAAACATGGAGCGTTCACCATCTTTTTTATACCATTTTTCATTTCCAATAATCGAAAGATAGCCATCCTTAAGTGTAATTTCTGTCAAGAAGTTCATGGTTTCTAAAGCAGTCTCAGTAATATTATTATCTTTAAATATTTCTGCCGAATGCAGCAGAGCAAGTGGCAAAATCCCATTATCATAAACCATCAAAGATTCAAACCACCTCCAGCCCGGGGAACTATTTTCTTCATAATGTCTGATTAGCTTATCGGTAAGATTCTTTAATATTCTGACCATTGAGTCATCCGATGGATTACTCCGGAGGTAATAACTGATACCTATCATAGTATTGGCAATTCCTCTGATAGATGTAAGTTTCTCAAAATTTCCCGATGCATCAAAGAAAATTAATCGTCCGGTTTGAGAATAGGAATCGTTAGGAGCATTACTAATCAGGTATCCGAGGGCCCAGATGGTTCTTCCGAAACAGTCTTCTGAACCGACCTCATCAAGAAAGTTCCTGTTGAAACTGAGAAAATTCCTGAATGTGCCGTCTTTGTTTTGCATATAATTTAAAAAACTTAAATATATGGGCGCCAATTTCAGGGTCAATGGATCCTTTTTTTGCCTGTATGCCATCAGTATCATCAGTAAAGCTCTAGCATTATCATCCAGACAGTATCCCTCTTTTAAATTTGGAATACCATATTTTGCATGCTGTATGATGCCTGTATCATCTGATAAATTTGTAATATGAAAAAGTGAAAAAGGAGGCAGTATAAGCGGATCAAGATTGGTTTCTTTTTTAACTAATACAACAGGCTTCTTTGAAAGAATTTTTTCAGCAGTTGCAATATATTTTGCTCCGGTTTCAGGCCATGTTATTTTTCTTCCATATTTATGTGCTGTTTCCCGTAACAGTTTCAAAACATCGGGATTGTCTAATAATTCCAGTAAAATCTCTGAAAGTCTCTCTGAATCATTAAAATCAAAAAGTATTCCTCTTCCATCAGCCAGTAATTCTGTTGCATGCCAGTAAGGTGTTGAAACAACAGCTGAACCAACACCTATTGCATAGGAAAGAGTACCACTGGTAATCTGAGCTTCATTCAAATAAGGCGTAATATAAATATCAGATGCTGATAAATATTTAAACAATTCTTGTTGATTAACAAACTCGTTCAGGAAAATAACATTGTTGCTTAGATTAAGGCTTTTAACTAATTGGCGCAGATAAATGCGGTATTCTTCGCCAGAATACCTAATTACATGAGGATGAGTTTTGCCTAAGATAATATACAAGACATCAGGATGTTTTTCTATAACTTTGGGTAATGCCTTTATTACCGTTTCAATACCCTTATTCGGGCTAAGAATGCCAAAAGTGAGCAGTATCTTTTTATTTTCGAGGTTGAACTCCTTTTTGGATTGGCATTGGCTAAACTGAAGATCAGGAACTCCATGTTCGATATATACAATTTTCCTTTTATCTACTTTATAGATGGATGTAAGAAATTCAATAGCTTTATGGCTCATCACAACTATTTTCTTGGCCATTTTGCATATCTCCACCAATACTGCTCTTTGGTCGTATGTAGGATTTTTGAGAATTGTATGGAGAGTTACAATCAGGGGAATTTCAAGCCGGTGAAGCAAAGGAAGAATATAGACTCCATTTTGTCCACCAAATATGCCATATTCGTGTTCCAGTATACAAAGGTCGGCTCCACTGATATTAATAAATTTTGCTGCTGACAAATAATCTCTTTGATGCTCCTGCCGTATCGTTAGTTTTACCTCTTCAGGATAGTCATAGGATAACTCATTATCGTTCATGGCAACAATGAATCCTTCTCTTGAAGCTGCTTCATCTTCATTTTCCATTATCATGGATTTATAAAGATTATTAGTAAAAGTCCCAATTCCACATTCGCGTGGTGGGTAAGTTCCAATGAAAGCAAGTTTCATAACTGACAGGTTTTGATTTTGAATTATCAGAACGGATTTATTGATATTTAAAGATAGTCAATTTCCTGATAATACTGCCGTGTTATGGACATATATCTTTATAAATTAGATCAATTCAACCTCTTTAGCAGTTCGTTGCAGAGAGATTCTGACAGAAGTGTATCTCCCAATATTTTTTAACCAGTATAACTTGAAATCCGTTATTGAAATAGGTCAAACTTCAGAAATAGAACATATATTGATTAGTTTTTGTACTTTTATGTAAGCATTCCCTTTTAATCATTCACTATGAATACATCCAGTTTTTATAATACTGACCCATATTTGAAATCATTTACTGATAAAATTGATAAGCGTATAAATAAATGCATTTTAAAAGAGGAAAAGCTGGTAGGTGATGGCTCACTCCAAGGTTTTGCAATGGGACATTATTATTACGGACTGCACCGTAATAAAAATAACTGGGTTATCAGAGAGTGGGCTCCTAATGCAACAAAAATTTTTATCACAGGTATATTTTCCGGATGGGAAGAGAAAACAGAGTATATGATGAAAAGGGTTAATTCCCAGGGTGACTGGGAGATAACGCTGCCTTTGAAAGCATTAAAACATGAAGATCTTTTTAAACTTTCAGTTCACTGGGAAGGAGGAAAAGGAGAACGTATTCCATCATATGCAAACCGTGTTGTTCAGGACAATATGACTAAAATATTCAGTGCACAGGTTTGGAAACCTGAGAAACCATACAAATGGAACATTGAAGAATTTATAGCACCGGCTACTGCACCTCTTGTTTATGAAGCACATATTGGAATGGCAACTCCAATGGAAAAAACCGGGACATATCGTGAATTCACTGAAAAGGTTCTTCCCATAATTATTAAATCGGGGTATAATACAATCCAGCTGATGGCTATTCAGGAACATCCTTATTATGGATCGTTCGGATATCACGTCTCCAGTTTTTTTGCAGCCAGCTCACGATTCGGAACTCCAGAAGATCTAAAAGAGCTTGTAGATACTGCTCATATGGCAGGAATAAGGGTAATAATGGACCTCATTCACTCCCATTCAGTTAAAAATGTAAATGAAGGACTTGGCTTGCTGGATGGATCCACCGGACAGTACTTTCACTCTGGTCACAGGAGAAATCATATAGCATGGGATTCCTTATGTTTTGATTATGGAAAGGATAATGTGCTTCACTTTCTGCTTTCTAATTGTCGTTACTGGCTCGAAGAGTACAAATTTGACGGATTCAGGTTTGATGGTATAACAAGTATGATTTATTATGATCATGGCCTCGAAAAGAATTTTACATCATATGATGAATACTTCGATGGTAATCAGGATGAAGACGCCCTGGTTTATCTGTTCCTGGCAAACAAGCTAATCCACACATATAAACCTGATGCATTGACTATTGCAGAGGAAATGAGCGGGATGCCCGGAATAGCAGCTGAAACTGAAAAAAAGGGTTATGGCTTCGATTACAGGTTATCGATGGGAGTTCCTGATTTCTGGATAAAACTGATTAAAGAGACATCTGATGAGAACTGGGATATGGGAAAATTGTTGTATGAATTAACGCAACATCGTCCTGAAGAGAAGATAATTTCATACTGTGAATCCCATGACCAGGCACTCGTTGGCGATAAAACCCTTATATTCAGAATGTTAGATGCTGAAATGTATATAGGAATGAACAAATCCTATCATAGTATCAATATTGACAGGGGTATTGCACTGCACAAGATGGTAAGGCTCATCACTTTCAGTACTTGTGGAGGCGGATACCTCAACTTCATGGGAAATGAATTTGGTCATCCGGAATGGATTGACTTTCCGCGCGAAGGGAATAACTGGAGTTATAAATATGCACGTCGTCAATGGCAACTTGCAGAAAATAAAGATCTTAAATATTACAACCTGGCCAAATTTGACAAGGCAATGGTGAAACTTCACCATGATTTCAAAATACTTGACGATCTCTTTGTTCATAAATTATATGAAAATAATGCAGATAAAGTAGTTGCTTATATGCGAGGTGAGTTGCTATTTGTCTTTAACTTCCATCCATCAGTCTCATTCACCGACTACGGTATACCTGTACAAGGAAAATTCCGGATTGTCCTGGATACTGATGATCCTATTTTTGGTGGCTTCAACAGAACAGACAGAAAAATTATTTACCTTTCAATAAGAAAAGCAGAAAGGAACATAATAAATGCTCCCTTATATCTTTATCTTTATCTTCCCTCCAGAACAGCACTGGTATTTAAAAAAGAAGCTATCCGTAAAGCAACTGATATTTAATCGATCCATCGAAGCAGAGCAAAATCCTGTTTGTGAGGCAGATCTTTGTGTTTAGGATAAATGCGTATTCCATAAAAGTAAGAACCTGCTTTTTCTGGTATAAGAGTAGCCTTGTAAAGACATTTACTACTTTTACAACTTAACATTTTAAACTCCTCACTTGCAACATATTCATGTTGACCATCCTTCCCCAGCCTGGTAATTATGAACTCAACACCGACGCTTTCCTGCGATATCCCCTTGATATCGAGAGCAATTTCTGCTTTATATTCCTGCCCGGAGCGATAAACATTTTCACCTGCACGTTCAAAACTATAGTTTATTACCTCAATATTATCCCACTCATCTATCATCTCTTTCTTCCATGCGGCCAGTCCTTTCGCCTTCTCAAAGTTGTTCGCAACCAGGTATTTATTACGTTTAAACAGTTTAGAATAATATTTTTCATAATAGTCATCCAGCATTCTTTTCATTGTAAATTCAGGAGCAATCTTAACCATTGTATTTTTTACATGACTTATCCACTCAACAGGTACACCCTGCTCATTAAATGAATAGTAAGCAGGGACTATTTCATATTCAAGCATGTTATAAATTGTCTCTGCATCAACATCATCCTGAAGGTCCTGGTTTTCGAAGATCCTCTTTTTGGGTAAAGCCCATCCTGCAAATGCCCTATAGCCTTCAACCCACCACCCATCAAGAACACTAAAATGAATTGTTCCATTCATAACAGCTTTTTCACCACTGGTTCCGGAAGCTTCAAGTGGCCTTGTAGGTGTATTAAGCCAGACATCAACACCCCTTATCAGGTATTTGGCTAACTCAATATCATAATTCTCCAGAAAGATTACTTTCCCTGTAAACTGTGGCATCTGTGATACTTCATAAATTCTTTTTATTAGATCCTTACCTCCACCATCATTCGGATGAGCTTTGCCGGCATAGATAAACTGAACCGGTTTCTCAGGGTTATTAACTATTTTCTCAAGCCTGTCAAGATCTCTGAAAAGAAGAGTAGCTCTTTTGTATGTGGCAAATCGTCGGGCAAATGCAATCGTAAGTACTTTCTCATCCAAATGGTTGCTTATACTCAACAGTGTGCGCGGACTAACATGTTTATCCATCATGTCGGAATGAAGTCTTTTCCTTAAGTTTGAGAATAAATTCCTTTTAAGCTCCGTTTTGACTTCGTAAATTTTCTTATCATCCACACTATACAGTTTCTCCCACAGTTCTCTATTGGTCTGGTCAAAATTGTGTGACCCTGTCAGTTCTTTATAAATGTCCCTCCATTCCGGAGCAGTCCAGGTAGGATGATGAACTCCGTTCGTTACATATCCAATGAAAAGTTCTTCTCTTAGAAAGCCTGGCCACAACTTATTGAACATCTTCTGGCTAACCGCTCCGTGTAATCTACTTACACCATTCATCTCCTGTGACATACGTGTTGCAAGGAAACTCATGTTAAATTTTCTATCAGGATCCCCTTCACAGCGACCCAAAGCAATTAATTCATCCCACGTAATATTCAGCCTGGTATGATAATAAGAAATATACTTACGAAGCAGATCCTCCTCAAAGGCATCATGCCCAGCGGGAACAGGGGTATGAGTTGTGAACAGCGTTGATGACCTCACTGCCTCAAGTGCCTGCCTGAATGTAAGATGGTTTTCATCGATAAGGGTTCTGAGTCTCTCCAAACTAATAAATGCTGAATGGCCTTCATTACTGTGATAGATATCAGGTTTCAATCCCATGGCAACCAGGGTTCTGATCCCTCCTATTCCAAGAACCAGTTCTTGTCTCAACCTGTTTTCATGATCGCCCCCATATAAATAATGAGTAACCGTCCTGTCTTCTATTGAATTATCATCAAGATCGGTATCAAGAAGTACAAGTTGTACTTTCCCAACCATTGCTACCCATACACGAATTTTTATAACTCTTCCTGGCCAGGCTATACTTACGGTAAGATGGTTTCCTTCAGTGTCAATAACGGGATTAATTGGCAGACGGGCAAACTCTTCAGGATCATAAATTGAGAGCTGTTCTCCTTTGGGCCCAAGTTTCTGCTTAAAATAACCATATCTATAAAGTAACCCGACACCTGTGATATTTACATTTGAATCACTGGCTTCCTTTAGGTAGTCACCTGCAAGTATTCCAAGTCCACCTGAATAAATCTTAAGGCACTGGTGTATGCCAAATTCCATGCTAAAATAGCCAATTGAAGGTTCCTCCTGATCATAAGGCCGATCCATATACTTTCTGAATACACTATATACCCTTTTAAGATCAGCTACATAGTCCTCATCATCCTCCAATACCAGAAGTCTCTTATAATCAATCTTTTCAAGAAGCAACTTAGGATTATGATAGACATTATCCCATAGAGAAGGATCCATCCTTTTAAACAATAATTCAGCCTCTGAGTTCCATGACCACCACAGGTTATTTGCCAGTTCCTTCAGGGAAGCTAACTTTTCGGGAACATCGCTTTGTATATAGATGTCTTTCCACACAGGCATCTGGTGGGGTTTGCGAACAATCAAATCAGGAGCTTCAACAAACCTTGCGAATTCTCTTGGCTCATTTCTCCTTTCACTGCTATTATCAAGAGCCAGTTTATAGGCGGTGAAATAATGTTCCACCAGGCTATCCCACATAGCGATACGTGATATCGCATGAGCCTTCTGCCTGGCAAGTTTTATCTCCTTGTCGCTTAACCCGATAAACATTGACATAAAATCTCGGATATTACCTATAACTTCACTTTCATTATCATCAGTCCTTTCAATTATAGATATCCCATTGCCATGATCCTTAAAATAGTCTCTGACCCATAGTCCAAATCCCGAAAGGGATGTAGTGACCGTCGGTATGAAAAACATCAGGCTCTCAAGAGGAGTATATCCCCATGGTTCGTAGTAAGATGGGAAAATTGAAAGATCAAAACCAATAAGAAGATCGAAATATGTAATATTGAATATCCCATCGTTACCATTCAGATATGAAGGGACGAAAATGATCTTAACCCTTGAGCTCTGATCATTATGAAGATCATTTTCAACCAATTTCTGTAGTATAGGATCAGATTCCGGATAATGAAGGTAATGAGTAAGGTATCTGTCACCACCGTTTACTGCTCCGTTGTTATATAAGATATCAGCTATATCCTGCCGTGGACCTTTATGATATGCTGGCATAAGGATAAAGGTAATACACTCTTTTTCAATGAGATTATCCTTTTGTAGCTTACCGAGAGAATCGATGAAGATGTCAACTCCCTTATTACGAAATTCATATCTTCCACTGTTTACTACCAAAACACAATCAGCAGGAACAGAATATCCCAGTACAGCCTCAGCGACAGCAATCAATTTCTCTCTGGCGATTCTCCTTTTTTCCTCAAAAATATCATCAGCAGGAACAAACGTATCTTCGAAACCATTAGGAGTGACGATATCAACATCCTTCCCCAGAAAATGGCTGCACTCTCTTGAGGTTATCTCACTTACAGTGGTGAAAACATCTGCTTCAAAGGCAGATATTTTTTCCAGTGATTGTTTAGCTACGACATTGAACTCCCTGGCAATCTGTGCAGGGACATACTCCTTCATCTTACCGTAAAGCGGACGATTATTTCCGGCAACACAACGGCCAAGAACTGTAGCATGTGTTGTAAATGAGGTAGCAATCCAGGGTGCAAATTTTTTCAGATATAATATCCCTGTTCCTGTCATCCACTCATGAAACTGAGCAATTGTATTTTGATTTTCATGATAAAAAACGGAAAAACTTTCTATTAGTTTACCCGCTGCATACCCAAAAAGAGCAGGTTCTACATAATCCCATTGACCTGTTATACTGTCAAGTTTAAAAGCTTCCCAGAAACTTGCAAATATCTCATTTTGCTGACCGAAATATGGTGTAAAATCAATGAGAAAAACAATTGGTTTTCCTGAAATATTCCATCTCCCAATCTTTACTCTTAAGCCTTCTGACGTGGCAAAAGCTTTCCATTCGACAAATAGTGATTCATCAGGAATAAATTCCGGATTAGTAACATCTTCCCTCCAAACATCAGGTCCAATAAGAATATAATTGTCTCGAAGTTCATTTACGATATTAAGTGCTTTTGTAGAGATAACAGTGTGTATGCCTCCTACTTTATTACATACCTCCCAACTGGTTTCAAAAATAAATTCAACCTTCATTATAACTATTTATTTGTTTTAGATTACTATTCCACTTTCTTTCTCCTCACTGCAGCCTATACAGGAGTTATTTTTTAATCCCTTTGGTTTTTGTTTTTGCTGATCTCCCTGTAGGTTTTTTGACAGGTTTTTTCTCAGAGGTTTTGGTTTCCTTTTTTACTGGAATTTCAGTTGTCTTCTTAGACACTTTATTAACAGATATCTTTTGAGGAGCTTTGGAATCTTTCTTAACAGCCAAACTTTTACGAGGTTTTGCTTTTACTGCTTTTTTTGTCAATCTCGTAATTTCTTTAGCCTGATTATCAATAATAATATCTTTCTCTATGATCTGTGAACCCAGCTTAAATATTTTATCCTGTTCCGCATTATCCGGAAACAATCTCTTCAGCCTGATTTCAAAATCACTAAGAACGTTCATATAATTCATAAATGCATCATATGGATTTTCATATGGATTGAAATATGCATGAACCTCTCCATCTGAAAAGAACTTTGTCGCCATATAATAAAAATGATCACTCGACTGAAGATAATCCCAATCCATTTTAATTTGATTATCATCGCAATTTTTAACCATACCAGCAAGGCTATATAATTTATTATGGGCTGCAATTTGCAGATCATTTCCCAGCCATGCAGTGATGTCTCGTTCTTCATCTGCCCAGGAGATCGCTGAAGGGATATTTATTGCTGATACCGGCTGTAAAATATCGGCAACCTCCGTTGGTGTCATAAATTTGAATGGGGTTTTTTTGATAACAGCTTCCGGCAAATGATCAAGGAACTCAAATATTCCAGATTCTTTCCAGTTATGTTCTCCGAAAGTCTCATAGTCGAGAAAGATGTTTAACAATTCACTTTTAGGAGCAAGTTTATTTATCCATGAAGCATATTTATTAGCAGTTAAGGGCCATTCATTCCAGTCTCTGTTTGAAAAACGGAATGCAATATCATCGCTTAGAACAAAGTTTCTCAGGAGTACTTTAAGTCTCGGGTTAATTGTATTACAGTACAGATAGTTAGGGCTCTTCCAGCCCAAAACATGTTTGGCCCCTTCAGTTAGAATAGACTTAAATCCCATTTCTGCAATCCATGATCCTATTGTATCTGAGTATATTAATTCAGTATTCCGAAATGATTTTGCTTCAACTCCCAGGAATTCTTTTAATAAACTTTTATGCTTGTTTACCTGATGTTCAAATTCACTTCTGTCTTTCAAAGAGGCCAGAGAATGTGAGTTGGTCTCAGCCAGGAATTCAACCATACCAGTTTCTGCAAGCTTCCTGAAAGAGTCAAGAACTTCAGGAGCATAAAGTCTGAACTGATTTATTGCCAAACCAGAAAGGGAAAAGGTCACTTTGAATTTTCCTTTATGCTTAACAATAAGATCATAAATAATATCATTGGCAGGAATGTAACATTTATCTGCCACTTTTCTCATTATTGACTCATTTGAGAAATCATCATAATAATAATGGTCATGTCCCAGGTCAAAAAACCTGTATCGTTTAAGCCTGAAAGGCTGATGAACCTGAAAATATAAGCATATTGCTTTTTTGCTTGTTATACTCATAATATTAATACTTAACGTTCTCAATAACTCTGTTATAAATATCCCTTACATGTCTGGCAGAATTATCCCATTTGAGTCTTATAACTTCTTCTTTACCATTTTTAATATACATTTCTGCCAGGGCGGGGTAATTAAGGATTCCATAAATTGCGTCTGCCATTGCATCAATATCCCAGAAGTCTGTTTTTACTGCATGAGTAAGTATCTCCGCTACCCCCGACTGTTTACTAATAATAACCGGAACATTTGACTGCATAGCTTCAAGAGGGGAGATACCAAATGGTTCAGATACTGATGGCATTACATAGACATCGCTCATATCAAGCATGGAAAAAACATCAGAACCTTTAAGGAATCCGGTAAAATGAAACCTGTCTGTTATCTTGAGCGAGGCGGCTCTTCTTATCATTTTTTCTGTCATATCACCAGAACCTGCCATTACAAACCTTACATTGTCCATTACCTTTAAAACCTTATTTGCAGCTTCAATAAAATATTCAGGACCCTTCTGAAGGGTTATCCGGCCTAAGAAAGTAACAACCTTTTCATCAAACCCTTTTCTAATGAAATGGTTTTCAGAAATTGTTACCGGTTCTACAGCATTATAAACAGTTTCAATTTTAGACGGATTGATATTGTATTTGTTAATAACAATATCTCTGGTCAGATTACTAACAGTAATTATTTTACTGGCAGCATCCATTCCACTCTTTTCAATATGATATACATCGGGATTGACACTACCTCCACTCCGGTCGAAATCGGTAGCATGAACATGTATAACAAGTGGCTTGCCTGAGACTTCCATTGCTGCAATTCCAGCAGGATATGCAAGCCAGTCATGAGCATGAATTATATCAAATTGATTCTCTTCAGCTATCACAGAAGCGACGATAGCATAATTATTTATTTCATCCATCAGGTTACTACCATATTTACCGGAGAAATCGACCATCCCTCTTTTATTAGTCTTCACAAATAGACTATATCCTGCAACTTCAGATTTGGTTACTTTCCAAAAATCTTCCGGATCGGTATACGGTACAATTTTAGATAATACTTCAATTTTTTCGAGTGGACGCTTAAATCCCTTATAATAAACCTTTTTAAATGCAACCGGTACCTTGTTCGCACCAATAAGTCTTACAATATCCTGATCCTCATCACCCCAGGCCTTGGGAACAACAAATATTACCTCAAGGTTATCAAGAGTAGCCATTCCTTTTGTCAAACCATAGCTGGCAGTACCTAATCCTCCTGAGATATGAGGCGGAAATTCCCATCCAAACATTAATACTCGCATTTTCAACCTCTATTTATTATTCGAATACTTTGTTTCAAGCAGTGATATAATCCTCAATACTTCACCAACGCTCCATGCCTGTGAGATGGCGCCCTGTGGTAAATGAGGCGGATCTCCATCATAAATTTCTGAAATCGTACTTATTCCATGCTCACTCATTACATCTTCAAGACCAAAAATAAGATTTTGTACTTTCTGAACACCAAGATTTCCATGGACTTTCAGCCAACCTTCACAGAAGGGACCATATAACCATGGCCATACTGTCCCCTGATGGTATGCTCCATCCCTCTCTTCCTGGGTTCCTTTATATATTCCCTTGTATAACACATTACGAGGTGAAAGAGTTCTTAACCCACGAATAGTGACAAGATCTTTATCTGCAATATCCAGTACTTTTTTCATCTGTTCTTTGTCAAGCATAGAATACGGCATAGAAACAGCAATAACCATATTAGGCCTGATATAACTATTTTTCCCTTCCTCATCATTAACATAATCTGCAAGATAACCCAGGTTATCATCCCAAAATAATTCAAGAAATGATTTTTTAATCAACTCAGGAAGAAATTCAAATTCTTTAACAAATTTTTTATCTTTTGCTATCTTAGCCAACTCAAGAGAGAAACAAATAGCATTATACCAGAGCGCATTTATCTCAACAGCATAACCTCTGCGTGGAGTAACAGGAGAGCCGTCAACAACAGCATCCATCCATGTAAGAGCTTTACCAGGTGCATCCGCATAAATAAGCCCATTTTCTCTCATATGAATATTAAAGGCTGTTCCGTTTTTATAGGCATGCAGAACCGATTTTGCTGCTTCACCATACCGATCCCATCCATCTGCCCCCCCTTGTTCAACATACTGCTGAACAGCCCAGAAAAACCATAGAGGAGCATCAACTGAATTAAATGCAGGATTACTCGCATCTCCCATATTAGGGAATAGTCCATCCTGCATACGGTCTACCTGGGTATCCAATACACTTCTGTAAAGAGCCAGCTTGTGACGTGCCGAAGCTAATCCCGGGAGAGAAATGAATGTGTCTCTTCCC
>Ga0307376_10001300_pt1 | contig 27540 bp, 26 predicted proteins | sample TR2MG_FD_202536 | JGI IMG/M metagenome (GOLD analysis project Ga0307376, IMG submission 202536) | Soil microbial communities from Risofladan, Vaasa, Finland - TR-2 | ecosystem: Environmental > Terrestrial > Soil > Coastal area > Acid sulfate soil | place: Finland: Risofladan, Vaasa | collected...
TACTAACAGTTAGCAGATCAGGTTCAACTGCTACATATAAACTTGACTATAAAACAACAGAGAGCGATTTTATTCTTACAACTTGTGAAATGGAGATTTCTTCAACTGGTGCTACATATAATATGACAAATGATGGAACAGCATTTGTTGTGTATTTCCCAAATAACCTAGCCATACCAAGGGGCGAACTAACTTATTTCTTTACTATAAGTCATCCTTCAGAAGGAAACATAGCACAATATTCCACACAATTTATTTTTAGACAAGACTTGAGTGATTTTACAATGTCAGACGTTGTTTCTGACGGAACATCTTATACTGTATATGATATTCCTACGGTGGAAAAAGACTATTACGATGCCATTAATCAAAGGGATTTCGAAGTTCAAGTAATGCAACAATTGCTTACAACTCTAACATTTAAAGATTACAGAATGTTGACTGACTTTATTAATTTTAAATTTTCAAATACAACGGGTATTCTTCGTAATATGCAATTAAATGATGTAGATTTAGTTGCCGTTACATCAATAAGATGTGGAGCTCCATTGCTTCCAGTTGTTGGAGATCGTTATATTGTCGGTCGGGGAAGTACTGGAGATTGGGAAGATTATGATGATGATATTGCAACTTATACCAGTGATGGTACTTCTTATATCTGGGTTTTTACTGAACCAAAATCACAGCAAATGGTTTATGTAACAAATGAAGATTATAAGTATATTTATTCTGACTTGGGATGGGTAAAACCAGAGTACGAGATTCCGCTTCAAATTTCTGTTGATGTATTTAGGGAAAGTACATATACTGGATCCCTTGGTGCGCTCACGCAAGAAATTAGGGATACTTTAGTGACTGCTTTTACAGATAGGTTTGGAATTAATGCAGAAATATATAGATCTGAAATTATAGATGTTATACAAGGCGTTGATGGAGTTGATCATTGTAGTTTGCTTACTCCTGAATCTAGTATCTTTTTTAATTTTGATATTAATTATTTTACACAAACAGAGCTTCTAGAATATGCACCAGAGTATGTATATTTTACAGAAGACGATATAACAATTAGGATATTCTAATATGGAAATATTGCTTAACAAAGTAGACCCAAATATACCTCAATTAAAAAGATTTATTACAACAAGTGCTGCAAGGGAACTGTCCGCACTTTCGACTCCATGTTATTATCCGAAAACGAAAAAATTCTATTCTGAACTATTGTATTTATTAAAAGTTACCGATAAAGATATAAAAGAATTTGTAAAAAGAACATATAAAGGAACAAAAGCAGAAAAGTTCAAATTGCCTAACGATGCTGGTACAAGCATTTTAGTTTTTATTATGCATTATTTTCTAATAAAAAGAGATCAATCTGCATTTTCAACAACTATGGTTTATTTTATGGTTATTCAATATGCAAGATTGATGTATAAGCAAATACAATATTGTCACGAAGACACTTTTAAATATACTCTTGATACATTGACAAGAACTCATTTATTTTTCAGAGAAAAATCAATTCCGAATAGTCTATATTATCTAGCGAATCAAATGCAATCCAATTATGCAAAAGATATTAAAAATTGGGATGTAGATAGAATTATTGCATTTTTAAGTGCTGCAAGAACAAGAATTTCTCAAAGTGTTAAAAGTTTTGCGAGAAGTTATTATAGTAATAAAAAGTCTGGGGCAATGATTAAAACTCAGGGTGAGATAAGCGATGATGAATCTAATAATTATCAGTATCAAGTTCTTGAAAAAGGTCAAAAAATAGTTGATGATATTGCAAAGAAAATTACTTCATATAAAGTAATTGATATGAAAGCATTTGAAGAAGCAAAACAAATAAGTAAGATTAAAACCTCAATTGCAACTTTAATTGTCAATGGTGTAACAAACGAAAAACATTTCAATAATGTTAAGATGTCATTACAATTATTTATTAAGGAAGCAAAAAGCGTTGATATGGTATGTGGGAATGAATTTTATACTTATGTTAAACGTATGATGGCAATTAAAAGGACAGTTGCTCAATTATATTTCAAAGCTCAAATAAACATACTTCTCATAGAAATTTTAAAAGAAGTTGGTTATCTTAAAACATATGAGAAGTACACGTCACAAACTCAATTCATTATAAGCTCTTTCTTAGCATTCTATTTAACAATAATGTTAAGAAGAAGCATTTGTAATACTTAAAGTCCAAAAGTAGTTCTAAGCCCTCCGGTTAATCTACTTAACAGATCTGTCTCTTTTGCTTTCGTTGTAGTAGATACTCTATCAGGCGGATTATTTTTTTCTTCATCTGTTAACTCTTCTTGTGTAGAAGCTTGATTTTTTGTAATTGCAAGCTCTTCAATACCACGTCTTCTTCTTGTATTTTCTTGTTGATCTGCAAATGTATATTCTCCCGGTATTGTCGAAAAATTTTCAACACCAGGTTTAAAAGTATCGCTTGGACCAATTGATGCATCAAGGTAGGAGTTTAGAGTGGGCCTTGCTCTTCGATTTTCTGTGTCTGCTAGCATACTACTGAATAAGCTTCCGAAGTCAATTCTAACATCCACAATACCCAATCTTTGGTTATATGCAATTTGTTGCTGATCACCACCTTTAATAACAGTGATGTTTGATATGAATGCTGGGTCTAGATTATATATACCAGGAGAAACAATCTTATGAATAAATGGCCAACTATATGTAATTCCGTCTGTAGAAATTGGAATTCCTAATAACATAATTGCAGCAATTGGTGCAGCAATATATTTTCTTGTTGATTCCTCACTTGATGGATTTGGATTATAAAGTCTTACTGTTATAGTATATGATGGTTGAAAAGAACTTCCTTTCCAAACCATAGGAAAGTCAATTCTTGATCCAGCCATCAATTTAGAAACAACATCTACACCGCCCATAACGCTAGAAGGCAAAAGGCTTCTCATTACTCCTGCTGCTGCGGCACCGCCTTTTTGAAGGAGGGTGCCAGCTATGTTACCAAATTTACCCATTCCTTTTATATCACCTGTTACTGCATCAAACACTTCCCCCATATCTCTACCACCACGAATCTGTGCTAAAGATGCAGCAGCATCAGAACCAACATTTGTTAAGCTTTGCAGAAAGTTTTCTCCATATTCATTTGAAAAAGAATCGCTTGGAAAACTATCAGCTTGATATGCAAGGACTAGGCAACCCTCAGTACTGTAGTTAGTCGCATATTTTGGTTGAGCTAAATTAAAGCCATGAGCATTGAGTATACTTAAATATGACAGATTTCTATGGGATATACTATTTTCATCAAATCTAAAAGCGGGAGATCTTCTAAATAGGTTTAGACCTCTTGAAAACGAAGGAATCCCAGGAAATATTTTTACAATCGGCATAGAGTTTTCCATGACTGTTTGTGATCTACCTTGCATCGTTTCATCAGTAAGATTGCCAGGAGGCAACCCTATTGTATAATCAATTGTAGTCATTTTTTTATGTAGTTTTGCCATTTTTAATAATCTCCATCAACTTCACCCATCATTAAATATCTGTCGAAGTCACCACCCACATTTCTTGCCATCTGTCCACCATTATTTATCATAGCTGTTGTTTGATTTTGTATGTTAGTTGACAATATTGTTGTTTGCTGCGCTACATTTGCGGAGCCTTCTTTTGCATTAGCTTTTCCACTGTCAATTAATTTTTTGGTTGAATCTGCAATTGCAATTCTGTTTGCCTCAGTTTGTGCCCAAGTTTTCTGTGCTTCTTGTTTTGCTAATTCACTTGCATTAGTAAATTGCTTACTCACTCTGTCGGTTATAGGTACATCTCTATCTAAAACGTATTGATCATATCCACCAGTTATACCCAGAGACAATTGATACTTTTTGAAGTTCTCTTGAACTGCTTCTGAGGTCATTGGCTTATATTTTGTATTTCCTTTAAGCCAACTCATGAATGCTTTTTCTCTTTTTATTCCGTATCCTTGAGCATCAGTGCCCATCCACTTTGCACCATACCCACCCCGTCTAAGCCATTCTTGTCTTGCTGCTTGAATTTGCAGTGGAGTATAAAGCAAATACTCTTGGATGTTTTCCTGAATATAGCTTCTCTGTGCTGCAGCTATACTAACTTGATTAGCTTCACCCCACATACCAATATCTTGAATCCATTCTTTTCCCTGTGCAGTACTAGCCACTAATTGTATAGCCCTCGATCCTTCAAACCCTTGAGCGCCGCCTTGTCTTGCTGCTTTAAGTTGCTCAGCTGATTTTTTGCTAACACTACCAGACAATATAGCAGCTTTTCTGTCCCACTCATCCAGTTTACTTTTAAATCTTGCTGATATCCCAAGCCAGTCATCGATCTTTTTGCCCAGTTTCCACCCAAGATAAAATGCAAGAGCAGCAGACATAGCGCCGGCCATAACTCTTAAAAATGATGGATTTGTAAATACTTTTGTTACAATACCACCAAGTAATGGACCAACATTTTTAATTTTAAATAAAAGAGCCTTGAAGATTCCACCTTTTCCAAGAAATGCTCCTTTAATAATCCCCGTCAATCCCGCACCCAAATACTTGAAGATTCCACCTATTCCACCACGAGTAAAACCAAACAACATCGGAAGAATAAACATCAAAGCAGTTGATAGTAATCCCCCAACTCTTTTGAAAGTCTTACCCAGAAATCCAAATGCACCTTTCCCTTTAGCTCTCCGAGAAGCTCTAACAAGCCGTTTCGCTTCTTTCTGTGCTGCCTTTCTTCTTTTAGCTCGCACTTTTTCAAGTTTGTCCTGAACAGATTTTTGCTTTTTTTCAAGTTTAGCTATTCTTTGTGCTTCTTTCTTTTTCTCTTTCTTTGTAAATTCTCTTTGAACTTCCCACAGTTTCGCTTCTCTCTCCTCTTTCATTTCCTCTGGTATTGAACCTTTGATCCATACGGGCATTGCATCATGTTTTACTGCAAATTTTGCCATTTGTTTTGGCATATATTTCTCGTACTCAAGCTGAGTCATTGAACCTTCAACTGCTTGTGCAGATCCATATATTTTTTCAAGTCGTCCTTTGCCTATTGTCAGTCCAGCAAATTTTGTAACTTCACGAGCAAGTCTTCTTTTTCCCAGTTTGGATGCATACGCTCTTATTGCTTCGTCCCGTGATTCTCTTCCTTCACCCATAAGAACTGAGCCAAGTCTACCACCTAAACTTATAGTACTGGCAATAATGTTGTTTAGAGCTCCACGCATCTTGCCAAAGATAGACCACGCACCTTGTCTAATACCTTCTAATGGTTTATATTTCGTACCTGTTATAGCTGTTGATAAATCTCTTGTTGCTTCAGCTGTTGCTCTGGTGTACATTGCGATTCCGTCAAGCCGATACATTGTACCCGTATAAAGGATTCCAAGGTTTTCGTTCATCGCAGTAAACGGTTGTTTTTCTTTGGATAAATGTCCTTTATAACCGCCACGTGCCTTGAAGAAACCAAATATTGGTTTAAATGGCAGTCCAAATACTGTACGGAAAGATTTTTGAAGATACAGCAATGTTCGGAACGTTGGATGTTCAATCATCATTTTTTGCCATACTTGTTCCCAAGTACCAATTTGTGCACCAATAGCAGACTGAATTGCAAGTAGAGATCTAAGCATTCTTCTTTCTGATGGTTCCTCATATTGAGTTTGAACTTCTTGTAGTGCTTTGAAAAATCCTTTAACTATTCCGGTTTTTTGTTGTGCATGAAGGTCACCAATATATGTGTCCATTTTGGCAAGAGCTCCAGTTTGCCATCTAATTGAGTGAGCCGACATAGCTTTTTGAATGGATATTTGCTTATCCATTCGTTCCAAAAGTTTATCTATAGGCATTACTACTTCTGCAGCATGGACTTGTGCCAACCCTCCCTTACCAACTACACCACCTTTGGCCATTTTGGGTATTTTTTCTTTTGTCTTTTTGGTCATTACAAGACCCTTACCTATTTTCTTGGACTCTTTTACCCCTTTTTCTTTACCAGTAAAGAATGATTTTAATGAACCACCAACACCACTTAACGAACTACTAATATTCGCTTTCATTCTAGCAGTTGCAGTTTTAAATACATCTGTTTCTACAAATCTAGACACATAATATCCAAAAATTGGTGATGTTTTGGCTAACGCCATCGCAACCATTTTTTGAGGATCGTATTTAACATCATCCTGAGCTGCTTTTAAGGTTTGACTTAAAGCATCTTTTGAACCCTTTGCTAAATTCCATGCAATACCAGATAATCCCTTGCTGACATCTGTAACTGTCATGCTGAGTTTTCTAAGGACCTGATTCATTGATGTTTGAATAGAAGCAATGGAACCGTCGCTTGAGATATCTCTATCAATTTCACTCATTTTTTGGTCAATTTGACTTTGCATATTTGAAATCGCACGATTCACATTACTTATCTCAGAGATACGTTGATCCTTATGATCTGCTGGAGCTGTAATACTTCCGGGGGTTTTTGTTGGTTTGTCAGCCATCTAATATTCCTCTTAAGCTACTATTTTAAATAATTTGGTTACTACTGGGTCATGTGGAGACATCTCAGCGAAAACACATGCTACTTCCGATAATGAAATTAGTTCTTGCATTGGTGTTGTGTACTGATTTTTACTTCTAAATGCATTATAATATGCATAATTTAGTGCTGAAAATAACATTTGAAATCTATTTATGCTTTTTAGAAGAGATGGCATATGTACAATCATCAATTTTAAAGCAACCACCATCTCTGTCAATCTTTGTGTAAAATCTTGCTCTGCTAAAGTTGTATCATTACCAAATAATTGTGAAATTAACCTATAATAATTTCCTAATTCTTTATTTGCATAATCTGGACCTCGTTTTTCAAGATTTGCGATATATTTCATCAATTCACTGATTTTCTTTTTATCGGGATAATTTACTTTAAAGTAATAATCGACAAATTCTGTATAATATGAGTGTAAATATTTAAAAAATGTGCTAGAAAACTTTGAAAAATCTCTTCCGGCTATCAAATGCATACATTCGTGCATTGTTGTGGAAACAAGTTCATTATTTGCTGCAGTTCCAATGATTGAAACCGAATTTTCGATTAAAACTATAACTTTTTTATCTTTAACATGATAAAATCCAAGAATATACTTTTCTGGACCTGCTGTAAGTTTTGATTTGATAAAAGAAAGCAAGTTTTTTGACTTATAACATGGCATTACAAGCTGTTTTTTCACAAGACTCTCAATTTGATCCGCTATTTTATTTCCCTTTGAAGACTTAACAAAAGCTTCAACGAATTTTTCTTTTAAAGAGTCAGATGAGTAAAATTTTGTACCATCTATTACCGTTTCAAGAGAAAGCGATATTGGTGCAGCCATTAGTTCCTGAATTTCCATATTTACCCCTTAAAAAATCTTAATGTGTCAACGAACCCTGTCGTTTCGTTGTAATTTTCTTTAACGTGTCTCATTATATCTTTATTTGTAAATGAAATACTTGGACTATCGTCATTCATATTCATAATGTCTTGCATTTCGCTAGATAATCCCCCAAATCTAGTTGAGTCAATCATCATAGGCGGATCATATTTTCTAACATACATACAAACAGCAGCGGATAGAGCAATGTCGTCGTGACATCCAGTATCTGCCTCTACTTTTCCACTTGATTTAGAAACAAGACCCGTAAGTTCTAGAGCTAGACGCTGTGATTTAACAGATTCCGGATATTGAGTCATATATGAGTATAAAGCATCAATCATCAACGGTCTTGTTTTTGCATTAGTTGATAATCCGGGAACAATTGTATTAACTCCACGTTTTTCTTTATAAAGCATATAGGAGTACTCGCTTGCATTTAAATGTTCGACAACTTGGTTTCCATATGAGTTAGATTCAACCACAATTGTTCCGGGGTACTCTGTTGCAGCAACTTTTACAACTTTTACGAAATCTAAGACTTTACATTTCCCCTGATACTCCCAAACTTGTTCTAATGTTTCATAATCCCATACTGTAATTGCTGATTTATCATTTCCATGCTCTGGAGCTGTATCGACTCCCATAATATAGTGTTTTTTAGGCACTGAGTTTTGAAATTTCCAAACTTCGCCGTTAAATATCTTAATTTTATCAATTGGCTCAACACAAGAGTTTTGCATTGCTTCAACTGTGTCGGCTTCAAAGAATGATCCCTCTGTTGGTAAGAATTTTAGTTCTAATTCCTGTGCAATTCGTTTTTGATCATAGTCAAACAATGCACACTGAGTATTATACCAACTAGGATCATTTGCTAACTCTGGAATCATCTTCCAGTGAATTACAAATGGTGTAAAGATATCATCATGCGAAATACAGTTCATATATCGTTCAAAATACCATTGACCAATACCAACTGTTTTATTTGGAGTCGAAAGAACAACTGTTCCATACGGTATTCCAGCTTTTCTGGCTTGCATTTGGTTTGTTGATAAAGCAGGAACCATTGAAGTCCAAGCTGTACTAATATAATTAACAAATGCTGCTTCGTCAATAACCAAAAAAGTAATAGCTTTACCACGAAGAGTTTTATCAGGAGCATTTGGGTTTACAGGCGATGCATAAGCCTTTGAACCGTTTGTTAAAATAAATGAACGCTCAGTTCTCTTTGCAAATCCACGACCCAGAAGCCCTCCAGGTGGTTTCATCCAATCAGGAAGTTTTTCAACCATACCACGAATAACTCGGGCAAAGTCAGTAGCTTCAGCACCGTCTTTTGATATAATTCCTATAACAACATTGTCATAAAATGTTGTTAACCATGCTGCATACGCTTGAACTACAGTTGAAATACCGATCTGACGGCTCTTCAGTACTAATACATATCTTTTAAGGTTAATAAGGTCAATTAGCTCTGTTTGTTTTGCATAAGGGCGAAATAATACATCCTTGCCAGGAAGCTCCAAATAAACGTAATTATTACAAAAATAATTGAAGCTTGCACGACATTTTAAAAACTCAGCAACATATTGATTAGCTAAATTTTTTAATTGTAATGGTTTCCTTTGTTTTGCCATACTATTCCCCTTATTATTTTGTTCTAACTTTAGGTTAGTGTCCTATTAGTTCGCATAAGATGTAACATAGCTGATGATCCCCATTCTTTTTGTCTTAAAAAGGTAAGATGGCTAGCTCTAAGGATATACATACCGGTGAAATCTTTAGTTGAATCAATTTTTGTATCGAGTTTTACAGCTTCACCAACTTCCATCAGATTAAGAATTCTCATACTATTTTCAATCTCAATTGATATCTCGGTTATTGCGGATACACGCCTTGCATATTTTGCTTTGATAAAAGACTCACTTAGTTCATATCCGGTATGATCTTTATGAATTGATACACGACTCGTTATTGGCATTGCTTCTTGGTCAAAGAATATTTTATTTCCCTTTGAGATTAATCCATATTCTTTTGAAAGATCCTGAAGGTTTGTATCAATTGTGTAAAATAGTCTATCTTTTGGTTTAACAATATGCCTTATATTTGGAGCCATAAAAGCAAAGGCTGAATTTCCTTTATATGTAGTTGTAAAATTCTTTGTGGTATAGAAATTTTTACCATCTGTACATTTATCAATTATTTTAGTATTATCTGCTCCAAGAGGAAGCTGATAAATTACAAATTTACTTGACGAGGTCATTTTTGCTGTCAAGTTTTTTACACATACTTTGTTATCATGAGTACAAAATATTGCGGCCATTCCATCATAGATACCAAAAGTTCTATTTAAATACTTTAGATTTTTGTAAAGAGTACTTGAAGGAATTAAAATCTGGTCGATTTTTTCTTTATTAGCTCCCTGTGTATCAATTTTTGAAGTTGCTTGGGTTTTTGATATTAGATCATTTATAGTAGCTGTTAGAGTCATATTGTGATAAACATAGTTAACAAGCCAGTTCATCGTGGCAAATGCTTTTCTTGAAACACATACTATTGTAATAGGTTGTCGATCTTTTTGAATATTTTGAGGGCTTGGAACTGATACTTGTAATGGCATATCAGATGATAAGTACATTAGCTCAAATTGTATTTGCTCCATTGGAATCGAAGGAGCGGTACCGTACAACCTACTTGTTAGTTTTAAAGGCGTTTGTCCATATATCTTTTCTAAAATAATATCATTTGGATCAGCAAATATTTTAAGAATAAATGTCTGATATGGTGCATCAATTGATGTTATAATAGATACAGAATATAAGTCAGGAGTTAAGTCAACTTTTCCAATTTTTAATTCAAATTCGTATGTTCTGTTAGGACTCCAATATCTACTACTTTTATTTTCTGCCATCCTACCATCCTCTTTCAGGTGATTTTTATTTTGTTCCAAAAAAATCTAAACGAAAAAAATGGGGAAAGTTTCCTCCCCATTTTCGATCTACGGCATCATGATAGTTGAAGTCTTTCTAAGACATCATACATTCTTGTCGGGATAACAAGAACACTCTCTGCCGCATTTTCAAGAAGCCGCTTGCTATTCAAGTTCGGCTCAAGGCTACTGTATCTTGCAATCGCTAAAAACACTTGCCATGCAGATGGTAACGGAGGAACCGCACCTTCTTGTACTGGGGGATTTAATTCATCCAAAATTGCTGCTATCTTCTCTTTACGTTTTTTACCGATTCCCTCAATTATATCAAGCACAGATAACATCTCATCTTCATTCAATGTGCTGTTAAAACTTGATGTAATCATATCGGTAATGTCTTGTGTAAATACTTGCATATAGGAACCAACTGCGGTTGATAGTTGGGTGGTTGAACTTTCGATGTGAACCTGTCTCATTTCACCCAAGGAGAAGCCGAATATGGTGCGTCCAATTTGACGCCCTATGTTATCAATGGCTATACCAAAACCCAGTGTTGCCGCTCTTGTACCGTTGTAGCTATTGTTTACAATCATAACCGGAAGTACATCTCCAGCTTGTGCAATACTTTGGCTACTTTGTAAAATAATTTCATTTCTCATTCGGCAAAAGGTATTCCAGAGGATTGTGTTTTCCTCAAGAATGGGCATGCCAACGCTTTGTATAGCGTCTCTAATTCTTTGATTGACAATATCGTTTCCTATAAATTTGTACATATCGGAAACGTATCCTGCATAGTTATATTCTTGTTCTTCAGGACCTTTTGTAAATATACCGATAAGGGGTGTATCTAAACCATCAGTTGGATGATTTAACTCAGGTACTTCCGAAAAGTTACGATTGGATTGTAACTCACGATAAACGACTTCACCATATCTATCGGTATAGCTGTATAAACCTTTGTAAGAGCGAGTTACGTCGAGACCCATTGTCCTTGCTCTCTCGCTGAAGGGTGTTCTCATTTATGTCTCCTTCCGGAATAATGTTATTGCCTGATACAATGGGTTTCAAGACTTCAACGATTTTCATTTTCATTGTTTCCTGAAACATTTCCATTGATCCGTCGAAAACAGCATGGGTTAGCATACTTGCGACAACGTCTAATGCACCATCCATAGTTGCATGACCAGTCTCCCCCCATCTGTTTTTCATTATAAAAAGTTGATTGTCTTTATCAAGAGATAGTATTATTTGAGCCTTGTATATTTTATCGTGGGCCGTTAGACCATTTCCAATACTTATGTTTCCATTGTCACCAGTGATGCAACCTCCTGATACTTTTGACTGTGTAATTGGCATTTATGCTCCTCTCAATCTATAATACAATCTTGAAACTAATAAGTTTCTTCCTTCATTTGTGTCTTCATATGGTGCATCAAGAACATCTAATATTTCAGGCATCATTCTTTTTCGTAATACATTTGATGTTAAAGGTAATTTAAATGGAGATATTATTTGGAATGGTCTTCCGCTCCAATAATACCTTACATGTCCCACCTTTGGACCGGTTAATAACATAGAAACAATTCCATAATCTACGAATGTTCTGTATTTAAATTTTACCTTTCTATATCTTCCAACAACAATGGCGATTTGATTTCGTGCATATTTTGCAACTGCAGGATTTCTTTTCCAAAATCTTTTTTGGTCTTCTTTAGTAACGAACCATCCACGCCAATCCTTATGCTTTATATGAAAAAAACCATCGTTGAATTTTATTATATCACCTTTTCTATAGTGCATTGCTGGATTGTCATTTAGATATTGTTTAACTACTTTGTAGTCATATTGCTCAAGTGTGAAGCTCTGTTTTACCCAAGGTAATATATCCTGCATTTTAAATCCTTTCGATGAAAGATCTTAAGTATATATCCCTCCCATCAAATTTGAAAGCTGGATGTTGAAGACCAACTTTGAACCGGTTTTCAAGTTCCCAAAAATATTTCATTCTTCCTGGAGTCCATATTGATGCATGTGGACAAGATGGTTCATTCAACAATTCTGTTGTTAATAGGATGTTTTTCTGTACAAAATCTACCACGTTCGGATTATCATTCAATATCATTTCTGCAAGCTGTATATAATTTGGAACAATAACATCAACTTGTCCACCCTTATGTAATACTGTGGACACAAGATAAATGAAATACTCAACTTGTGTAAATGACACATGCTCAAGGAAACGATAGATAACAACTCGATCAAATGTGATTGATGTTCGTTCCATAAACTCAAAAACATCCATGTTCAAATTCACATGCTTTGTTAGACGATCCCCATCATTATTCCAGGATTCTATATCACTTTCTACATGTGATGCTTTTGTTTCTGTGAAATACGATGTATCCACATTTAATATATACTTGGGAAACATCAAATTTTCTTGTGTTGACATTGGAAGCGGTTGAAATTTTCCAGCTGCAATATTTAATATTACCATTTTCACCTCACATTTTCGTAGACGATTGATTTTGTAAACGGCTCGATGTAAAATTTGAAATATCTTTCTCTGTCAACATCATCCGTATCCATTATTTTTAAGGTCGATTGGGATACTTCAAGCTCACCATATCCTAATAAAAAAATGTTGAACTTTCCATTTTTAACTGGTATCCCAAACAACGCGGGATTTTCAGATTCAAAAAACTCATCTCTCATTTTTTGTAGTCTTGTAAATAAAGAGTTCTTATTAACATCAAGCATTAAGCAAAGTTTTCTATAGATCTCGTCCATTGCTTTATAACGAAATGCAACACCTTTGATTGTTACTTCGTTATTATTATCCAATGCAATATAGGATTTCCTATCAATTGAAGAAACGAATGTTCTTAATACTTGCCTTTGTTCCAATGGAATGTGACCAATGTTTGTTACATGCAAAGGTCTTGTTAAAATCAAACCATCGTATTGACGAATTACAATTTCATCATCTTGAATGTTATTTATATTAATATAGTCATTGATAATAGACTCGGTGGTACCCCTTAGTAGAGATGTGATTCTTGGATTTTCTTTCATCATTTGTCCGATCATGATATTTCTTCCAATCTTATCTTCCGGATCAACATGTGAAAGATCATATCCCTTGTTTTTTAAAATAGTATAATGGCAGGCTTCGATATCATAAATCAAAACATCTCTCATAACTAATGGTAAATTTGGGTTTAGTTGCATTGGGGTATGGGGTCAGGATTTTTACTCCCGACCCCAACTCCTTATACCAACGTATTGATAATGACGTTATCAATCTGGAGATGATGATTGATATCTTCGATTGTCGCCTGCCGTTCAAGCAACCAATTAATTGCATCCTGATTGGACTCCAATCCTTCTGCCTTTGAACTTTGTTTATATCGTAACTGTAGTGCTTCACCGTCCAGTGCCTCGCTTAGTTTATGGCGAATGTCAGCCGGGTCTCTTGTCACGACTTCAATATTCGTGTCTTTCTTTTTCGCTCGGACAATGGCGTATGGGATCAAAGCATCATCAACATCATTACAGAAAACTGAGATTAGTCCTGTACGAACTCCGTAGCTTTTTACAAATATACCATTTCCAAGATCGTAAATAATCCTGAACCCGTTATTGTAGATCTGCATATCCATTGCAGGTCTATCAAGAACCGGGATAAGATGTGCAGCATCAAATATAACGATGCGTCTTTTTTCTGTTCCTTCTTCAGTTCCAATAGTCACAAGCAATTGTTCTGTTGGATCAACGCCTGTGATTGATACGGTTGGTTTTCTGATACTTGGAAAATTCTGGACATTTCCATTGAACCATGCTGCCAAGTTTGTCATTTCAATGACATTTGGGTCTGTAGCAGCCTCTTGAACCTCTGCTACTGATGCTTCGGGAATATCTAAATCATCTTCAGAAAATATAACCGCTTCTTCTGTTACTCCATTTCTAACCATTTGAGACAAGTTGTCATTCATCAAATTCGTGCTCCTTTGAAAATTTATTTTTTCCACTTATTGCTTTCTTCTTCGAGATCTTTTCTCCATTCCGTAGGGCTAATGTCAGCAAATGTTTCTAATGCAGCTCCAGCTAATACAAAGACTTTAACCAACTCTTCATATGCTCTAACAGGTGCTGATCCCTCTTTCATTTCATTTGAATTGAATAACCACGATGGAAGTTCGGCGTCCCATTTTCCGCAATATCCCTTTTTCGCTTTTGACAAGTATTCTTCGATGAATAAAAGGAAACTTGCAAAATTGAGAGATTCTAAATCAGAGTATTCACCAAAACAACACCGCTGATATTCTCTCTCTTTTTGATACACTTCAAACAAACCTCTAATGTTCATACACTTCTCCTTATCTTTTATTTACCAACGATTCTAAGTATGTGGCATTCTTCTGTAATTTGTGTTGATATTCCGCCATATATTCTAACACAAAATCGCCTTCCCAATTATAACGATAGACCACATCTTTTACAAATCGTACTAAATTCAGGTCACCAACAGGGGTATTAAATGGCAGATGCTGCCCATGTCCTTTGGCTCGATTGGATAAATGGATGACTGATGTGTATTTCAAAAGAAAGGGTAATATTTTATTATCAAACCACAATTCTTCGATATGACTTGTGTCAATTACCATTTTCGCATTTCTGTTGTCACTCCAGATTAAATACTCCACTATTTCTAATGGACTACGAAATTCTTTTTTACCTTTCCATCCGAATGTTTCAATACACAATATGACTTGACTATGCACTCCATGAGTAAACTCAGGGATGAATGACGAAATTCCTTTATTCGGATGTATAACAAACTTGACACAACCCGTTCTCTCAAATATCTCATTTACCATTGTGGTTATATCTTTCCGTGGTCGCTTTAGTGTATCTAATGGTAAGTGAGTAACTCTTACTTTTGTATTATTTTCTTCTAAAGAATGTAAGATGTCATCTGAATTGATTTGATAATTTTCGTATTTATATAATGCAAGCTGAATACTTGACGGAATATTCTCTTTATAGTATCTATCATCTTTACCAAATCCATATGAAATCGACACATTAATCATAAGTACCTTCTTCCGTTGAAGCCTCCCGGCACTCCTTTCCAGTTAACTGCAATCGCTTCATGCGTATGAATTGATTCTTCGTGAATACATTTTACAATCCAATCTCTAATAGGCATTTGACTCAATGATTGTGAGATTATACGAATAGCATCTTCAACAAACATTGGATTTTCTGCTGCAACTCTTGCAATTTCCTGCTCATCAATTCTCTTGATTACTGGATACGGGAGAGTTTTAATGTTAGATTCAACCGCTTCAATAATATCCTCTAACCATATGTAATTATTTGGATCACACTCAATCAATATGTAAGCAAACGATCTTTGATTATGTGGATAACCTTTACTTTGATTCTCAGATAAATGCCCACATAGTTCTGCTGAGCATGGGCAATATGATGCGTATTGAATTGTTACCCCTTGAAAGAATCTGAATACATCTCCATCTTTTTCTTTATATAACTGTCCTTCAAATTTACATTTATAATACAAGGGAAACCAATTATCTGATAAAATAGATTTTCGCATCAATGGCATTCTAAAATCAAACTTCATAAAACTTGCAGAACTCTCAACATTGGTTCTTACATCATCGAGTATTTGTCTTATCAATACATGTTTCAATGGTAAATCAAGATATTGCTTTAATGTCAACCCTAATCTAGACATTGAAATGCCTTTTGTTTTTTTATCAAGATTTGTTCTCATTGAAACATTTGCATTAAGCTGGTAAAATCCTCCACTTTTAAATTCTAGTTTAAAAGGAAGTTCAATATTCTCCACTCCAACTTGCATAATCGGCATTTCAATATTTGGAGCTGAGCATTGAACATCTGGCAAACATTCTTTATCTGTCATTAACAGACCCCTCCCAGATTATTATCATAGAAATATCCCTCTACTTCGTCCATCCATTGTTCCCACAGTTTGTATAGCTTTGTATTGGTATGTGGGATTATTTCATGTTCTCTATCATTTTCACAATGTGGTATAAGTTCGGGTCCTTCTAAAAAATTATTATTATAAACTGATAAACTACCGGTTTTGTTGATAATAAATGTGGTGGAAGGTCTTTCATATGTAAACAAGACCTCTCCACCACATACAGGACAATATTTCTTTTTTAGATTCATATAAACAACCTCGCTGGATCAAATAGCAACTTGTCATGCCCGACTCTCTTTAGATCTCTGATCAGTTGATCCCATCCAAGTTCAAAACTTCGCATTAAATGTTCTTCATCACCGTCAGTATAAATACCATCGTTCCATCGAAGTTCTAGCATTTCACTAATTGTTAACTCTCTCTTTTTTATGGCCATTTCTCAACTATTCCTTTTGGGTCAAAGTAAAATATTTGCGGTTTTTCTTCTGCATCTTCACGATTAAGTTGACTCTCAAAGTCGCCTATTATATATCTCATATAATAATCAGGTGTTGAGTCACGCATTAAACTTTTCAGGTAATCAGTTGTTGAGTCACACTTATCATAAAACTGGTACTTATTATAATAAGTACTCATTACTGATCAATACCAATCACTGTCAAATAAGAATTTAACAACTTGACAGATTCAGGAGTTGAATCGAGATCTTTGGGTTGCTCTGATTTTTCATCAATGAATCCTCTAATATAAGCATTTTTTCGCTCAATACAATCAGACTTGGTTGTTAAGAACTCAAACAAGTTTATTGGTGCATCATGACCAATGAGACATGCAGTTTCCATTTCACCGCATCTCTGGCCACCTTTGTTTTTACGACCACCCAATGGCTGAAGTGTTCGTTTTGCATATGCACCAATACCACGAGCAGCCAATTTTTCTTCGGCTATATGAACCATTCGCAAGAAGTAAATATACCCAACCGCAATAGGATTTTTCAAGTGTGTTTTGGCTAACGGATCATATATTCTTTGCTTGAAACTCGTGTGTGTGTAAGCTAATGCTTTCTTGATATCTTCAAGTTTACATGACTCGAATGGTGGCTGAATCAATGTAAGCTCATTTATAAATTCTTCTGTTATAACTTTTGGCAACTGTGTGGCAAATTGTGTGAGATACCACTTTTCAGCTGTTTTATCAATAATGTCAATATATGCTAACAAATACTTTTTGATTTCATTTTGATCGACTTCATCTTTAAGCAATTGAATCATGTTAGCTTTTAAATCATAGAGCGACATTGATAATTGTAGCTCAAATAATTGACCAATGTTCATTCGTGAAATGATACCCAATGGGTTAATACAAATATCTAAATGCTGCCCATTTTCTGCCTGTGGCATTTTTTCATGAGGAACAATTCTGGAAATGACTCCTTTGTTTCCATGCCGGTTTGCAATTTTGTCTCCGACTTTTACTTTTCTAAAATGCACCCCATACATCTCAACGAGTATTCCATTGATTTTTTCTTTCTTTATTTTATATTTACCAACAAATGAAAATAGATCTAAACCGTTTTCCCTGATAAATTTATTGACTTGATCTTTTTCTAACTTATCGTGCAATACTTTTTTAAGAATAAGCTCTTTTTCTTTCTGCCTCTCAATCGTTTCTGCTACCCAATCTCGAAACTCAGGAATGTCCTCATTCCAAGCATTTGCATAAATATTTATTTCTGGAATAATATATGTTTTTTCAGCCTCCAGTGGAAGACGCTCGGGGAATACCGAATACATATCATCCATGGTTAAACTTTTCAGAATTGCATAAGGACTTCCGGAATTTACAATTTCAAATTCTTTCGGAAGCGGTTTATACAATCCTTCTTGTAATGATAACAAGACTTTATATGGCGGAATTTCAAAAGACAAATCTTTGAAATGTACTGAGGTTAAAATATCTTCATTGACAAGTCGATCTGATATAACAATTCCGTCTTCATAGTTGTTTCCATAATATACCATAACACCCGTTAAAAGATTTCGTCCAAAACGAATGCTTCCATCTTTACAGAAATTACTCTCCGCTAAAATGTCTCCCGCTTTGAATTTATCTCTTGGTTTAACATAGACATTCATAAAGTCCATGTGCTCAACATATATCTTTCTATAAGCAATATTGAATATATCAACATCGCCATCTGTATAAGTAACGATTAAATATTTTGAGTCAATATGGACAACCTCACCATCCTTTTTTGCTCGTTTAACAAATTGGGTGTAATCTGTATATAGATGCTCACACCCTGATCTGATCATTGGATGGTCAAACTCTCTTAATAGAATTGATTGCCTCATTTGCGAAGATGACATTTGTAGACGTGTCTGGTCATCATGCTCCAAAAACGGAACCATCGAAACAGGTATTGATATTGGCTGTTTCTCTAAGCACTCAGGTTCAAATCTTAAGTTTTCATCAAGTATAACATTTGGGATTAAATTTTGTAATACACCACAATTATCACGGTCGGGTGTATCAACTGGACAAATTCGACCGTACATTGATGGAGTAATATCCCTTAAATGCCTTGGAATATTTTCTCTCTTGAATCCGCCCGGTCCTAGCAAACTGATTCTTGAAAGCTTTGTCAGCTCTTCAATCGGATTAATTGAAAAATCGAATTGAACAATATCGGAAACGTTGCACTCTGATAATATTTGAGTGGAACTGATATTAAACTTTGGATGTCTTGCAGTTCGATTTGAAAAACATAAATCAAACACAATCTTTGATAGTTTTGCAAAGATCATGTATTCAAAACATCTCACTCGTTTATTTGTGAACTCAGTATCATCAACATCGCCAGCCTGCATTGCCCACAATAATTCTTCTATTAACGAATCTGTATGTAGAAACTGTGCTGTTATGGGGTCGACCTTTGGAATTAAATCCAATGCATAAATAATGTCTTCCCCTTTTGATTTCGCATTATATCTTGAATAAAGTCGTCCAACTTCTAAGATAAAGTCATCTTGTGTATATCCTGCCGACTCTTGATGAAATAGTTTCAAATCATCAATTAATAACTCCATCAAATTGGTTTTGTCTCGAATCTGAAATGTATCAAGCGAGAACCGTTGATTTAATACGGACGAACCATAATATGCCAGCATTATTAATGAAAGAGGAACTTTTTTACCTAAGAAACTAACATTGATGCTTGGTTCTTCTTTTTCTTTGACAATCATTAATGTTGCTACATTAGTTCTTAGTTTGATGGATTCTCCCCTTGTTACAACCGGAATATCAAAAAGTTGAAACAAAGGAACCTTTTTCCTTCCATTAATCATTATATAATTATCATCAATAATTTTCGGAATAAAGATACTCAAATCAATATTATGAGTCCCTTTTTGTAAACGAATAACTAGAGTTTGTTTAAGAGTTTTTGATAGCTCACCCGATGAGAATCTTGAATGTCTTAAATCCAACTCTGTAATTGTGAAACCGATTTCAGTAACCGGTTGAAGTATCTGTTCTGTCAAAGGTAAAATATTTTCGTAATCTAATCTCCTTATGGTGAAGATGTTTTTATCTTCATTTTGGATTTTGAAAACCGGATTAATTATATTCATTCAATCATTTCTCCCTTTAGGATTTTATCCATTATACCCGAATATCGACCTTCATACATAATACCCTTTAATATACTTCTCTTTGGATTTGAGAATGCCATTGCAAGAATCCAACTTTCTTGATTTGGTACTGATTGGACACTGAAGTATGATGGTTTGACCGCATCTCGATTTTCAAGCAATCTCCATTTCCGTGAATTTTTCCACATTAACTGAGCTACAACACATTCAAAATGGACATGATGTATATCCTTATTGTATACTGCAAACAAATCATGAACAATATTTGTATATGTTTTTCCTTTGAATCTATGTAGTAACTCTGCTACAGCTGTCAGATCTCCAATGATATCCCTTTGCTTCATTCCAGGATTTTCGTCTTCACCTTTAATCATGGCAGACCCTGATGTGTGGAATGTTCTTAGCACTAATTGCGTGCCTCGTTCACCAAGGGTTTGTGCTGCAATTATTCCAACAAAACGGCTGTTGATATGTTTATAAAGATCTCCGTAACATGTTTTGCATAATTTGGCCGATTTACAAAGAATTGGACTTCTGATTTTTATTACTGTACCAACCAATCCTTCACAATTGTCGTTAGTTATTTTTACTAACTCTCCGCCTTGGGACATATTTCGCCCAACAAGCATTCTTGCTTTCTTGGAAGATGTAACATTGACTTCAAGAAAATCGGTTGTGCCACAATCCTCCAGATCTTCATTGATTTGTAAATTGGCACATGTAAATATAAGTTTTCTTGATAGATAACCAGATGTGCCCGTATTCAATGCAACATCAAGCAATCCTTTTCTACATCCATTGGTTGATAAGAAAAACTCCTCTGGAGTTAGTCCTTGAACAAGACTATTTTTGATAGGAGTTGGTAAGATTTCACCATCAAAGTTTGAGATAAACCCACGAGTCAGAACCATTTGTTTTGCCTGATCCCAACTACCCCTTGCTCCAGATTCAATCATGTATGCATAAGGGAATGCTTTCTGTAACCGTCCAATTACCTCTGGACTATTTGCTGCAACCAACTGATCTCTAATTTCCGGAAGATCATAAATTGATTTACGAATACTGTCAGCTTCAGGAAAATCAAAATCATCTAGCGACATTGTACAGCCGAGAAGAGTTGCATATTTAAAACCAACGCGCTTTACCGCATCTAATGTTTGTGCTGTTATATGCTCCGGATAAATATCTTTAATTTCATTCAATATTGAAAGGAGTTTCTTTTCGTCCACGATTCCCCTAACTTCAGGGTAATCATCCGGCAAACAATCGTTGAACAATTTGAATCCTTCTTCTTGATCTTCAAAGTCTGGTGACGTAATAAAATAAATTCCGAGAATAATATCCTGACTCGGAGTTGTCGTCAATGCTTGATTTGATGGACTGCTTAGATTTTTTGTAATAAAGAGTTTTTCACGAATCTCTTGTTTTGCTTCTGTTGTCACCGGAATATAAACCGCCATTTGATCCCCATCAAAATCTGCATTGAATGGGGGACAGACAAGAGGGTGAATCTTTATAACTTTATCAAGTGTCATCTTGATATTAAAAGCCAGCATACTCAACCTGTGTAACGATGGTTGCCTGTTCAATATACAGACTTCATTTTTTGTGATTTCCTCACATATTTTATATAATGAGGGATTATCTGTTTCAATACATTTATCAACAAAATCAATTGCTTTATTCAACAACTTGAACTTGCCAATTTCGATAATTCTTTTTGCAATTGGCAATTTAAAAATTTCTAAAATCATAAGATAGGGAAGAACACATTGATCAAGACTCAATGTTGGATCTGGCGTGATAACCGCACGACCTGAGAAGTCAATACGTTTACCCAAAATGTTACCCCGGATCAACCCTTCTTTCTTTGCCATCTTTTCTAATATGCGATGGTATAGTTCATTTACATCTTTCTGTAATAACTTGAAATATGTGTAATACAGATTTTTATCACGAAGGATTTCAATTGTTGTATCCCTCATGCTCTCTTTCTTTGTTAATATCTGGACATAATAACGATTTATTTTATCCATCAATTGTTTACCGCCGGCAGCCGCAGATGACGGTCTTAAATCCGGAGGTAATACAATTACCTGATTTATCAAAATGTTTTCGATATTATTATAAATTAAAGTCCATTCTGGAATACCCTCTTTTGCAAATTCATAGGATAAATCTTTAACCAGCTTATATATTGCATCAGTCCGTTCCCAAAATTCAATCTTCTCTTGACGTTTATCTTGATCGGAACCAATAATATGCTCAAGCCCTTCCATGTATAAATAACTCTTTTCATTTCTCATTAACTCATCAATTGCATGTTTTAAAGTCTTCCCCCCAACCTCTACAACTAGGTCATAGAAGATGGGGTTGACTACAGGAATTGGTAGAATGATTTTTGCAAATCGTGTTCTCCTTACATCACTGTTAATAATGTCAACTTCGCATGTTGAGCACTTTCCTCCCGATTTCGATAAGCCATAGTAGGTTCCGCACTGACATGTGTAATTTTTTATTGGTCCGAAGATTTGTTCCGAGAACAAACCTAACGGATGAAACTTTCTCTTTCCGAATACTTTTAGAGAGGTTACTTCCTCTAGATTTTCACAGAATTGTGCGTAGTCTAAAACTTTTGGCATTATCACAATCTCCTTAAATTGAAAATTTCTCTTTTACGAGATCTGCTAACTCGATAAAATGCTGTTTGACTCGTTTGGATATTAGTTCGTCTAAATGTGGTAAAATTGCCAAAACGATTCTAGTTGCATCCTCTTCTTTTAATGTTACTTCTAACAAGTCAGCCTGCTTACCGATCTCATCCCTAATCAGCTTTCTTATATAGTCTTCCATAATATGTAATTTTTCAGCCATAGATTATTCTCCTTGGTTCAATTGCATAGATATTGATCTTAGTTTTCTATACTCGACTTGATTTTTTGGTGGAGTATAAAAACAATCATCAAGATAATATGTCTTAATATTTGTTAGAAGCATCTCAAAATATTTTTGATCAAACTTAACACCCTTTTTATAATCAGGCAAACAATATAAACATGTATCTGGATCTCTATTTGGATGATACCCGAATAATGTAATGTTGCTTACAAAGTTTTGCTCTGTCATTACCATGAATCCATTGATAAAAAACTGTGGATGTAAATATGTGATTTCATATACATTTTTATTTTTAATCATACGGGTTGGGGTGATTTGCCCCTCATAGATATATACTTTCTCTACGAGAGGCAAATCATTATCGTAACCCCATATAACTAATCGGTCGTCAACATAATCCATTGGTTTATGCCGCTCCCGTTTCTTCCAATAGTTCGACGAATGATTTCCCATTTTCGCTCCTCACTGTAACTATGTAGTTTGAGACACCAGGTTGTAATTCAACTAGTTCCGAAAGTCTTTTCATCACATCCATTGAAGTGTTTAGACTTTTTACTGGAATCATTTCGTATTGAGTTTCTGCTACTTCTGGCATTTTATTAAATAACTTTTGCAGAATGCTTTGGGATGGTTTTTCTCCAACATAAACATCTATATGCTGGGTCTTGTTTAGTTCTAATATTGGTTTAATATTGTCCTCTATGCATTGGAGACGTTGTGATAAATCACTCTCTTCATAAATAATATCTATTTTGTTTTCTAATGTTCTTTTGATTGCCTTACTCATCATAGATGGTACAATTTCAAGATCAATTCGTTGCACCTGATTATTTTTCATCATATCAAGTATTTCTTCACTATCAATCATCTGTGCTGCATAAAATGCTGCTTTGTTGATTTCAGGTTTTGATAATTGAATTGAATATGAGCCATCGTATGAGCAAGCGTTTTTGACTTGCTTTCTGCAATCTACCATCAGAACTTTCCTCGAGATATAAAATCTAATATCAATTTCATTATCTCGATTGCACACAACATCTCTGCAATCAATTACAAGATTACATTGTGGTAAAAACGTCTTACCTTCAACATAGTGCTTGTTAATCTTAGTGACAGTAACATCATCATTTATTATATCTGCTAATGCATTGACCTTGCATTCTCCAACTTGTGAAGAATTATAGATAGATGAGAATACGTTTTTACTCTCAACTATATCTGGGTCAATTATTAATAACTCTTTTACACCGTCTAGTTCGGATATGTGTTTAGCTAGAAATCCACCTAACGTTCCCACTCCGATTACTGCCACTTTACGAAACACTAAGGTAATCTCCTTCCAAGTGGATTAGGGGGATCCGGAGATCCCCCCTTTACCATCAAAGATGGATTATCCCTTTTTTCCTGCTGGTTTTAGATACTCAAGAGTATCACCCGGTTGCAGGAGATATTCGGCACCAACTTCCTTGCCGTTTACCAGACCAGTGGAAAGACGATCCACATTCAGGACTTCACGAAGGAATTCCCCGACTTCCTTGACACTCCGGCCGGCAACAGGGAAGTTACCAGAAGAGGCACCACAGGATACCTGAATTGTGGTTGTGGTCTTTTGCCCGAAGGCTGCACCTGGTTTTGTGAGGGTACTTTGAGCTTGGAATGCCACACCGCTCATTGCTGCAGGTTTTGCTGCGGCTGCTTTGGCTACTGTTGCTCCAGAAGCACCGAATTTGGCAAGAATGGCTGCGACCACAGTATCCTTGGGTTTCTTGGTCATACCAGGGATAGCGAGTTCATCAACACACATTCTTTTAAGTTCGACTGCAGTTTTGGCTTCCAATTGATCTTTTGTAAAATTTGCTCCCATTTTCAAATCTCCTTGTTACATTTAGTTTGTTGTTACTTTGTTCACGATGTGGTCAAAATGACCACTACTGCTTTACGATTCGAATCTTCGAGTTGGAGTTCATACTTAAAATATCAAAGTAGACCTCCGACCGATCATGCTGATCTTTTACAAATGAGTTGTAGAATAACCAGCACATCAGCGTTGCAACGCCCAGATTTGTGAAATATAACTGGGGTTCCGATTGAGATAATTCCTCACATGACATCTCATCTGGTAACTTATCGTCGGGATTTGCAATTTCAGGATGATATGCACATAGATCAGGTGTTAAATCACAACCCCCTTTCCTGACATAAAGTTGTGCATTTCCATCCGTTAATTCATTCCCACCAGAAACAATGGTAACATCGTTCAGATTCTTACAGTAATTATTAATTATCATTCTGGATTTGTGATTGTCAACACATATAAATACTATTGTATTTTCTTTGATAACTTGGGCTACATTTGCCTCGTTGATATAAGAATCAAATACATCAAATGCAATATTGCTGAATTTCATAGCAAGCTCATTGGCTTTTGTTTCAGCTTTATTACCCATTCCGCTAAATTCTTGACGTGCAAAATTCTTCATTTCATATTGATCGCCGTCAACTAAAAGTATGTTACTTTCATAGTCTTGAGAAAAGTTTAGGAATCGACACAATCTTTCAGCCAAAATTGTGCCGACACCACCTAAACCAATAATTGTAATGTTAATGCATTGAGCCATCATTACCGCCTCCGAAAACCTTTCTCATTTTATCTATAATAGTTTGACTAAAAGGTTTTGGCTGATAGGGGCCTTTTTCAGGATCGGGGATGCGTTCCAATGTTCTGTCCGCTTCAGCTGCTGCATCTAATATAGCTTGATGCTCCTCGTCTGATTGATCGAGAAATGCTCCACTGTCTGCTTGACTCTGATTTAATGAGTCAGTCATTTGAACTGAAAATATCATTTGACAACGTGGGCATTTCCCTTTTTCTGCAACTGCCTCGCTTAAGACCTCTATATGACAACGTGGGCATTCTATTTTTTCTTCTCGCTCATCATCGAAGAAAAGGTCCACTAAACCATAACACCACGGACATTCATTAGCGTTAAGCATGTCATCCTCAGTAAAATAATGTTTACAATGAGGACATTGCCACTCTATATCATCATCATCATCATCAGATACCTTAACTGTATCTGGCAATAGAGTTTGACAATAAGGACAACATTCATCCGAAGACAATTTCAAGAATGTGTTTCCACATTCAAGACATTGCATATACCCTTGTTGATCCGGCATTTCCATAGATTGTGCCGAATTTAATGCAGCTTCCCTATCATCTATAACTTGGGGATCCCCCACTGAATGATTATTTTTTAGATCCTTTTCATCTATATAGTTCAAATACATATCTGTCTTACATGTTGGGCATTTTGGTTCTGCATCAGTTGTGGTAAAGAGAACTTTACATTTTTCACAGTGATACATTTCCTCTTGATAATCAACGTCCTCCATCTCATCCATAATTTTGAAAACACGATTTTTACATGATAGACAGGGATTGCTTGGTTCGCAGTCTTTTGCCTTTTCTGGGGTGACAACAGCTGGCGGAGTTACTGGAGCTGTTCCAACGAATGGAATCTGTTTCTGTGCACCAGGTGCAACAAATCTTCCAGCTTGCTTCCATAAATCTCCATCATAATGACCACCCCAATTATTCCAACGACTACCATTCCAACGACTACCATGACCTTGCCAACGATTACCACCATACAATCCACCATAGTATCCACTATAGTTATATGTATATGTACCTCTTTCTACAAGGTTCATCCATTTTGGATTGAATTGGCGTTTGCTTGCTGATACTTTAAATAGGTATCTCTTGTCGAGTTTCCTTTTTGAATATGCACTTTTGCTGCTGGCAGCTTCATCTAAAACCATTTTACTGGTTTTCGGATCAACTTTATAGACTCTTGTTGAATAATAGACTTCTTCTTCATCAATATCTTTTGTCTTTGAAAGACCCAGCATATAATCTTCTGGGTTAACAATGAATCGACTTCCGTTGGCGACTATTGATGCAGATAGACTGAACTCTTCGCTCATAACATTACCATAAGTAATATGGAGCCCATCGAATGTTTTTTCATCTGCATCATCTACACCCGAGTGGAATGCTGAAAAGTTTGCATGACTGTGAATTGTTCCGATCATGGTAAATCCTTCAACCGTAACACCTCGATTGTAGTCACATGCAGCTGCGGTCACTTTCTGGGTTGGGGGAACGACTTTATACTTACCCGTTTTCTCGTTATAGAATAATAGCACAATAGCTTCACCGCCAAACTTCTCAAAGACTGCTTTAAAAAACTCAAGGACTTTAGCTCCATATTGTGCTGGCAATGGATTAATATACATTCGTGCCATTGTATTGACACTTTGCAATATTGATATGTTTTTGACTGGGGCGATACTTTCCATCACCCCAATCTTTTTCTTCAAGAAAATTCCCTCTTTGGCGACAATATAATATATATCATCATCGGGAAGTTCTTGAGTTCCATCATTTACAACAACATTGAACATTAAGCTCTCCTTTGGTTTAAGTATCTGGTTGATAATTGATTCTCATATACATCATATGAATGTAGATCTAACAATCCTCTGAGAACACCAACTTCTTCAATTTTTGCCGTTATCACCCGTGGTGCAGGAATACAATCCAGTCTGCACTCCCTTGTCATATATCTATCTAAAGAATATGACTCAGGATAAC
>Ga0307376_10001305_pt1 | contig 27481 bp, 28 predicted proteins | sample TR2MG_FD_202536 | JGI IMG/M metagenome (GOLD analysis project Ga0307376, IMG submission 202536) | Soil microbial communities from Risofladan, Vaasa, Finland - TR-2 | ecosystem: Environmental > Terrestrial > Soil > Coastal area > Acid sulfate soil | place: Finland: Risofladan, Vaasa | collected...
ATCCGCACGTCCACCCGACGCGGCCGGGTTGAACCTACCATGCACACCTCTTTCTCTTGCAGCACCCGCAGGAGCTTGACCTGCATCGACGGGCTGGTTTCGCTGACTTCGTCCAGGAAGATCGTCCCGCCGTCGGCCGCGTGGAAGAAACCGGCTCGGGCTTCGGTGGCGCCCGTAAACGCCCCTTTGACGTGGCCGAACAGCTCGCTTTCAAGCAGGCCATCCGGTATCCCGCCGCAGTTGACCGGCACAAACGGAGCCGAGGATCGCCCGCTCCCGTAGTGGATGGCTCGAGCGGCAAGTTCCTTGCCCGTCCCGCTTTCACCCGTAATCAAAACCGTGGCCGGCGTCGAGGCCGCTTTCGAGATCAAGCGGAACACCTGTTGCATCACAACCGACTTGCCCAACAGGCCCTGGGGCGCGCCCGGCGTCTGCAGCGGGGTGGACCAGCGGCACTTGCGGGTGCGCAGCGTGTCCAGGGCCCGGTGTACCGCCGCCAGCAGTTCGGTGTCCGTGAACGGTTTGGCCAGATATTCGTCGGCGCCGGTCTTGACGGCTTCGACCGCGCCTTCGATCGTGGGGTAGCCCGTAATCATGATGACTTCGGTGTCTTTATAGTTCTCGCGCACGTGCCGTACCAGGTCGAGCCCCGTCACTTTCGGCATCTTAAGATCCGTAATTACGAGATCAACCGGCGCCGACTCGAGCAACTCGATCGCCCTCGCCACGGTCGAGGCCGTTATGACGGCGTATCCTTCGGCAGCCAGGTTGCGCTCGAGCACCTCCACGGTCGGCGCCGAATCGTCGACAACCAGGACTCGTTCTTTGTTGGCAGCCGTGGACATCATTTGCAGGCCCCTTCTGTTTCAGCCGGGGCGACGGCCGGCAACTTCACTTCCACGCGCGTACCGCGCCCCGGTTCGCTCTGCACATGAATCTCGCCCTGATGCGAGGTCACGATCCCATGCACCACGGGCAAACCAAGGCCCGTGCCCTGGCCGATGTCTTTGGTGGTGAAGAATGGCACGAAAACCTTCTCGAGCACCTCGGGCGGCATCCCGGGCCCGCTGTCTTCCACGGCAAGGTACACGCACCCGGAGCCGGCACGCGTCCAAATGCACAGGGCGCCGCCATCCGGCATCGCCTGAAGCGCGTTTACAACCAGATTCACCAGAACCTGGTTGAGTTGGGCGGGATCGGCCAGCACCGGCGGCAACCCAGCCTCGAGGTTGCATTGAACCTCGATCCCCATTTTGGCGCAGCGCGACTCGAAAAAAAACAGGCTCTCCCGGACTACTTCATTGAGGTGCACGCACATTTTCTGAGCCGGGATCTGCCGCGCGAACGTCAGCAGTTTCTTGATCACTTCCCGCGCGTGCAGCGAGGCCGCCTCGATCTTGCCCAAATCGCCCGCTACCGGTTCGGGAACCCCGCATTGTTTCTTGGCCAGTTGGGCAAACCCCAGGATGTTCGCCAGCGGCTCGTTCAGTTCATGGGCTACCCCGGCCGCCAGCAAACCAATCGTGGCAAGCCGGTCCGCATGGCGAAGCTGGTTTTCCAGTTGCGCCCTTTCCTGCTCCGCTTCTTTCCGCTCGAGGATCAGCGCCACCTGCTGCGCGATCGCATTGATCAAGTTTCGCTCTTCCCGGAGAAACGGCCCTTCGTCGCGCCGCGGCCGCTTTTCCAGGTAAACAACTTCCACGAAGCCTCGGTTAACGCGATCCACGACGATATCCGCCCGCTGGGTTTGGCCAGTTACACGGAAATTGGGCGCCTCCCGGCTCTGCCCGTCGATTACTATACGCGCCGACGTTATCGAAGGATACTGCCACGCCGGTATCAGCAACTTAACCGTCTGGTGAAGGATCTCATCGAGAGAAACTCCGGGCTCCGCGGCAATTTGTGCCATCTGAAGCAGGCACGTTAGTTCCTTGATTCGTTCCGTCAATTCGGCTTCGGCGGGCCATCTGCGGCGTTCCCTGCTCATGGCGTCAGACCTGCGTCACAAATCGTAGTCTCCTGCGGATTCCGGTTGATACAAAACCGCTTCCACCCGAAACGTTTTCCGGCCCTTGGGCAAATCCAACTCGAAAACATCACCCACACGATACCCGAGCATCGCTGTTCCCAACATCGCAAGCACCGAAATCAGCCCCCGGTCCGGGTCCGATTCCGGCGGGTAGACCAGGTTAAACTCCTGTTCCCGGCCACCTGTCATGTCCCGCAGCCGAACCTGCGACCGCATCGTGATTACATCGCCCGGCATATCCTGCGCTTTTAAAACAATCTCGGCACGCTCAATTTCCCGCTCCAGTTGCTCGATGTGAGGTAACTCTCGCTTGTCCCGAGACTCCCGCAGTAAGGCAATACTGTCCAACAGCCGCTGCCGATCCTGTTCGGTCAGGTAAATCTGTTTGCTCATGGCATTGCCTCCATGGGTTTCCAATAGCCATTTTGACATGTTCTGCCGCACAAAATCGACTTTACCGCACCACCGGGTGCGCCATGAGGTTAGAAGCTTTATTTGCAGCATCTGCGCATGACGCGTAGATGTTGGCGCAAGGTCGCGAACAAAGTCGGAGGGTCTCGCCCACTAGAGCGCGTTGAAAGGACGTGCGGTTACGTCCGAGCCCAGAGGCAACCAAACATCGCCTGGATGAACGACGTACCCCCGCATGACCCAGTAAGCACATACTGCCCGGAAACGCCTCGCGCGGCGTCAATCCGCTCCTTGACGTAGGGTAACAACTCGGCCGCGTGCCGGGCCTCATCGAAAATCACCGGCGGAGCGTGCATATTCGGGAAGCTGCGAGGATCTTCAACGGCGGCAGCCCTGACATCCGGCGGCTCCAACGAGACGTATCTGTACCGCCCGGCAAAAAGTCTCTGGAGCAAAGTCGTCTTGCCGGACTGCCGCGGCCCCCTCAACACCACCGCGGGAAACTCGGCCGCGGCTTTCTTGATCACCGGCTCCAGCGAACGTGAAATGTAGCCCATCGGGAACCCTCCTTTCCTGCAATTATGATTTTAAACGCAAAATTGCAGGCTTCCTGAAGTGTGAATCGAAGCGTAAAAGTAAAAGCCCGCGCAACGGCACGTGCTGCGCGGGCAACAACTACAATCTGCGCGTAATACCTACTTAAATGACCCCCGGCAAAGCCGGGGGCTTATTGTTGCGAGCCCCCCAAGGGGGCTGGTTCGCAAACACGGAGCCAACTCCATAACCCCTAGATTTAGCCCGCTTCAGCGGACTCCTCTTTGCACCCTGCTTTAGCAGGGGTGGATACGGCATTCTACCCTTCTTATTCCAGCGCGCTTCAGCGTGACTTCTCTAATCGCGTTCAGCGTTCGTGACAAACCGTCCATGCGGTGCCATCACCTAATGCCCACCAACCACTGCCGAAAAGGTCAAACCTTTGTAAGTCCCCCGGCACAGCCGGGGGGGTACCTGTGTCTTACTGAAACAGCGCCCGGCCTACCGCCTATCGCGGATCGTCCATGGCGCCCACTTCGGACACGAGTGCCCAGACCTTTGTGACCGGGAATTCCGTATTGCTTTCGTTGTACTTGATGAACTCGACGTGCCCGTCCATGTACAGCACATTCGACCCGCCGGGAATATGATTGAATACATTCACGTCGGTCGACGTGACATCCCACATGATCGCGAGTTCCGACTGGGCGAGCGCACTGGCCGCCGGATTGTTGATGTCCGTGATGAAGAACCGTTCGATACCTTCCCGCAGCCGGTACGAGGAGATTTCAGTGCCGGGTTCGATAATCTGGCTTACGGGCCCCTGTTCCAGGGAGGCGGCCTCGGCGGCGTTGCCCGGGTGCGTGTACGTCAGGTCGCTGTCGTAATTGTTGCCCACTACGACCTCGTCCAGGAAGAAATTGAGAAACGGCATGTACGGGATCACCCAGTCGTTTTCCGCAATGGCCCAGCCCACGTACATGTACGAACGGTCCGCGGGCGGCGCGCCCTCGGGCGGACCAACCCAGGGATCCGAGGTGGCGGTCACGTTGCTTCCCTCGATCTGATTGATGTTGATGGACCCGTTGCTGTTGACCCACCCCGTGCCCGGGGCGACTTCGAGGTACAACCCCGGCGCCTCAGAATCCGACGGGCAAAACAGAACGTTGACATCGGAGAGGTATTCCGGGTACATCGCCGGAAACGACCACATGAAGTTCCCGAGGTTGGCCGCTTTCGGCGGAAACTTCTCGCCTTTCGATTCGTTCGAGTACATCTTCAGCGACAGGCCAATCTGCTTCAGGTTGTTCGCGCACGATGAGCGACGAGCCGCCTCCCGCGCCCGCGCAAGCGCCGGCAACAAGATCGCCGCCAGTATGCCGATGATGGCTATCACCACGAGCAGCTCAATCAAGGTAAATCCTCGTCTTTCGCGAAGCTTATGCATGCTAATCCCTCCTTTGTCTGTTGGGCCCGCCTCAGAAAACCAAGCCGGCCCCGCCATAGTCCTCGGTCCGGCGTCCATTCTACCCCCCCGCAGCTTTTCCGTCAATCCATCCCAACATCTGTCGCCCCTCCGATCCCTCCTCGTACCCCCCCACCCCTGCATCTCGCGCCGTCGGGTGTCACGCGCTGGACTGCGGCGGCGCATCCAAACGTTCGCCCAGCAGCGGCGGCGACGCGCTGTAGCACTCCTGCAATTCGATCAGGCCGCAACCCCCCATTTCGCCCCGGTATGTCCCTTTGACCTGGTACGCAATCGGCTCCATCGTGATCACCGCGACCGCCGCCTCGGTATCGGGAGCCAGCCGGATCCGGCGGCCGTCGAGCATGGGCCCCCTCAGCAGCAGCCGCCCCGGACCCGCCGCAATGCACGCCAGGATCGGAAACGCCCGCGGATACTCGTCCTCGTCCCGGAATGCGAGCGCCCGAACCGCCTTCATCCGCTGGAACTTCTCACAAACCCTGCCGGGCATGCACGGCCGCCCCGAACCTTTCAAAAAAGGCGCAACAAGCCGGACTCGCCCAAAATCGCTCACCAGCCTCCATCGCGATATGGCTGGCAGCGCCGATACCTGCTCGATTCGGATGGCGCCCGCACTCCGCGCGCTGGTGTAGGCGTTGTAGCGGAACAGCGGCGTCTGGTTGAGCCAATCAACACGCCGACCCGCAGTCTCGAAACCCAAAAACGTCCCTTTAAGGCTCCACCCTTCGAGTTTGTCGTTGATCGCGGCCACCCCGACCTTGGCGTTTATGAGCAGATTTCTGCGCGTCTTGTTCATGAAAAATTCGCCGAACACGAGCGTCGTGTCGTCCCACGGCGTCAGGCTGATCACGGGGACGCAGTTGGGCCGGTCGTCCGCGTCGAGCGTGGCCAGAAACTTCGGCGTCGTTTCGCCCGACAACGCGGCCTTGAGTTCGGGGGTCAGCATCGGCTACGTCTCCGCGTCTGTCCGGAGCGTGGGCCCGCTCCAGCATGCGTGCTTAGACCCCTCCTCGCGTGCAACCCGGCACAAACGCTCCATCGTGCCGGCACCGAGCAGCGGCGTTCTCTCCAGGGCGAACGGCCTTCCCAACTGCGCATACTTGTCGGTGCACAGGTTCGAGAAGGCAAGCAGATCGTGCCGCGCGCAACTCGGGAAAGTTCTTGCCACAAACCGGGCGACGCCACGGATGGTGTCCTCGCCGTCCGTGTAGCCCGGGATCACCGGCGTCCGCACCCAGACCTCGATCCCGCGCGCACGCGCCGATTCCGCAACGGTTCGCGCGGCCGCCTCCACCCGGTCAAACGGGACTCCCGTGAATTCGGCGTGCCGGGCAGCGTCCACGGTCTTCACATCGAACAACACCAGATCCGTCCATTCCAGTATTTCCCGCAATCCGCTGCCCGAGCCCGCGCCGCACGTATCGAGCGCCGTATGTATCCCGTCCTCGTGCAACCGGCGAAGCAACGCCGCGCACGCCTCGGGTTGCAGCAGCGGCTCGCCGCCGGACACCGTCACGCCGCCGCCCGATTGCTCGTAAAAAACCCGGTCTCTTGCCAGGACCTCGAACAACTCGGCTATCCGCATTTTGCGGCCGTGCATCTTAAGCGCGGCGGATGGGCAAAACTCGGCACACCGGCCGCACCCACGGCAACGTGTCCGGTCGATGCGGATGCCTTCCGGCCCCGCGGTCAACGCCCCCTCTGGGCAGACTGCCACACAGCCCCGATCGTTCAGGCAGCGCCCACGGTGCCACACCACCTCGGGCTGACGATTGATCGACTCGGGATTGTGGCACCACGGGCATCGCATCGGGCAGCCCTTGAAAAATACCGTCGTCCGAATCCCTGGCCCGTCCTCCGTCGAGAACTTCTGAACATTAAAAACAACCGCTTCGATGTCGCACTCACTCACTCGGCGCGCACCTCCCGCGCAATGATCTCTTCCTGAATTTCCCGGCCCAGGTTCACAAAATACGCGTTGTAGCCTGTCACGCGCACCAGCAGATTCTGAAACTCGTCGGGCCGTTGCTGGGCCTGACGGAGCGTGGCCGCGTCGATAACGTTAATTTGGAGGGCCGACCCGCCGTCACGGCAATAAGCCCTGAGGAAACCCGCCAGTTTCTCGAGGTGTTCCTCGTCGCGCATCAACGACGGAGGCAGCGAGATCGTATGCGAAGCACCATTCGGCACAACCTCGAGCCCGAGAGTCCCGACCGCGCGCGCCGCCGAGGTAGGACCCGCCCGGTCCATGCCCGATACCGCCGCCACGCCGTTGGACAGATACGTCCCCCGTTTGCGCCCGTCCGGCGTCGACGCCGTCAGCGGCGCATACGCAATGCCATAGTTCCACGACAGATATCCCGCCCGATACCGTTTGCCCGTCACTGGCGTCCTCAGCGTCGCCGCATCCTCCGCCCACCATTGCGTAAGGTCCCGCGCCATTCTGTCGGCGTCCGGCTCGTCATTCCCATATTTGGGCGCCTTATTGAGCAACATCTGCCGGAGAAACTCGGCATGTTCAAAGTTGGTTCCGACCGCTTCCAGCAGGGCGTCCATCCGGATCGTGTTCGTCTCGAAAACGAGCCGTTTCACGGCCGACAGCGAATCGGCCGCCGTCGCCAGTGCGACGCCTTCCACGGTGATGAAATTGAACCGCGCACCGCCCGCCGTGACATCTTTCCGCTTCTCGATGCAACCCCCCACCAACGCCGACAAATACGGCGTCGGCTCATACGTCGCCCGCGTCGTATCCGCTTCGTTGTTCAACTCGACCAGGCGCCTCAGGCAAAAAGCTAGCTGGGCGCGAAACGCCCCCTCAAACTCATCCCAGGTCCGCATCGATCGCGGATCGGGCGTCGCCGGGCCTATCTGTTTTCCCGAGGCCTGGTCTCTGCCCTGGAACAGCGTGAACTCGACCGCCTTCGCGAGGTTGAGATTCACGTCAACCGTGCCGGATCGATCGTCCCCCTGCCGCGTATTCTCGAGGCACCCCACCGCCGCGTAATCCCACAGGTCCTGCTCGGGCAACCCTTCCCAGTGCAGGCCGCGCATCGACGTCTCGTCGAAATTGAGCAAAAACGGTGCGCCCTGCGCCCGTGCCAGCAGGCCGCACACACGCATCAACAGGCGATCCGGCGTTCTCTCGTGCAAGCGGATGTTAGGTTTGGGTTCGAGGAGGTTCATCTCCTCGATGACGTCCAGCAGCAGGTACGTCAGGTCGTTCGAGGCATCGGCCCCATCCCGCCCGCACCCCGCCAGCGTCATCAGTTGGCCAAACGACGAGTTGATGCCCTGGTTCCGGCCGACGCGCCCCTGATAATCATAGGCGTAGTTCGGTTTGATGAAAAAGCAGCGCAACAACTCGCCCGCCTGGTCACGCGTCAGACGCCCCGACTCGACGTCCCGCTCATAGTACGGCCAAAGGTACTGGTCAATCCGGCCAAACGATACACCCGCGCCGGGGTACGACTCGCTCGTCACCACCAGCATGTGCGTCAACCACAGCGACTGAACCGCTTCCCAAAACGTCCCCGCCGGTTCCCACGGAACTTTCCGGCAGACGTCCGCGATTTCCCGCAACTCGGCCGCCCTCGCCGGCTGCGCATCGGCCGCCTGACACGCCGCCGCCGCCGCGTAACGCGCCGCAAACGCGCGCGCCGCGAGGCCCGCGATCGCGAACGATTCAAGCACGGCCCGCTTGTTGCCATCCGGTTCGATCCGCTGCTCGCGGCGCACCTCATCCAAGATGCCCCGAAAACCAACCCGCAGCACCTTCGCATAGTCCGGTATCAGGTGGCCCGGGACGGCCCCGCAGTTGCCGAGGCCCAAGCCCGACGCATCGACAATCGCCGCGCGGAACGATTCCGCCCGCCGCGCCCGATCCCGCGCTTCCCGCTTCGTCAGGCACAGCGACAACGCCGTATTGAACTGCCCGCCGACTATCAGTTCGCCGTCAAGAATGTCCACCGGCAGGTGGCTGCCCACCACCTCCGCAAAAAACAGCGCCACCCGAACCGGCAGCGGCATCCCCCAGAATCCTCCCGGCAACGGAACCACGCGCGCCGCAGCCGCCAGCGAATCCTCGTACGCCCGCAGGAACGGCATCACTTCCGGCACATTCGTCCAGTTCGCATACCGGTACACCGTGTCCCAGGGCGTGCCCGTTGTAAACGGCATCACCTCATTCCGGAACCCGCGCGTCTCAAAAGAGAAATACTCGTCCCGCAACCGCTTTACCCGGTCTGAAAGCGCACCCGAAGCCTGCCAGAATGCCGCGCCAACCTGTGTCACTACGTCAGCCATAAAACCTACCCATTCCCGTTACGCTTCACCAAGGATTCTACCACCAATACGGTGAAACGCATCCCGGATCCACTGGTAGTTTTGTTCGCTCATGCCAAGCGACGCGTAGTCTTCGATATACGCGATAAATCCCCCGTGAAATCGACCAAACGTCTCGGCAAGTTTGCTCGCGTAGGCGAAAATCTCCTCGCGGCTGCCCGAGATTGCCACCCGCTGGTGGTCCACCGAGCAGCAGAAACAGATCCGGCCCCCATACTCGTGCGCCAGCCGCTCGACGCCCATCAGGTCCGGTTGAAGCAACTCGATCACGTCCACCCCCGCCTCCGCCAGATGCCCGATGATCGAAAAGACGTCGCCGCACGAATGAAACCACACTTTCTTGCCCGCCCGGCGCACCCGTTCAAACTGATCCGCGTACCGCGGCAGAAACAGATCACGCCACAGACCCAACGGGATCATCAGCCCCTTTTGCGTGCCCCAATCGTCGCCGAACGCCACGCAATCGATCGGCAGCTCCAGCGCCTGGTCGATAAGCCCGTTCTCAAACTCGAACACCAAATCCAGCACACGGTCCACGCGATCTGGCGCCTCGTACAGGTCTGTCATAAAGGCGTCATACCCGCGCAGGAATGTCGCCTGGTTGAACCCCGTGATGCCCAGCCCAAACTTCATGAACCTGCCCGGCCACCGCGCGATCTCTTCGCGCACCCCCTCAAACCGCCCCGCCGCCCGCGGGTCCGGCGGCACGTAACCCGACGCACGCGACCAGTCCGCCAGCGGATGCCAACGAGGCTGGCCCATCGTCCCATCCAGCACTTCCCACACGTACCCCCACTCGCTCGCACCCTCTCGCCCAGCAACAAAAGACGCCGCAGGCTTCCACGTCACCGAGATCGTGTCCGACGAGTCAAAGTCGCGGTTGCAGTAATTGATCGGAATGCGCGGCGGGTCACGCCGCTCGATCGCCCGCAAAACAAGTTCCCGGCTCTCCATGCGCGCATGGTTTTCCATGCGTGCATCATACTGCACTGGTCAAGATCGCTCAAAGCATGATCTGCCTGATTCATTCGCTGCTGACAACGTCCCGCCCTCGTCAAGTTGCCGTTGTCTGTCGTGTGTTCTCCGGTGAAAGTCTCCGACGCAGTCACCTGCAACAGAATGGCAACCGGCAAATCAAGATTCTGAATCTATTGACTGTAACAGCCTCATGTGGTAGGCTGCCGGTATCAACTAGGGAGAACGGAACGGGGGCAGGTCACGTCTCCGCGTTTCTGGGGGCGTGTTTCTGCTCACGGGGGTGCATGCTCATCTCATACAAGCAGACCTCATCAGATTAACTCACCCCAAAACAAGGAGGGACGAAAATGCCAAGTTCTTATTTGGGTGATACCCGAGGAAAACTTCGCTTGTTGGAATTCCCATTCATCCGGAGAGCCTCAGCAATTGCCGAAGATATCACTAGACATACCAACAAAAACGTGAGAAGTTTGGGCGGCTTCCTGCCTCACCAGTTTTCGGCTGCCGGCATCGGTGTTTTGTCCGTCGTCGTTGCACTCTTGGCAGGCTGGAAGGCAAATGCCCCGTGGCTCGCTTTTCTGATTTTTCTTGCCGGTAGCGGGGCGGCAATTTACGTGGGTTTTGGTCCGTGGTTTAACGCGGCAAAGGCTCTGCTGTCGCATTTTCTGGAAGAAACGGGAACCCACGTTGCCGATCCCGACGCCGGCCTCGATGCTCAGCGGATCGTCAGCATGCCGGTAGGCAACTGGGAGATCTGGAAAACGGTAACCATTGAGCGAAAGGAATTCGCCAACGGCTGGCCTGTGGTCTGGTCGGTGCTGCATGGATCGCCGAAACGCAAGCTGGACGAGTTACAGGACGCGCTAAACCGCCATTGGGCTTTTCATAAGAGGTATCCCCGCCTTAGCGGCGACATGTCTTCCCGCAGCTAAACCATTGCAGCACGCCACCACCAAGAAGCGTGTCGGATGGAGTAGCTGAGGCATAAAGGAGCGGGAAACGGGCAGCGCAGCGTCTAACACAATTCAGTCAGGCATCCCGCCTTCCCCAAGGCGGTCGATAAGCCGCATTCGGAACTCTTGTTCGGCCGCCCTGAACCATCTTCCACGCGCCGTGTGCAGATGTCGTAAACAAAGGGCCTAAACATGCGCCAGCCTCCCGGTATATTCCGAAGAACTTCAACGCTGCTCTTGAAGTTCTCGGCTGATGCACAACAAGCCAAGAGAAGGCACAAAGATGCGCTCAAGTAAGGACTCTTCCCTGGCGTATTCGGCCCGATTGGCTTTTGCGTGCCTGTTGTGGTTCGTCGCACCCGCGACGGTTCTAACCTGGTGGTTAGGCGGCGCGAAATGGGGCAAAGCCGTCCTGGCCATCATGGTTCTAATGACCTTTTGTGTGGTGTCCCTTACGCCCCTTTACAAACGGAGGTTCAAAGAAATAGAAGCGTATCGGGTGCGCAGCACCGGATCAATTCGGTGCCACAGATGCAACGGTTCAGGATGGATCGTCTTCGATGCCTATAGCGAGGAAACGTGCCCACTCTGTAACGGAAGCGGTTGGGAGGATGATCTAAGACCCGGACCACCGCTCTCCCGGGCGCGCGAGGGAGACTAAGAAATGGATGCCGACATGCCGGTGGATGAACCCACTGAACTGATGGAGGCCCGGAATTATTTGGGCGCCGTGATACTCCACGTTCTGAAGGTCGGGATGACATTAAGTGTAGTTTTCTGCTTGCTGCTTTTTTTGATGGGTCTCTCCGTAGGTTATCAGCAAGGTGGCATTGGGGAGGCAATCGGTGTTGCCCTGCTGCTGGGATGGCTTGGAGCAATTGGGCTAGGGCCGGGCTTCGCCGCTATCTATTGGGGGGTTCTCATGTGGGGCCGTGAGGAGGAGGCCTACGACGCATTTGTCATCCAACAAAGACGTAGTGGACACTTCCAGTTCATGCCTGGGCAATATGCACCGGATGCCAGAGCTTCTTTGCTTATGCTGTTTATACAGATCCTCTTCTCCCCGTTCACGTTCCTGAGGTGGCTGTGGCGTTGGTGGAGGCTCGCCTCCGCCATCAAAGCATATGCCCGGCTCCCTCACGTCCAGGAATACCTGACCCAAGATAAAACCACCCTGTGGGGGCGACGCATACTGGTCGGCTATCTCGCGGTGGGCATGCCAGGATTTTGCTTGTTTTTCTTGGCGGCGATCTTCGGTCAGCCATAAAGGTAACCGCATCTCCTGCGCTGCATCGGCACGCCGCGAAACATGCTGGTGGGCTCTCCGAGAAATCTTGCCGGCAGCGAGAACGAGGAAATGTATCAAGGCTTTCAAAAAGATTACGCGGACACAATAGCCACGTTTGAAAAATCTGTACGCAATGAACCCAACAATCCCGCGCACCGGTGTGCACTCGCCAGCATCCTCGAGGCGGGACGAGAGTTCGACCGGGCGGCCGTACAGTATATGGCTGCCCTCAACCTTGATCCGGGTATTCGCGAAGCTCAGATTCGGCTGTCAATATATGGCCAACGGCTGGCCCGCTCCGGGTCCCACGAGGCCGCTGCAAAACTGTTCGCGGGTCCGGCGCCGCGTAACCCGACGCACGCGACCAGTCGGCCAGCGGGTGACAACGAGGCTGGCCCATCGTCCCATCCAGCACTTCCCAAACGTACCCCCACTCGCTCGCACCCTCTCGCCCGGGAACAAAAGACGCCGCAGGCTTCCACGTCACCGAGATCGTGTCCGACGAGTCGAAGTCGCGGTTGCAGTAATTGATCGGGATGCGCGGCGGGTCGCGCCGCTCGATTGCGCGCAAAACAAGTTCCCGGCTGTCCATACGCGGCATCATACTGCACCGGACTAAAACCGCTCAAAGGACCCTCTTCTTGATCAGCGCCGCTCCGAGAGCAAGGACCGACACGACAAGCCCTCCCAGAGCGGGAAGGGTCGCGGCCGGCATGGGCGTGAGCCCTTGGGTGAAAGGTGACATGGCGGCCCGCGCGTAGTCGCGTTCCGACCCGCCCCAGGCAATCACGTTGTCGTACTCTTCCTGGTTCGTCGCCGCGTCGGAATCAAAATCCCCGTACGGCGCCACTGGTTCATATGATACCAACCCCTCAAACCCGATTTCCGCCAGCCCCGCCACGCAGAGCGAGTCCATCGTCGCGAGAGCCGCAAAATAATCCGCGTATTCTGTCCAGTAGAACCACCACCCGTCTTCGAGCAAGATTTGGTACGCCGGAGCCGCCAGAATGCGCGCGCGGTTCAGCATGAAAACGCCTGCGAGCTCCTCGTCGCCGTTGCACAACGCAGCGACCGGCAACGCCACCTCGTACATGTCCGGGATGCCGTTGTCCCACGAGTCGATGGTAGACGGCAGTTCGTCGTTTTTCATAGCCCACCGCGCCAACGCCGGGCTGATTTTGCTCATGATGACGGTGCATTCGTTGAACGTGCAGTCGCCCGTCCAATCAACCAGCACGCCCCGCGACATCAGCTCATTGACTGCCCAGCACGCCGTCTGCGGGTTCAGCGGATTTCCCGCCACCCACACCTTATCGCCAACATCAAGCCCCACGTTTTCTACTAGCGGCGTCAAATCTGTGATGTCATTCATGCCTATCTGAAGTTGCGTCAGGCCTGTCGTCGTTCTCAGCGGCCTCAAATCGACGATGTTATTCCCATGAAGGCAAAGTAGCCTGAGGTTTGTCAGACCGGCAAGCGCCGATAGGCTAACCACCTGGTTGTATGCCACCCCAAGGGTTTCCAGGTTCGTAAGACCCATCACCGGTGACAATTCACTTATAGAATTGAGATCGAGCAACAGTGATTTCAGCTTTGTCAGGCCGGACAGCGGGGCAATATTCGTTATCTGATTTTCAGCCAATATCAGCCACTCCAGATCGTTCAGGTTTGACAGCGGTGTCAGATCGCTTATCAAGTTCCGCTCCAAGTACAGGTAATTCAACTTTGTCAGGCCCGACAGCGGCGTCAAATCTGTCACATTGTATCCGACAAACAGCAGAGTCAGGTTGGTCAGCCCGGCAAGTGGAGCCAAATCGCCTATCTCGTACCCTGCCCACAGCTCCTTTAGACTAATCAAGCCCGCAAGCGGAGACAGATCCGTCAACGGGTTGCCGTGTAGCATCAACTGGTTAAGTTTGCTCAGGCCCGACAACACCGCGATCGAGCCAATATTGTTATTCTTCAACCACAAATACTCCAAGTTTACCAGGCCCGCCAGCGGCGTAATGTCTGAAATCTGATTGTCCTCCATCGTAAGCGACTGAAGGTTGGTCAACCCCGACAGCGGCTCCAGGTTTACCAACTGATTGCTGCCCAGCAAGAGATTTGTCACGTCCGTACAATACTCAATCCCGGTTAAGTCAGAGACGTTGCGGCCAAAAGCACTCAGATACGTCAGCCCCGCCAAATCAGTATCCAGGATTTCCCCGACGGGTTGGCCAATGGCCTCACGCACTGCTGCCTCGAGCCCCGGGTCTGGAAAACTGACCTCCACCCCGTGAGCCAAACTGCAAAACAGAATTGCACAGGCCAATGGCAGTGACATTGTCCGCGTCATAGTGTGACGTGCCTCCCTTAATAGCCATTAACACAACAAGTTTACCCGGCTAGTTTTGCATAGTCCCGGCCCGTATGTCAATGACATCCGTTCCCAACATGTTGCTCTGGAACTATCGTCATGATACAATACACATAAGGCCGCGGGCTGCGGCCTGCCAAAAAGGGTACACTTGACATTCTCTCATAGGGTACAAAGGGACCCGCTGCACGAACTGCTGTTCAGTCTGCTGCCTACGATCCTGTCCTGTCCGCGAATGGTCCGGGTGCGATCCGACAGGAGAAGAGAAACCACATGAAGATCTACGTAGGCAACTTGTCGTTTGACACGAAAGAGTCCGACCTTGAAGGCGCATTCGCGGTGTATGGCAAAGTCCAATCCGTTTCCGTGGTCATGGACCGCGCAACCAACCAATCCCGCGGGTTTGGATTCATCGAGATGGACGATGCCGACGGCCAGGCCGCGATCAAAGGCCTTAATGGCGAAGAGTTCATGGGTCGCGCATTGAAGGTTAATGAAGCGCGCCCCCAAAACGTTGGCGGCGGTGGCGGCGGCCGCGGGCCGCGGCGCTACTAAAATAAATCGGATCGGGAGGGGGAAGCTTCCCCCTTCTGACCCCGCCTCCTATATGCAATGAGCCTCCGTCGGCCCGCACTTTTGCAACACGAGGCACTGACCCGGTCACGATACGGACCACGGCCGGTGCGCACGGGGCCAAAAGAACAGGCATCCCTACAAAGGAGTGTGACATGTACTGCCCGAGATGCCAGCTGCAATACCGGGCCGGCCGCACCCAGTGCTCCGAGTGCGATTTCGAACTTGCATCCAACACCGAAGCCGCACCAGAACCGCCAGGCCCCGAGATGGTCGTCGTATTCGAAGGTCATTTGGATGAAGCGGAAACTGCCCAAGCCGCCATGGAAAGCACCGGCATCGAATCACGGATCACCAGTTGGCCGCGGCGTGGCGTTTCTGTTCACCATGGGTTAAGCCAACTCCAAGTCCGGGCCGAAGACGAAGATGCGGCAAAAGAAGCCCTTTTCTATCCGAATGGATGACGCCCGCTGACGCGGCATTGATATCACCTCCGAAGCGCAATCTCACCCGACCGTATATGATCCATCGCCGTCACCAGAAGCCGCCCCGTTTCCTGTGGCGCGTGGATACCCGATGAGTTCTCCGAAAACACATAGTCGATCAAAAACTGGCCCCTCTTCTGCCAGTCCGCCGCCGCCGCCAACTGTTCGTCCGTCACCGGATTGTTCGTCAGGCAAGAAGGACCCCGCGCAAATACAAACATGAAGCCGCCAAGTCCCCCCAAAACCAACAGCCCATTCACGTTTTACAGCCTCCACCCGCAAAACGTACAATCCCCGATAGCAGGCAAAGAAACAACCTGGCTGACTTAACATGTCCCAAACGTAGTTGTAACCATGCGTAGTTGTATGGCGGGTAGCCGATTTCGAGGGAGGAAACGCCTTGCACGATAAGCCAATGACTCGCTGCGCCCCAGCATCATCCCGGCAACTGCCGATACTGATGAACCGCGTCATGTCCGCCTCCCACAACCGGAAAACAGAGCAATCAGGTAAGACGGCGCATGAAATCTCGTAAGGAGCGCTTCGTAGCGGTTCTTTTTGGCGCGGGAGAATCTTGGCTCGAGTGGCCGTGGCGATTCCGGCTGCTGGGCCTCGTCCCGCTGACAATCTTTCTGCTGCATTTCCACTACAACTGGTCACAGGGCAACCCCGGCCATGTCCTGTGGATGTGCCACGTGTCCAATCTCGCATTGGCAATTGGCTTGCTTCTCGGTCACCGCGGCCTGATCCGATTGGCGCCGATCTGGCTGCTGCCAGGCATCCCCCTCTGGATTATGGACATGCTTTCCACCCGCCAGATGCCTCCAATCACTTTCCTTTCACACCTGGTGTGCCCCGTGGTGGGCCTAATCGCCTTGCGCGAGGTGCGCGCCGGCCGATGGACGTGGTTGCGCGCTTTCCTCTGGTTTTTGTTCATCCAGCAGATCTCGCGTATGTTCACGCCGCCGGAACTCAATGTAAACGTAGCCCACTCGATCTACCCCGGCTGGGAGCGCTTTTTCACCGCTTATTGGCAGTACTGGCTGTTTACCGCGGCCAGCTCGGCCCTGGCGCTTTACGTGGTGGGCCGGCTTCTCTTGTGGTTTGCCCCGCCTCACAAACCCGAGCCTCTGGCTACGGCTGCTGCCCCGCCGGGCGATTGAACAGGGCTTCCCGGAAGATCCAGAGCACCACCGCGATTCCAACCACAAGAATACCTTCGGTGATCTCTTCCCAGAAATTGAACCAAACCATGTTGTCCCGGTACGCGCCCAAAAGCAACATCCTGAAGAAACTGAACAACAGTGGCCCCATCCCCGCCGCAAATAACACCTTCGCCACGGGCACCCGGTCCGTCTTTTTAAACGCCAGCACGCCAAAACACGCCCCAAGGCATATCAGCGCCGCCGCCGGGCAAATCATAATCTCGTACAACTGGTAAAACGCCGAATGACTGTAGTTATAGACCGTGCCGAATATGGTCGTGTTGTAAGAGGTGGGATGAGGCCTCGCCGTCAGCGGCATCAGCGCCATTATCCACAGTGCCGCCGTCAGCCACAGAAAAACCCGCTCCAACCCGCAAGGCCCGCCCGTCCGCTGTTGGCAAACCCGGCAAAGACCCGTCGCCGCACACCGCGCCGACAAGTCCGACAGCCGCATTACGCGCCAGTCCATGCCTTCCAGCACCGCGTACGTCATGAACGAGAACCCGACCACCATTCCCAGGCTGTGCAGGTACTCCCACAAGTGCGAAGTCTCGTTGAATACCAGGTAGTTCGCCGCGCAAGCCGCCTCACCGAGAAAAAAAACAGCCAGCCCCCATTTCAGCGCGACCAGGTCGCGCCCGCGCGACCGCCAAAGCACCACCACGAGCACGAATGAAAGCACCATGTAAAACGGCTTTACGCCAAAACCCGTCGCTACCAGCGCCACCTGCTCGTGCAGCGGCGAATGCCGTACCGGCGCCGCCTGCGGCCCTTCAAACATCCCGCGCACCATGTCCAGCGGGCACGGTGTCTGCCCCGAGACGATGTAGCCGCTGATGCCCTCTTTGACCGAGAACGTTTCCCAGACCCCCAGCCCACAGAGGTGGCGCACGGCAAACGTGCTCATGATGCCGCTCTCGCACATCAGCATCATACGCTTGCCTTGCAGGGCCGGCGGCAGCGGGTCGCCCTCGCGCATCCCGAGGATCTCGTCCGCCGGCCAGTTTACCGACCCGGCCACATGCCGCTCCCGGTAGGCCTCGGCCGGCCGCACGTCCACCAGCACCGCGGCGCTGCTGTCCACGGACCGTCGCGCCTCCTCGGCCGTCACGCTGGGCACACGGGCGATCACCACCTGGTACAAGACAATCGGCAGCACGCTGAAAACACCCGCGCCGACTGCCACGACCCACATGCCCTTGCCTGAAGTTGAAGCCATCATGTTCGCCCCCGGCAATCTGGGTCAATTCTACAGAAATCGCACCGGAAAATCTCTCTCCCCGCTGCTTGTAGAATTCGATCTTTTCTTGCATAATCAGGAAGCTATGCAACAAAGGGGGATGTTTTATGGAACGCAAAGGCTTTACACTAATCGAATTACTGGTGGTAATCGCCATCATCGGCATTCTGGCGGCGATTCTGTTGCCGGCGCTCGCACGGGCCCGTGAGTCGGCCCGCCGCGCCAGTTGCGCCAACAACCTTAAGCAACTCGGCGTCGTCTTCAAAATGTACGCCCAGGAGTCAAAGGGCCAGAAGTATCCGCCCCTACGTCGCCTTGCCGGCTCAGACTGCTCGCCGCTCCTGCTTGAAGACGTGCCCGTCATCTGGTCGCCTGACGGCCCCAGCATTTTCCCCGAATACCTTACCGACCTCCATACGCTCGCATGCCCATCCGACCCGGACGGCCTATACTGCGTCGACAGGCAGTTTCACTGCGACATCGAAGACGCCGCCTCCCCCATCTGCCCGTGCAGGATCTTCAATGTCTCCTACGACTACTATGCATGGGCGCTCAAACCCGATCATTACCTGCGCATACCCATCGACGCCACAATCAACTCACCCGATTTCGACATGGACACGCAGATGGATGACGGGTTTAAAGAGAAACTCGTCGAGATGATCGTCGCGGCAACCGTAACACACGACATGGCCATATTCGACACAGACATGTCCTATGAGCACGCCGATTTGGACACCGTCACCGTTTACAGGTTGCGAGAAGGCATCGAGCGATTCTTCATAACGGACATCAACAATCCTGCGGGGTCAGCCACTGCGCAAAGCGAAATCGCCATCATGAACGACATGCTCGCCGCCCAGATCGTTGTGCTTGAAACCACCGCCGCAAATCACGTCCCCGGCGGCGGCAACGTCCTGTTCATGGACGGGCACGTCGAGTTTATCCGCTACCCCGGCCAATGGCCGATTTGCGCATCCTGGTCGATCATCATGGGCAACCCCATGGCCCTCGCCGGCTGATTTACCGCCGGCACGCGGCCCATTCGGCGAATGTCACGCCTCGTCGCCTAACGGCGACAGGCGGCCCATTCGATCGACTGAACCAGGATCTTCCTGAATTCCCGCGGCTGGCACGAAACCGGGTCGTGCCCCAACGCAAAATACACGCAACGCGCGTTATGCACATAATGCGTCGCCAGCATCGGCTCCGCCACCGTATGCCCGAACCGCTCCTCGTTGGCTGTCATGATGATGTGCATGTCCGGCCGCATCAGCAAATTGAAATACAGCTCGTCGTTCGTCGTAAACGGTTTCACACCCTCGACGATCGGATGCGCCTCGTCCACCATGTCCACCCGGAACTCGTGGTACGGCCCGTGCGTCGACTTCCCGCCTACCCACATCGCACCAAAGACGTCTATCGAGTCCCGCCACTCCTGCACGTTCGCCACCGCATAATGCGTCACCACCAACCCGCCACCGCCCTTCAAGAACTCGACAATCCCCTCTTTCACAAAATCCGGCGGCTGCCCATTTTCAACCTTAATCTGGATCAGCATCAGCACATCGTAATTCTTCAAATTCTCGAGCCGCAGGTCTTCCAGGTTCTCCGTCACCGTAATCGCCACGCTCCCATAGTTCTCCTTGATGTCCCGCAGCACGTCGTCCATCACCGCCTCACCATGCGGGCCCGTACCCACCAGCAGGCACTTGACCGGCTCCGCCGCTTCCGCCCCGAACGCACCCCAAGCACCAAGAACAACCAACCCGCTCAACAAAACCAAATAAACTCTCACGGCATGTTCTCCCAATCGCGGCCCATCCGCGAACACCAACGATGACACGCCCCCCGCCCCGTTTCAACAATCCCGGCGCTGGCCATCCCGCCGGAACCGTTGGGGCGCCCCCGGCCACGCCAAAAGCGTGGTGGGGGGTGTCCCATTTTTGACGCAACAGTGGGTGTTATACAGCATGACCGAGTTTTTGCACCTTCCTGTAGGCTCGGCATCTGTAGGTCCGGAATAATTCCGGACCCACATTCAGCAAAAATTATATCGTCATATATAGTTGTCATGTGGGCGTTCCGACTGCGCGTTGTAGTGTGGGCGCGGTGGGGTCGCGCACGGTGGGGTCGGGCACGGTGGGGTCGCGCTCCCGCGCGACCGCGCTTTGGGCGGGCGGCTTGCGCCGCGTGTCCACAATGTCCACCGCTTCCACCGCCCCGCGCAACGCCCCCTCACCGCCCTTCCTTTTCCCGGTACTCTCGTATGGCCTCATCCCGCTGATCGATATACACCACCGCCGAATCCGGGTGGATCGTATCGTACACCCACACGCCCGGCCGGTTGCGCAGCCGCCCGTACACGTGCTTGATGCCCGTGGCCGAATCCGTCAGCACCGCCTGATAACTATAGCGCTCGTTCGTGATGATGCCTGAACCCCGCTTATGCGCCGCCCGGATAAGCGCCTGCTCCTTGCCATAGCTGCGCGGCACGCGCACCACCCGCACCCCACGAAGTTCCCGCTCCGTCCAAACCTTGTCCTGCATCAACAGCGGCGTGTTCTCCACCCCCGCCCCAAGCATCACCCGGGTAAACTCCCGTTTCATCGAATAGGCCTGCGCCTCCCACACCCCAAGCACCCCGGCAAAGCTCCCGCCCAGCAGCAACACAATCGCCCACACTCGCCGGTCACCCATCACACGCCCCTTTCTGGCTCCTTCTTTCCAAACGCCGCCTCACCTCCCAGTATACGTCCTGTCGTTCCTATTTGTCCTATAGGCCCTATCCTGTATTTCCTCCGTTATCCAGACTCCGGTCTAATCTCCCATGCAGTTCGTTCAGACTCTCCTCCACCCGCGCCCGCATCCGCTCCACCTCCTCCGGCGAATCATCCCGCGGCGCCCCAATCGGCTCGCCGCACTCCGCGACAACCCGCGCTCCCGGCTTCGGAACCAGCATCTTGTCCCACGACTTCAGCCGCCACACCGGCGACGCCACGACTGCCAGCGGCACCACCGCCACGCCCGCCCGCGCCGACAGCACACCAATACCCGGCTTCGCCACCCGCCACGGACCCCGCGGGCCGTCCAACGTAAACCCGACACACGGCACGTGCTTCAGCGCTTCCTGCAGATTCTTGACCGCTTCCGATCCCCCCTGTGATGACGAACCCCGCACCGCGAACAAACCAAACCAACGCAACACGCGCGCCGCCATTTCCCCGTCAAAACTGTAGCTCGTCAGCGTGTGGTAGCCCGTGTTCCGGAAAACATAGACCGCCATGGCCAGCGTTTCGTGCCAGATGGCCAGAATAGCGTGGCCACGGTCAGCACAGGCCTGTTCGATTGCGTCGAGATGGCGAACCTCTTTTCTGCACGTCGCCATCAGGCTTTTCACGCACAGCGCGATCACCGGCGGCCCCCCACGAAGCAGCAAACGCTCCTTCACCGAAAACGTGTTGGGGCTTTTGTACAGCAGGCCCGGAATCTCGTTCACCGGCTTTCCATGCCCTTGACGAGCTGCCACACAACCCGCGTCCGCGGCGTCGGCAGCGACGCCAGTTCCGCACGCCGGATGATTTCTCCGCTGATGGCGTCGATCTCCGTTTTCCGGCCCGCCCGGATATCCTGGAGCATCGACGAAATGTTCGCCGCGGTCTCCCGGCAAATGTCCTCGGCACGTTCCACCAGACTGTATTCGAACCGGTATCCCTCCGTGGCCGCGATCTTCGCCGCTTCCACCACAAGGTCCCGCATGAGCTGCCGCACCTCCACCAACTCCAGCAGCCGACCGTTCGCCACGTTCAGCAACGCCGCCAGCGGATTGATCCCGCTGTTGATCGCCACTTTTTCCCACAGTTTCTGCCCCGGCGCCTCCGTCACTTCCACCTCAAACCCCGCTTTCGTAAGGATCTCCGCAGCCATCTTCGGCGAGCATGACGTCCACGATCCCACCGTCGTCATCCCCGACGCCACGTGCTTCACGTGCCCCTCCCCCACCAGCGTCGCCGCCTCGCACGTCGTTCCCGCCAAAACGCTCGACGACCCCACCAGCGAACAAAGCGCCTCCACGTTGTTCAGCCCGTTCTGCAGCGTCAGAACCACCGTGTTGTGAGGCAGCCGCAACGAGCCCGTCGTATACGCTTTCGTCAGGACGACTACCAAATCCTGGCCTTCCGGCGCCCGCAACGCAACGTGCGGTTTCGCCACCACCACACCCTCGCCCGTCTCCAATTTGATCCCCGACTGCAAAAGACGCGACGCCCGATCGCTCTTATAATCCACAAGCGTGGTTTGGATACCGCTCAGAGCCAGCCGCGCCGAAAACAGACTCCCCATTGCACCCGGGCCAATGACTGCCGCTTTCATAATCTTTCCCTTTCCGCTGCGCTGCTCATTCCATCCGCACGCTGTCGGGGCGCCCCCCGGCCACGCTTCTGAGCGCCGCGCTTCTTAGCGCGCCGTTGTCTGGGGGATGTCCCACTTCTAACTCCAGTATGCGTGTTACTCACACCGTCCGCACACCGCCGGGACGCCCCCCGGCCGCGCTTCCTAGCGCCCGTGGTGGGGTGTCCCCAAATGGCACTCTAAGTTAACGGTGCCAGATACGCTCGCTACAGTGTCTTAGCCTGCTTCAGCAGGCTCCTCTTTGCACCCATCTTCAGATGGGGTGTTCTTACGCTATCCCATGTCAACAGCCCGCTTCAGCGGGACTTTCCATGGCTTTAGCTGTGACGTCCACTGCCAAAGCCTCATCTTAGTGCCATTCCCGGGTGTCCACACTTCTTGAACACTCACCGCGTCCGAACAAAACAATCCGAAAACCCCTTGTTCTTTCTCAACTCATTGCAAGCCGCCTGCGCCGCCTGCCTGTCCGGATAACTCCCCACCACCACCGACACACGCGCCCCATCCCGCGAAATCAGCAACTCCGGCTGCAAACCGTCCGCCTCCAGTTTCTTCTTCATCCCCAGCGCCTGTTTTTTCCGCGTCGCCGACGTCAGCGAAGCCAACTGGACCGTATACAGGCCCTTCTTACCCGCAGGCGAGATCGGTTGCGCCGCGGCTGTACCCGCGCCCCCGGCCCCTGGCCCCGCCGCCGACGGCGCCACAACCGGTTCCAACGCTGGCGGCTCATTTTTCGCTTCGGCCTTCGGTGGTTCGGGTTTCGGCGATTCAGCCTTCGCTGATTCCGCCACCGGCGATCCCGCCGCCCCCTCGGCCTTATTCGCATCCGGCCCTGGTTGAGCCGCAGGAGCGGACGCGGTCTCTACCGCGGGCTGTTTCTCCGGCTCAGCCGCAGGCGCCGTGCTTGCAGCCCTACCATCCCCGGACACCGGTTTTGGCGGCGCCGGATGTTCGCTCACACGCGGGCCCGCCTGAACGCTGCCACTCACCGGCGATTCAGGATACCCCGGCTTGCCCGGCGATGGCGGCGCCGCAATCGCCCGCGGCGACGTTTGTACCCCCTGCACGGCCCCTGGCCCCGCTTTTGCCACGGTCGGCGGCCTGCCCGGCGACGGCGCCCGCAACGGCGGCTGACCTGGCGGCTGCAGCCCCGATTTCAGCACGAGCCGCGTCTTCTCCCGGTTGCTGGTTCGCTCGTCGTACTTCCCCACAATCACGCCCAGCGAAAAACAGATCAGCGCCGCGCACAAAAAAACGCAAATCGCCAGCACAAGCTGGCTTGGCGTAAGGTCCGCGCCGATCCGCAACTGGTTCGAGATTCTAGATCTGTTCGGCTTCAGCATCTGTTTGTGCCTCTTGCGGGGACTGCCCGTTTTCCAGCCGGTTCAGCCTTTCCAGCAGCGTGATACGTCCCGCCTCCAATTCCGCGTAAGACAGATCGGGGTCGCGCGCTTCGATGAGGCGATCCGCTATCCGGTCCGCGTACAGCGCCACACGTACTTCACTTTCCGGGCCGTCCGACTCCTTCAGCAGTCTGAACACCTTCTGGCGCCTGAGCAACTGCGCCGCAAGGTAAGCAACCGCCGTCTCACTGCGATCTTCCGACTCCGCCGCCTCGTAGAATACTTGCCGCAACGGCGAGAATACCTCCGGCGGGTCCTGTTCTGCAACCTTTGGGTCGTAAAACCGCGGAGACCACACCGAAAACGCACCCTGCGCTAAACCCGGATTCCAGCACAACGTGCAATAGTCTTCCCGGCAAAACGCCTGGTTCTGAATACGAACCAGCGAACTCATTTCCTGCTCGTGAACAAACGGCTGCTGACATCCCCCGCAAAACCGAGCACTCTTACTTATCTTGATTTCCATCTACCTTACCTTATGTACTATAAACTTTCTGCGCCACCGTTCCCATTCATAACTCCTCCAGACTCCCCTCTCCAAACTCCAGACTCATTTTCCTCCAGTCTCCTCTTCAATCCGCAATCCGAAATCCGCAATCCGAAATTCCTCCAGACTCCGGTCTCCAGACTCCAGACTCATTTTGACATCCCCACAATCCCCCCACCAATTTTAAGCAAGTCCACCAGGATTTTTCTAGGGATATCCAAAACTTTCATCGCGTCGCTCGTCACTTCCAACGCGCTGCTCACCACCGTCACATGCACCGGCGGCAACGACGACAACTCCGCCTGCGGATTAAATATCGGACCCTTCACATTAAACGCCAGATCCACGTTTTGCTGCGCCAGCCGCAAACCCTGAACATTCATGTTATCCCGGAGCGCCGGGATCTTTTCCGCAAGGTCCGGTGTCAGCGACACCTTCAGACTGTAGTCCACGTCACCATCCAAATAGAACTTCCCGTTCCCCGTCACGTTGATCCCATTCGATTCCAGCGCGAGGTTGTTCGTCGTCACCAAGTCCCCATCGAGGCCAATGTCCGTCTTGAAATGCCTGAACTTGAGGCTCACCGGCAACGACGTGATATGCTCCTGCAAACGCCCCTCCAACTTCGACACCACGTAATCCGCGCTCACTTGGCCGTCCGTAATCTGCACGTTCCCCGTCCCCTTCAGCGTACCCGGGTCGTCCGAGTCCAGCGAGTAAGCAATCTCACCCGACGTCGTGCCCGTAAAGATGCCGGCGTAGCCCAGTTGCCTCGTCAGGTAGACCGCCTGGATGCCATTCCATTTAAACGCCAGTTCGCCCCGGTTGTCGTCCCGGAACCGGCGGTACGCCCCGTCCACCTGACCCCCGCCCTCGAGCCCCGCACGAAACGCGCTCAGGCCCGTTTCATTGCCCTCGAGATAAGCCGTGCCCTTGAAACCCGAGCCCTTCCAATGGTCGATCTGCACATTCTCTCCCGCCAGCGTATGCTTCTTCTTCACTTCCTCCGGCACATCCAGCGGCACAAACCACTTCGACCGCAACGGCGGCAAAACCGCTTTCTTCACCGCCAGCGTCACTTGGCCCGCCGATCCCGGCGCATCCACTATTTCCGCCCCAAACTCCAGACCCGTCAACTGCATCGGAATCTCGTTCCCCTTCCCCAGAACCGACACCTCGTCAATACGCCCCTGCGCCGTCAGCGTCCACGGGTCGTTCGCGCCCTTCTGAGCCCATTCCAGCTTGACACCACGGGCTGCGCCACCCGCAATCTTGTACGGAGCAAGAATGCATTTCCCCAACGCGTCGATGTCGGCTCTCAACGCCGACGCCGTCACGGCGCGCGGCTCCCACTGCGACTTGCCACCCGCCGCAAACTCCGCTTCTATGTCGAATTCCGAACTCGCTACACCCGCTTTCCCCGTGATCTTCAACGTCTTGCCCGCAACCAGTTCAACGTGCGCACCGCTGCACGTCCCACCGATTCCCGCCGGCTTCAAAAACCACCACTGATACGCCAGATCCGCTTGCGTCGCGTCCACATCCACATCCGCAACCGTCTTCCCCGGAGTCCGCACCACGTTGCACCGGACGTTCACCGGCCCTTTCACCGTCAGGCCATCGAGCACCCCTTCCGGCATCAGCGCCTCGACCGCCGGAAGCACACCCGACGCCGTCAATTCCAATTGGCTCGCCGCAAAATCATAGTTGATGCTGCCTACGAACGGGTTGCCCCCGATCTCCGCCGTAAGCCGGTCCACCGTCACCCGGTTTTCTCCCAGCGTCAGGACACCCGCCACCTTCTCCGCGCTGATCCCCGTGCCCGTATGCGACAGCGAACCGTCAATTACGCTGAACGAACCCGACGGGCTCGACGACCCGCTGTTCCACAAAAGCGTCATCATGCCCAGCCGAAGCTTGCCCCGCGGCGAATCCGCCTCTTTCGGCTCGAACGAAAACTCGCCACCGCTGATGTTCCCCTGCACCGAAACCGCGGGCGCCTCCGTCGTACCTTTGAGCGCCACTTGAAGTTCGTATGGCTCCTCGAGCTTGATATCCAGCACCCCGTACTCGCTGGCGCGGCCCGTCACCGAATAATCGACCATGTCCGTCAACGGCAGTTGCGTCACGTCGAACCGCAGGTCAAACGAAGGCACGTCCTCCGAAAACGATACTGCCCCCTCGATCCGCCCTGCTACCTGGTTCGATTCCGCCTTGGCGCCCGTCAGCGTCAGCAGGCGCGTGCCCGAATCGTACGCCGCAACGCCCGTCAGCGTCCCCTCCGCCGGAATCAGGAACGCCGGCTGATTGTGCAGCACCACCCCTTCGAACCGCGTCTCAAACGCCACAATCAACGTGTTATTCGGATACCCCGCCACCCGCACGCTCGGCGCTATCACCCCCGACTCGATAAACCCTTCCGACGCCGGCAGGAACACCGCCAAGTCCCCCGCGCCAAACCCGGTGCACTGCATCCGCAAATCAAAATCGTCAAACGACGTGAACCGCAGATCGACTTTCGCCTCTTTCCCCGCGTCCTGCGCCAGCCGGCCCGAAAACTTCGCCGCGATATCCGGCGAGCCCTCGAGCCGCGAAACGTCAAAGTTGAATCCCGTCACCGTCAGCCGGGTTTCCCCAACCACGTTGACGATCTCGAGTGTCGAGTTGGACCCCGTAAGCCGGAACGACGGCATGTTCAACAGCGAATCCTGCTCGTCGAGCTTGAACCCACCCGGCGTCAACCATGGCGCATCCAGCGGCCGAACCACCTTGATCGTCGACCGGTCCGCCACCACCCGGTCGACCGTCACCGAACCGTAAAGCAGGTCCACCACATTAATATTGATAAAGCAACTCGGCGCCGAGACCGTCACCGACGGACCCGAATTCGCATCGAAACCTACCTCAACGCCCTCGATCCGCAAACCACGAAGACCGTTCACCAACACCGATCCCACCCGCAGACGCGCGCCCGTGCGAGATTCCACCTCCGCCTGAACCGTCGCACGAAGGTTCTCCAGCTTGTATTTGAGGTAAAGCGCGCCCCCCGCGAACAACGCCGTGATTACGAGCAGCACCAACAGCCAAGTCCGCGTCCAACGGCTGTAACGCCCCGCTTGAGAATCTGTGCTGCTATCGGGCAACTCGTCCGGTTCTTTCAACGCGTTGGGGCGCCCCCCGGCCGCGCCTCTCAGCGCCGTGCTTCTTAGCGCCGCGCTTCTCAGCGCCGCGCTTCTCAGCGCGCTTCGTGGGGCGTGTCCCGCTCTTATTTCTTCGCCGCCTTCTGCCCCTCCGGCTGT
>Ga0307376_10001306_pt1 | contig 27478 bp, 20 predicted proteins | sample TR2MG_FD_202536 | JGI IMG/M metagenome (GOLD analysis project Ga0307376, IMG submission 202536) | Soil microbial communities from Risofladan, Vaasa, Finland - TR-2 | ecosystem: Environmental > Terrestrial > Soil > Coastal area > Acid sulfate soil | place: Finland: Risofladan, Vaasa | collected...
GAGGCGCTGTCATAGTCCACGACCCGGCGCAACTGGTCGAGGATGCGGGCCAGGACCTCGTCCAACTCGAGCGTCGAGCCGACGACCGAGGCGACCCGCAGCAGGGTATCGGCCTGGTGGCGCCGCGCCCGCTCGGCACCGTACAGCCGGGCATTCTCCACCGCGACGCCCACCTCGTCGGCGATGGAGGCCAGCAGGGTCACCTCCTCCGCCTTGAAGCGCCGTCCTGTCTCGCCGATCACGCTGAGCACACCCAACACCTGTCCCTTGGCCCGAATCGGCGCGCCGACGAAAGCATGCGTGCCGCTGAGGGGGAGCGCCAGGAGCGGCCGCAGATCGCTCGCCACGTTGGGCACGGCCAGCGGTTCGCCGCGCTCGACGACCCGGCCCGCCAGGCCGCTGTCCACCGGCACCGGGTCGATCTCTGCCAGGAGATCCTGCGGGATCCCCCGCCACGCAGCCAGGCGCAGCGTCCCTGTGGTTTCGTCGAGCAGGTGGATGGCCCCCACCTCGCTCCCCATCGCCGTCAACACCGGGTCCAGCGAGCTTTCCAGAACCGTCTGCAGGTCCAGCGAACCGCTGGTCACGGCCATCACGCCGTACAGTGCCGCCAGGTCCCGCGTGCGATCGGCCACCCGCTGTTCCAACGTCTGGTGGGCCAGCACCCGCTCCGTGGCGTCGATGACGTATCCCTCCAGCGCGAGCAAGTCCCCTCCAGGGGAGAACACCCCCCGGCCCTGTTCCCAGGCCCATTTTTCCTCTCCTGTGGCCGTGGTGATGCGATAGGTGACCTGGAAGGGGATGTGCTCCTGCAAGGCTGCCTGCACCTCGCTCCACACGGACTCACGATCGTCCGGATGGATCAGTTGGCCGTAGGAGACGGCCTGGTTGCCGACCAACTCGGAGGGCCGGTAATCGGTCAGGTCGAAGCAGCCGTCGCTGACGAAATCCATCGTCCGGGCCCGGTCGTTGCGGCAGCGATAGGCCATGCCGGGCAGGTTGCTCATCAGGGTTGAGAGCGCCCGTTGGCTCTCCCGCAGTTCCTCTTCCGCCCGATCGCGCTCGTCCACGCCCCGCTCCAGCGACGCGGCCAGCTCGTCAAATGCGTGAGCAAGCTGGCCGAGTTCCCCGCTCCCGTAGGGCAGCCCGGCGCGTGCACTCAGGTCGCCGGCGCTCAACCGCTTTGTCGCGCGCACCAGCATGTTCACCCGGCGCAGGATGAACGCGTCGCCACCGAGCCACGCCGCAGCCAGCGCCAACGCCGTGACCAGTCCCAGTCCGGCCAGGTTACGGGCCAGCACTCGATTCGCGTCGGCAAAGGCAACTGCGGTGGGGATGCCGATGCTCACGTATACGTCCCCACCCGCGGGCGCACCGGCCAGCGGCGTGAACGCAAACAGGCGTAGGATGCCGTCCACGCCATAGGCCTCGGCCGTGCCCTCACCTCGCTGGGCCAGAATGGTCTCGACGATAGGGGCCTCGTCCATGGTCAGTCCGACCCACGTCTCCGGATCGGGGTAGCGGACCAGGATGGTGCCGTTGCGGTCGATGACGGTGAACGTCGACCCCGCGGGCAACCGGGCTTGGGCAGCGAGTTGGTTGAGCCAGGTCAGGTCCAGCGAGGCGAAGACGACTGCCTGTACCTGGCCCGCTTCGTCGAGGACCGGGCGGGCGACGCCGAGCGTCGCCTTGCCGCTGATGGGGTCCCTCTGGTAGTCGCCTATGGCGAAGCCACGCGTCTGGAGGACGCGCTGGAAATAGTCGCGATCGGCCATGTTGACCGGGCGTTCGGTGGGGATGGCGCTGCAGAGGACGTCGCCGTCCCGCGCGATCACGCCGAGGAGGGCGTACTGCGGGTATTGGTTCAGCAACCGGGCAAAGAACTCGGAGCAGGCAGCCGGGTCGGTGCCATGCACCTGGGGGAGTTGTGCCAGCGCGAAGAGAAGCTGGCGGGTATCCTTGATCGCGTCCTCCTGGGCGCCGGCGGCGATCCGGGTCAACCGCAGGGCTTCGCGCCTGCCATCGCTGGCGGTCAGGCGGCGCAACTCGGTGTACGTGTAGAGCGTCAGCCCCAGGGCCGGGACGACGGCCAGGAGGACGAGCAGCAGCAGGCGGAAACGTAGACTGGAGAGCGAGAGACGTGGCATTGTCATGCCTCACTCCGCTGTGACAACTGAACTATCCGCTACCCCACGACAGGAGAAACGTGTGTCATCAGATCAATTGTACCCTGCAAGCGCCAAGATGACAACACGCCGCCCGCATCGTAGAGCAGGATTGGGAGAATGAACGGATTAGGAGCGCCTGCAAGTGCCAAGATGACAACACGCCGCTCGCATCGTAGAGCAGGATTGGGAGAATGAACGGATCAGGAGCGCCTGCAAGTGTCCGCTTGCAGCGGGTTCGCTTTTGACGCAGTGCTCCTGCCTGAGACGCCCTCGAGGACGAGGGCTGGGAGCTTTCGGGTGCGAGCGTGTCATCCCCTTTTCAGCGGCAGCCCGGCGGGGGTGGAATGTGCAAGTCCTGATCCGTCTTAATCCTCCCAATCCGTGTCAATGTTTCAGCGACAGCCCGGCGGGGGTGGGATGTGCAACCCGACCGTGACCGTCTGTCCCGCCGAGGTCACCGACGCTTTGCCCACGATGGCGGTGCCCCGGCTCGCGCTCTTGAGCTCAAAGGTCATCGAGTTGGGCGTGGGCCCGCCCCGAACCTGTCTCTCCCACGCATACGTGTACTGGCAGTCCCCGCCACGCCCCTCGACAAAGATCGTGGCCGTCCAACCGCCCCCGCCGCAGTCCCGCCCCACCGGCCAGGCGTCGAGGCGCAACGGGCCGCCAGCGCACGTTACGCTGGCGAGCCGGGGGGCGGGCGTCGGGGAGATGGCCGCAGCGCCGACCCGCTGCCAGGCCACGCGCGCCATCGCCGCCTGGCTCCGGTCAAAGTACTCGACGCGCACCGCGTGGTTCCCCTGGGAGAGCGAGGTATAGCCGGTGCGGGTCCCGCGCATGGGGCGCCAGGCGTCGACGATGGCCTGGTCGTCCACGTATAGCCGCACGCCGTCGTCCGTCGTGGTGGTGAAGCGGTAACGGCCGGCCTCGAAGGGAAAAGTCCCGCTCCAGCGCACGGAAAAGTCGTCGTGGTTCATCCCCGCTGCTGGGGCCTCCCAGCCCCAGTTAAAGTCGAGCGCGGCGTCGGTGCGCACGAGGACGGGCACGCCCGTGAGGCCCTGGTTGTTGAAATACTCCCCCTGCCAGGGGCCGGGTGAGGCAACCGCAGGCGCGGACGCCGGCGCCGGCGCGGGGCCGGTCGGAGACGGGGCCGTGCCACTGGGCTCCCACCAGAAGCGGATGCGAGCCCCACCGCCGTGCTCATAGTACTCTACCTTGACGGTATGCGTGCCCTCCAGGTAGGTCCCGTCCACATAGTGCCATTCATAGTCCATCGGCCGCCAGTAGTCCATCACCACTCCCTGGTCCAGCCAGACGCGCACACCATCGTCGGAGCGGACGTTGAAGCGGTAGTATCCGGGGCTAAAGGTCACCTGGCGGGTCCAGGCGACCGAAAAGTTGTCGTTCGGCATACCGGCGGTGGGAGCGCCCTCGCCCCAGTCAAAGTTGATCCCGCCCGTTTCGCGGTCGGCGGTGTCCTCGCGGATCAGCACCGGCCCGCCGCGCAGCTCGGCGTTGTCATAGTAACGGCCTTCCCAGCCGCCGAAGGCGCCCAGCCGGTCCCACCACACGTGGGCGCTGGCCCGGCCGCCGCGCTCATAGTACTTGACGACGACGGTGTGCTGCCCGCCGCCGAGCGTGACGTCGCCCCAGCGGGTGTTGGACTGGTGTGCGCCGCCCCAGGCGTCGACGACGCGATTGTCGTTCACATAGATGCGCACGCCGTCGTCGCTGCTGGTGTAGAAGCGGTAGGTGCCGGCGGCGAGCTCCACGGTGTGCGTCCAGCGCACGGAAAAGTCGTCGGCGGGAACGGCCGGATCGGGGCTGCCCTCCTTCCAGTCAAAGTCGATGGCCGGGTCGTAGCGCACCAGGACCGGCGAACCGGTGAGGTCGCGGTTGCCAAAGTACTCGCCCCGCCAGCCGGCGCGGCTGCTGACCCGCTCCCACCCTACCTGCAGCGCGGCGCCGCCGCTGTGCTCATAGTACTCGATGCGCACGCGGTGGGTGCCCCGGGGGATGAAGCGGTCCACGATGGACCAGGCCGCCTCGCGGTCGCGCCAGTCGTCCACGACGAGCGTATCCCCCACCCAGATGCGGATGCCGTCGTCGGAGCGGTAGGAGAAGCGGTAGGTGCCGCTCTCGAACCACTCGTCGCGGGTCCAGCGGGCGGAGAAATTGTCGGCGGGGACGCCCGGATCGGGGCTGCCGTTGCCCCACTCAAAGTGCAGCCTGTCCTCGTATCGCGTGACGGCCGGTCCACCGGCGAGGTCGCGGTTGGCATAGTACTCGGCGTACCAGGCACCTGTCGCCGCTGCCCGGACCGCCGGCGCGCCGAGGCTCAGCACGGTCAACAGCACGATGGCTACAGCGCCGAGACGGTAGATCTGTCTTTTCATTTCAGCACCTCCTCGTGTCCTGCGCAACACATTTGGTCGGCATCTTGCTCACCCAGCTCCTCGCTGGGCGTTGACATCATACCAGGCTTTGGCCCGGCGCGCATCGGCTGGAAGACCGATCTCGGCTCGGACAAAAAGACCGCTTCGGGCGCGGCCTCTGGTGGGTCAAATGACCGGTGCGGCTACGTCAAATGACACAGTCTCCTGATTGACTGGCAGATCCAATTCGGGACGCAGATTCACGCAGATTCACGCAGATAGGGCCGCTTCGCTCAAGGATCGGCGTGGATCAGTGTCAAGCATCGGCCAATTTTTCACCGATACCGGCCTGAAGCCGAATGCCAACAACAGCATTGTGATCACGGACACGACGCTGGCGGGCGCCTACGTGACTGAGTTTGAGGAGACGTGGGCGGGGAGCTTGCACGAGGACAAGGCCGACAACACGCTCCATCTCCTGGACTGGGATGGCACCGGCGTGGAGCACTTCGCGCCTACCGACCCGGGCGGCCTTCGAGGTGTGGGGTGAGTTGACTAATGCAGGCCAGACGATTCACTCTGGGATGTTCTGCTGAACGGATGACGCGCTGGCTGACCGGGTCGTGGAGCGTCTGAGGGCGGGTGTGGAGGAAGGACGAGGGGCCGCTGACGAGACGCGGGAGGCTGAAGGCGGATCAACGCCGATTGATGTATGATAGCGTCTGTCGAGTCGAATATGCTATTTCCGGCGGAAGCACAGCGGAAGCCAGACAGACGTAGCCCCAGGGTTGACCTCAGACGCGGTCAGGTCGTACGTGTCATCAGGGCCGCTGGTCGAAACCAGGTTGATGACCCTGATGTAGTAGTACCCATCGTAGGCAGCGTACCACTTGGCCTGCGAGCAGAAGCCAGGACCGTCGTCATCATCGGACTCTATCACGCTGTTATTTCGGTTGCGGATTTCCATGTACGTGTCGACGCCGATCAGATTCTCGGTCGTGGCCTGATACCAGCGCCCATCCTTGACGTAGAAGGCGAACCAGTCCTCGTCTGGCCCTGCTCGACCCTCGTAAGGATAAAAGTTGAGATCCGCCAGCACGATCGACATCGCAATCGGCACGTAGTATGCCTCGTTGAAACTATCGTTCGGTTCGCAATCGTCCCAATCAGTCGGCTCGGCCATCTCGAATACGTCCAAGCAATACCCGGCCGTCTTGACAGTACTGGTGCTGACACCGACCGCCTCGACGCGGATGTAATGGGAGGCCGTGTTCGCCGTCCAGGATATACTGGTACTGGTGGCCGATGGAGAACTGTTATCGATCCACTGTTCATTGCCATTCCATAGGCCTATTCGTAGACTTAGACCTTGTGGGCTGTCGATTGCAAGACTGGCCCTGTACTTGTGCCCGTCCAGGGTGCTCACGACAAAATAGTCCAACGTCTCCGTGACCGGCGTGTTATAGACTTCACCAATGATGAATCCCCCAACGGGCACAGCGTCGGCGTCGTCAAAACTGTTGTTGGGTTCCGACTCACTGCCCTGCAACAAAGGGGTGTTTTCTGGAGCAGCCAGCGTGGCGGAGATGAAGGCGAACACCAGAAGCGCAGACACCGCCAGCCCGAGAACGATCAGTTGACGTCTCATCGGCACATTCCTCCTGGCAGGACGTATCCTGCCCTACAAGGTGCCTCTGCCAAGATTACTATACTACAAACAGCTTCAGAGTTCAAGCGGTACCGTGATACCGGGTATAGTTCAGGATGTTGAGGAACTTTGAGTGGTACGCCTGCTTCCAGGCCCACTGGAAGCGCCTACTTTGTACCTCGCCAAGTAGGGAATGCCTATTTCCTCCAAGGCAACTCTGCCCAAGCTATCGCAGATCTTGGGGAGGTGCTGAAGTTGAGCAAAGACCCTGAACTACAGAGGGGCGTGAAGTACGTGCTGAAAGCCCTGAAGACGAAATAGTTGGCACCATCAAGTCTGACCTCTGGAAAGGAGTTTGGGATTGGAGTGAACAGATAACGTCACATGTCCCCACGTTAATCGTCTTGATAGAGCTTGGATGAGTGAAAACTGATGCAGCCGGATAGAGGGACCAGAACCGACGATCCGGGGTAACAGGGAGCGTCGTTTTTCGTGGTGGGTGGTGTAGACATAGCCGCCAGTAGAACCGTTTCCAGCGCTTGGAACGCAGGCCAAAGTATAGATTGAACCCGTCGATGTAGGTGATAACGTGCTTCTTGGGTCAAGTTGCGAGACAAAGAGACGGCCCCCCAGAGGGGGGCGTCGGGCTGGAGATGCTATCTCCAGCGGGGTTACGATAGTATTTTACCGCATATGGTAATTCAGTCAAGTGTTTTTAAGGTGTGTGTGAAAACTATTGACTTTCGCACAATCTTCTGTTATACTGATCATTGGTAGACAAACGAGAACGCCTCGTGGTTTGTCGAGCCAAAACACCGGCCGAGGCAGCAAGAGTGCTAAGGAGGTAAGGATTGAAGGTATAAGAGCCCGCCCGCCATCAAGGTGTGGTGGGCGTTCTGTTCCAAGGAAGGGGAGGGTGTTATGTCCAAGGAAGAGGAGGGTGTTATGAATATGGCTCAGACTGAATCTGGTGCCAAAAGGCCTATCGCTCTGGTCCTCTCCGGTGGGGGCGGGCGGGGCGCATTTGAGTGCGGCGCTATTGAGCGGCTGACCGAGTTGGCGGGACGGTCCAGCTCGTGGTGGCCACCGGACATCTTGGTTGGCACCTCTATCGGCGCGACGAACGCCGCCGTGTGGGCTGTCGGTGGGACAGACAGGGTCCACGATATGTGGGATAGCATCCGCCCTCGTGACATGCACTGTCTCTTGCGCCTGTCACCCTGGCACAGCATATTGGACCGTGCGGCGTGGAAGAAGACACTCGAACGTTACGCGCCGGAAAGCGAACTGGCGAAGTTGACGAAGAAGCTTTACATCGTAGCGACCGACACCAACATCGGCCGTACCATCATCTTCACCAACGATCGAAAGCTTGACGAAAGAAGCCTCCTACCACAGTACAAATACCTGAGGTACCAAAGGGTCCCTGCGATCACGCACGATCATCTGTTGGCGAGTTCTGCCATCCCGTATGTCTACCCGAAGGTGGAGTTACCGGTGAAAGTGCAGGTGAAAGTAAACGGGTCGTACAGGATCGAAACCCAAAAGCACAAGTTCTGGGATGGCGCGGTGACGTACAATTCTCCGCTCGAGCCGGCCATCGTCGCCGACGCCAAAAGAATTTGGGCTGTCCTCCTCTCACCTTTTCACGAGCAAGTCACCACGCCGCTACCGGAACCCGGGCGCCGTCTCGTTGCCAAGATCAGCTATTTGCTCGACTTGGGGATCACGGCCACGTTTGAGAATGACCTGTACCAGATGCTCGGACGAGACCGGGAGTGCGCGGTGATCGCTCCTGAGATGTGGTTGAGGCTGTTCGACCATGTCTGTTACCGTCCTAAGCGAATCAAAGTGTTGCGCCCACAAGGTCGGAAGCAGGCCGAGGACAAGTGGAAAAAGCTCCCTCCATAACCCCCTCCCGCCAACTCAGAACAATGCGTAGGCTGCGAGAATCCAAGTTATGGGCACCATCGAGTCCAGCGGCCCGTTTGAGCGGGCACTGGCCGCCTGCTGATGGTCGCCTCCAGGCGCCGTCTGTGGGCCATTGTCGGGGTCGCGCCTGCCTGGGTGAGCAGGGAGATACTGAGCGCGTCGGAGCGCATTGGGGATAATAGAGCAGTTCTGTGGATCGGTGACAACTGATGAGACTGTGCAAAAAGGCGCAGAAACGACGCTCCTGGGGCAACTGAGAGCGCCGTTTTTCGTGGTGATCACCGGGATGAGCCGAGAATTTCTGCTGCAGAACTCTGAACCTGTCCATAGGGCGGGCTGATGGAGGCGGCGCTGTCTCGGGGCCATCCCTGGCGGTCCCTTACCTGTCGATCTGTAGGTGCAAGTGTAGAGCGATGTTGGAGCTTGACCTGCCGGGCTCTCTAGCACAACCTCGCCCTCGACAGATCTACTCTGCGTGCCCGGTTGCTGTCCCTCCCCTACCGCTTGAGTGCCCAGCGAAAGGCTCGATGGGACAAAGATGACCGGAGAGAGCGGTTATTAAGCTCCAAGCTGTGTCTGTGACATCTGCAAGTACCGGTTGAACATCAGATCGTGGAAGAACCCGGCGAAGGTCGGATCGTCGTTCAGAAGCTTGGAGAACCTGAAGCTCACGTCTACCATGTCTTGGATGCAATCGTTGACGACTTGGTTGAAGGTGAGGCGCGCGTTCACGCGTTGCTTTCGAAGGTGTACTGGGAGCGTCTTTTCGACTGCGATGGGGGTGGGGTAGTGGCGGCGATACAGTGAGCTGCTGCGCTTACCCTCTATTTGACGGGCAAACAGAAGGGGCGTTTTCTTGTCCGTTGTTTGGCCATCGCTGGCGATGACAGTGGGCCAATCGAATTGCTTGAGGAGGAAATCGATGCGGGGAATCGATCTGGTGGTGTGGGGTTGTCCAGGTGGGGGCTTCATAATGAGGCCCAGCCATTGGCAGATGGGCAGATTGGCACCACTTCATGGTGGCTGTGATGTGGTTGCCCTCGGCGGAAGAGATGCAGCTGCTCGCTGACAGTGCAGGCTGAGTCAGGAATCCGCTCCGCTATGTGATTCATCAATCTGAATGAGTGTCCAGGGGACAAAGGCTGAGAGGCAAATAGAGCAGGTAAACTACTGCTGAACGCGCACTGCATACTGATTCGCGAAAAGCCTGTCCAGAGCACTGGCAGCTATGGCTGCTCCTGCTCCCTGCACGACTACTGCTATCTCATGATTGGCCAACAATCCTCGTCTGGACAGGTTGGATGAGCCGATCAGCGCTATGCGACGATCCACAACAACGACCTTTGCGTGTAGGTCAGCTTCACCTTCGTGGACAAAATCGTAGAGATGGAGATGGGGATAGTTGTCGGTCAGACAGCGAAGTCGGGAAACTACATCGAGCGGCTGCGTGGCCAGACGATTAACGATTAGTTTGACCTGCACTCCTCTGGCCAGTGAAGCTTCCAGCCATTCGAACAGACAATCAACACTGCTGATAGCATAGGCAGTTAGAGTGATCTCCTGCTCAGCTTCTCGAAACAACCGTTCCAATGTGGACTCAATAGATCCAATACCATGCCCCATCCACGCCACGCCAGTGACAACTACACTGTTGCCAATCTCATTCACGGCAGATTCTCCAATAGCAAATTGCGATCCAGCCGCATATTTCGATGCTCGCATGAGGTTTCCGATACCAGAGCGCAGGCATAGCAGGCTGCACCATTATACTTCCCCGGAGCAAACACTTCCTCTCCGCATAGAGGGTCATTGGAGCAAGCATCCAGATTTCGAAAAGCGGTGTCCAGAACACGATCGAACTCAGGCACCAACGCTACCAGGCCACCCAGAGTGCCATCACTGCCAGGTTGAGAGGTGTAGAGCAATACCCCCCCTCCTGCATCGCCGCTGTTTTGCTGCACATCGACAAATACACGTTCTCTCACCGCTGCTGACGAGTATCCGGAATCGATAGCCAGAGCATTGATAAGACGATGAGCCAGAGTATGCCACCAGACAAACACAGGATGGAGTTGATCACGGTCATCAGGGTGGATACGTTGTTCAAAGCAATCCGGATCAATCCAGCAGTCGAACCAATCATTGGCTGCTTTTCCGTTGAGCGTGAAGTGGCGTGCATCCCTGTCAGGCTGTGAACCTGGATCCAAATCAATGAAGATTCCCTCACCGAAAAGCTCAACGCCAGGATACCAGAGGCGTTGCCCATCGTTATACACACGATCCACTGGAGAAGAATCCATAGGATCCCCGCCTGGAGCACGTCGGTAGCCGGTTTGAACCATTACCACCCGCAGACGATTGATGGGTGTGACTCGCAGCCGACGTCCACCCGGCCCAACAAAAGTACAAACCTGATTCCGAACAACCTCAAACTGCGGCGGTGCACCTGGAGTAGGGGATGGCTGAGGAGGAGCACCGCATGCTGCAGCATGATGCAGGGCCTCAAACTCCTGCAGACGCAGATTGCGCGCAGTTGCCGGCAGGCTGCCAGCCACTGTATCATTAACAGCGGCCAGGATGGTATCCTCTTCAAAGTTCTGAACCTCAATGAGGACAGCCGGCCGAAGCAATCCCTGCTGTATCAGGGTCTGAAGTGCATTCAGTAAGTCCTGTTTACTGTGAATGGGCGCTGTAGACAACACAGCCCGTACCACCGTGATCTCCAGCAACCGGTGAAGACGAGTAGAACGCGGGGGTATAGTCAGAGCCGTCTGAAGTTCTGCGATACGCAGGTTGGCTGCACCGCGCTGGATGATTCTCGAAGGGGTATCACACCCCGGTCTATCTTTTCCCAGTTCCGGGAAACGCCCGGAGCAACGCCACTCTCTGGCATAGGCAAGACCCAGGTTGATACTCGCGTTGCAGTTGGGACAGACGATATTTATGTGACGCAGCGCTCCTCCTCCTCCGCGCCAGAATAGGTAAGAAGGGCGACAATCCTGTTTTGTGTGGGAAATGATTCCAACCCAATCTACATCATCCAGATGACCGTCAGCACAGGCCCGCACGAAGCGAATGGCCTGACGTCGGACCTGTGCCCAGGCTTCATATCTGTTAGACAGCGGCTCACACCGAGGGCAAGCACGATTGTCACTACGCTTCTTGAGATAAAGGATTCCATGTTGCAAACAAAGTGCCCAACTGGGAAAAGGATACGTATCATAAATCCACTGAAAGTCCGGTTCTCCCAATTCTGCATTGGAGGGCAAACGCAGAATACCTGCCCCTCCAAGCAATGCCTGTGACAGGCGTAGATCGGTGATTTCGAAGTCAGCCGGGCGATGCTGTTCAAACAATCCCGAGCCATCCAGGGTTGGAATAATGCGAGGGCCATCTGGACCTTCCAGGATAGCTCCTGGACCATAGGTGGTGATGAACTGGGAACGTCTCAGGGATTGAGTCATTGGTTAACTCCTGAATCCAGTAGTTTCTTCCACGTCCCTGAGAGACTGAGGAGCATTCTCATAGGCTTCAGCCAGACCACGGGACCGGTGTTGGGCATCTCCCAGGACGACGTGTCGTTCTGGGGGACGCAGCACAGCAGCTTCATTGTAGACAAAGCGATCAGGATCTGGATTCAGATGTGCCAGGGTAGCCCATCGATCCAGTTCTGAAGCAGTCTCTTGAGCTGTGATGCCTGCTGGCGGTCGGCGCCCGGCGGGTTGCTGACCAGCTCGACTCTCAAGCAAATCCGGGATGGCACTCACCTCCGGGGCATGGCGATGCAGCCCCATGTGTCTGGCCTCCGCGAAGAACGCTCCACTGAGCCGTTGCTGTACTGGCCAGTCAGGATGCACTGGCTGGCCATTCAGTTCAGTGGCCTGGCGCAGCAGGATGACTGATAGTGGTCCAAGGGCTCGCTCCCTGGCGCGTGGCGAAAAGGGAGCCACGGTGATGGGCTCTACGTGGCGATAAAGCGCCCGATGATACCCTGTGAAGAACTCGTAGTGATCCAGGTCACGTGGTCGGCTGGCCCGGAAGAAGGTCACAATCAGACCTCCGCTTTGCCGGCCTACCCGCCCTGTAGCCTGAATATAGGCGGAGGTGGTCTTTGGCTGCCCCTGAACTACCATCAAATTCAGCCGATCAACATCCACGCCAGTACCGAACATTGAAGTGGCAAATACGGCATCCAGAGCATCAGGTGCAGAAACAGTCAGGTGCTGCAATAATGAAGGTAAATCCAATGAATTGGCTCGACTTGAGAGTTCCAGCCATTGATCGAGGGGACGAGCGTCTTCACCGGCCTGGAATCTTATGCGCTCAGGTATATCCTGCCGGAACAGGGACAACGCTCCCGCCAGCTCGCGTATAGCATTGAAATAGCCAACCAGTGTGTAGAATCGGTCCACTTCCGATATCTGGTTGGCTGACCCCTGTCCATATGTGGTCTGCAGCAGGGCTGACCAGATGCGCACAATGGGAGTCTGCGCTCCCTTCCCGGGTGCACAGATAGCGACATATAGGCGCCCGGGTCGTTCACTCTCCAGAGGATGGATTTCTGAATCGCGAGCAAAGAAGCGGTCGTCAGCTGATATGGCCCAGGGAGGAAATATGGCCAGACGTCGATCAAAGAGGGCCTGAACCTGTGGTTCTGCCTGACGGACTGTGGCTGTCGATGCGATATATTTCGGCCCTACTGTCTGCTCATCCTGGTAACGCTGACAGAGCAGATCAATGGCTGTCTCGTAGAGTCCAACCATACTCCCCAAAGGCCCTTCGATTAGATGCAGTTCATCCTGAAGGATTAAATCAGGTGGCAGAAAAGGTGAAACAGGTACATGCAGTGGATTGCCACGGGAACGACCAGGAGGATGCGGCCTGCAGCTTTGTGCCAGGTTGCCACATGATGGAGGTGCACCTTCGCGGTAATATCCCCAGCGACTGTGGTAATGCGTCACATTGCCAAACAGGGCAGAAGCCTTCGGCTCAAAAGCCAGCCGGGCAAATTTGTCCACAGTGGCAATGACCAGAGACGGACAGCGATGGTAGATCTGATCATCTACTGTAAGAGCGGGAATTGGAATCCGATTTGAAGTCCATCTTGTTACACCCCGACGAGCCCACTCAGGCGTCTCCTGCCATTGCGTCCCTGGCATCATAGGTAGCGCCGCTGTATGCTCTGTTGCCCTCACACCCAGCGATAGCTGACTGCTGCCAGGAGATGGTGCTGATGAACTTGTACGTGGCAGTGGCGATTGCTCTGCCCAGGCATGTTGGTTGAGCTCGCAAGCTGGCCTGGGACAGTAGATATCGAAATCACACTGGCGAGCATTGTTCTGGCTGTTGTCATAGGTAAGGATGAAATAGCCAGGCCGGGCAGGACGAGCCGCCAGCAGCTTTGCCCGTTGCCCCAGGGCAGGAGCAATGATCTGATACCACCACTCATCAACCTGACGAGCACGCAGGTTTCCTCCATCCGGGATGGTGAAAGTCAGAGAGAGAGTGCGATAACCATCTGCGAGAGGTGTGAGAGTGACTGCATCCACAACAATCTGAGAGTCTGTCAACTGAAACCGGGCAGGCGGTGGTGTGGTGGCCTGTCCTCCCCGGAATATGTAGTGAAGCACATGCTGGCCTGGTCCAAGGCCCTGATCGGGCACAGCCAGAATGGTCTTGCAACATGGGCAGGTGAGAACTTGCGCCGGCTCACCACTGGCCTCTATATAACGGGCTGTTCGCAACTTTCATTGCAGTCTCTGAATAGGGCCATTGTAGTCCTTGTCGGTGGCGCCCCGAAGTATATCCAATGCCCCCACATAGAAATGATAGCCAGTACCATCAGGGCCGGGCACCGGCCCTATGCTAAGCAGGTTGTTGGGAGATACACCTCCTCCCACCCATAAACCAGCCGAGAAACGAATGCCACTCCACAGGAAAGCCTCCTGATTGGTACAGGCTCGTGGTCGCCAACCAACATGGCCGTCGGGTGAGTCAAGCCCCCACACCCGAAGCATCTCACAGGCGGTGATCAGTCCCAGTGCTCGACGGAACTGTTGGATTGTCAGAAGGCGCAGAGTATAGCGGGAAAGCACACCTACACCACAACCTGTGAATTCACCGGTTTTGCTGTTACAGGCCCGTCGGCGGCGCAGGGCCAGCGCAAAAGCCGCCAAACCTAGATATGCCTCGGTGTTGCCTCCACCAGTAGGAAACCAGAGCAAGTCACAGATACGACGGTCGGAATGCTGAGGATCAGCCAGAGCAGGATAAAAGCCAATTGGAAGGGACGCCAGGTAAGTATCTGTCCTCTGGCCCACTGTGACTGCAAAGCAATGGCTTTGTTGGCAAAGCAGAAGGCAAGCCTCACATCGTCATCACTGGCCAGAATCTCGACGGCCTGCTGAATACGATTGGCAGCTTGCTGGCACTGCTGCAGATGAGCTTCAGCAATAGGTTGCTGCGTCGCTGACAGATTGGCTATAAGCGATTCCTGCCCGGCGATCCACATATGATAGCCATCAATCAGCGGTTGCAGGTTCATTCTCACCTGCTCGGGATCCCAGATCTCGGCCAGCGCTCCGGGATTAAGTGTCGGAGGAGGGCCAGACTCCGTGCTCCAGTCCATTTGAGGAGCTTCGATAGGATAGCATGGCACCATCTCGGTGCGTACGTCCGCTGCAGAGAACCTGGCTCGTTCTGAAGCGGGCACTGCTTCAGCATCCGTCCAGGCAAAGGGGGCCTCATCAGGAGATGCAATTGCACCGTGACTGCGCTCCGGATCAATGGCCTTCCAAGTGGCACCACACAGATGTCCTCGGGCCAGTGCCGTGCGCTCGCGGTAAAGCAAGGCCAGTGAGGCATCTTCTGCTTACAGGGATTCCTGTGCCACACGAGTGGGACCCCCAACTTTACCCGTTCTTACAGGTACAAGAATAGTATTGGGACAAAAACAGGTGTGGCAAAACTCACATACAAAAATATTATGGTAACTTGGGGCACTCCGACCTCCTGTTATCGATGGTTATTCGGTGACCGACTCTGGGAGGTGCTATAATGCTTGAAACCTTCTCAGGAGTCAAGTCGATGCGGACAGCCAAAGACAACACCAATCTGCCGAGACGCTACTATCGGCCACAATTGCGGCGGTGTCCACACTGCCACTGGAAGCTAGAACGATGGTGTACGCTTTGGAGCAAATATCTGGTAACACTGGATGGTCGGGGCCATGTTTTCAGCCAAGGTTACCGTTGTTCCAACCCTGCTTGCCCACACCCAGAAGCAGTCTATCGCTCGGCCGAGGCCGAGGTATTGAACTTGCCGGGGTGCAGTTTTGGCGTCGACGTAGTAGTCGAAGTCGGCTATCAACGATTCTGGATGCGTCGCACGGTCTTGGAAATTCATGCATCGCTCAAAGACCGCATCCTGATCTCCGAACGCCAGATCTTGAATCTCCTTGGCAACTTTCTGGCCTTGCTGCGAGCCGCCCAACCAGTCAAAGTGACCAGTTTGCTACCGCAATGGAGGAAGCTGGGGGGGCTGATCCTATCCATAGATGGGATGCAGCCCGAGAAAGGTAACCATGTCCTGTATGTGGTCCGTGAAACGCAATTGGATATCACCTTGGCTGCCGAGATACTGAAGACAGGCGACCACAAAACCATCAAAGCCAAACTGATTGAACCCATCAAACAACTGGGTATCCCCATCCGTGGCGTGGTGAGCGATGCCCAAGAGTCCATCCAGATAGCGATCGAGCAGGCGTTACCCGGCGTGCCGCACCAGAATTGCCAGTATCATTGCCTGCGCGAGGCAGGCCGGCCGACGTTTCTGGCTGACCGGGCTATGAAGACCGAGTTGAAGAAGAAACTTCGGGGCCGTTTGGCTACGGCGCGGCGCGCTATCGGCCGGCTGCCCGATAGCAGCCCCTATCGGCCTGTGTTGCTGAAATATGCGCGTTATATCCGTTTCACCCTATTGGAAAAGAGCATCTTACCTTTTGACTTGGGCGGCCTCCGCATGTTTCAAGACTTGGCAGCCCTCGAAGCTTCTTTGCACCGTGCCCGGAAAAAAGGGGGCACCGATTGCTCGACCGACTTATCAAGATCGTGGCAGTTCGTGAGCCTTTCACTGCCCAATCTGCACGCTCGAAGCGTCAGCTAGAGTGGCTCGTTGACCTACAGCGACTCCTTAACTCGACGACTGAAACGCCTCCCCACCCACCTACAGGCGCTGAGGTCAGTGCACGAGTAGACAAGTATCTATGCGCCCTGAGCCAGCAGACTGACTTGGATGAGATGGACACAGCCATAGCTTAACACATCGCCCAAACCTTTCGCAACCGTTGGTGGGGCCTGTTTCGGTGCTACGATGTGCCTGACCTGCCACCCACCAACAATGATTTGGAAACGTTCTTCGGTCGGCTGAAGACCGGCCAGCGACGAGTGACAGGGCACAAAAGCGTGAACAGCTTCGTCTTACGCTATGGGGCCTACGCCGCCTTCGTTGACCTTTCTGAGTCCCAAACTGAATTACTGGCCCGGCTCCGGCAAGTCGACCGTGATGCCTATAAACGGGAACGGCAGCAACTCCAGACGATTCTGGCTGAAGCACGGGACCAACATCGCTTTCGACACAAACGCAACTTGGCGCTACAAGAATTGGAACTTGAATGGGCTGCCGCCGTCGAAGCGGCATCCCGGTTGCGAGAGGCCGAAGCATCAGCGAAGGATAGGCATCGGCCGATTAATTTGACATAATATTTTTGTATGTGACTTTTGCCATAGCTGGACAAAAATGCACCCGAATCTGAGGTTGAAAGAGGTGATCGCCAGTAGTTGGGCGACTGTCCTGTGTGATTCTGGTGGTGTTGACAAGAAAAAGCGAGACCCGCCAGCAGCTATCAGAAACCGGCCGCGTTCGCAGTTGTAGAGAGACCCCCTCGGCGGCACTCCAGACACCATCCTGATCCGCCCGGATAGGGCCTGTCAAAAAGGATGCTGGCTGACGTTGCCAAACCTTCTGATGGGGCTGGTAACGCGCCCAGGTAGCACACACTTCAATCTGTGGCAGTTTATTGGAGGCCCTGACAGTAAATGATAGACCAATCGAGCGCGCCAGGGATTTCGGATCCAGGGGAGGCGAGAACACACCTGGTACCACCGCATACCCATGAGAGCTTTGATCTTCTTCACCGGCTACTTCTTCGATGACTTCTTCTATGTCAGCATCGATGTCATCAGGTTGGCGAGAAGCACGATCTGGTGCCAACACACCAGTTATGTACTCATCGCGTGGATCCTGATCCTCGGGCAATGCCTCACAAAAGCCGTAGCGAGGTCCAAGCACCTCTTTGACTAGCTCAACCAGAATGCTGTCACGTTCAGACAATACAGCACCTCCCAATTTGGGTGTGTTCAGCTGAGAAACTCTTACAAGGCCATCGAGATACTGATACTGACAGAATCTAGTCCGTCTTCCTATCAGGCATAGATCTGTGCCTGGTGAGTACTGCCTCTAACTCAAGGTCTGGTGTTCCAAGGCGACCGAAAAACCGAGTAAACTGAGTCAGTACTGCGTCGGCAAACGGGTCATCCAGAGAAGTTAATCTATTCAGTTCCCCCAGGTGTTCGTGTGCCAGTACTACCAATTGCTGGAAATCCACTACCAGATCCGGCAAGTTAATTGCACCAGGCAAGAAGTAAAACCTGTCCTGTTGAGCTCTCTTTCGTCTGTTCTTCAAAAGCAACTTCAGTCTTTCTTCAATCTTTGGCGCAGTGTCTGGCAAGCTTTCTTCCCAGGATTTGTATTCATCCTGTTCAGCCAAGAGTAGACAGCGAGCAAAAAGAACCCACTCCGCCTTTTCTCGTCCAGTCACCAAGTCACAAGATGGTGTAACCAGTACCCAATATCCATCCTGTTCCTCGATTCTTCCTTGATAGATATCGCCTGCTAGCGGTGATGCTTCTACTGGTGGCATCACATAGTATTGCATTGGATGTACTCGCCCTTCAGCTGTGACAATGTCACCTAGCTCACCAAGATCACAGGCCAGCTGTCGAATTCCTGAGCCAGACAACGACATTGCCATTCTGCGAGCAAGCAAATAGGCCAGGGCAGTGCGATCGGATGTGCCGCCGAATTGATCCCAGTGTTCTGCCACAAAGCCCCACATATAGTCACGTTGAATTACCTTCAGATGACGAACGAGAGCACGATTCAGAGATGGTATGCCCGTTGCCAAAACTGTCTCTATTCTTGCCAACACTTGTTCTAGCCCTTCGGTTTTCTCTACAACCTGAATCAATGGTTTCTCTTTGCTTTCTATGTCTCTAACCAGATGCGGTACTGCAGTGTAGAATATCACAGGAACAAAACACCTTTGTTTGATGGATTGCAGAACGTCGTATCCCTTGTCCTCTTTCAACACTCCACCTGCGTCCAACTTGACGTCCAAGACTACCATGTCGAAATATCGTTTTTCCAGTTCGCTCAGAGTAACATCGAAATCGGTCGCAGTCTCTACTAGCAGACATTCTCCTGCATCATTAATGGGGTCTGCTTCCAAAAACTCCTTCGCACTTTTGCAGATTTCGCTATCGTCATCGACAAATAGAACATGCCATGGACTAGGCATCTGCTACCCTCCTACGCAATGTGATGCGAAAAGTGGCTCCTGATAATGGGCCGTTCTCTATCAATTCCAGGCTACCATCATAATAGTCACTGACGATCTCCCCCGCAATAGCCAGCCCCAGCCCTACACCATTAGGCTTGGTAGAGAAGTATGGCTCAAAGATACGTTCCTGGAATTCTGGATCCACACCAGGTCCACTGTCGGAAAAGAGAATCTCTACTTCGCTCGGACCTTTGCGCTGTACCTGTACTTCGATCTTGCGTTCATCTTGCGGCACTTGCTCCAGCCAATACAAGCTGTTGTCCAACAAGTTGATCAACATTTCTTGAATCTCGGCCGGGTCCAACGTTCCCCAAGTTGTAGTTTGGGGTAGTATCACTTTAGGGTTAATCTCGCCGATCTTCGTATCCAAAACAGCAAATGCGTCGGCAATAGTCTGCTCTAGCCGTATCCGTTTGGGACGTCCGCGCTTACGTCCACCAAAAGGTTCAATCCTGTTGAATACAATGGCCAGTAGACCAGATTGTGCGTCGCTGGTTTCAAAATCTTCATTCAATCGCCGGACCAAGTCCATAGTAGCGCCATGAGCACGCCGGATCGCACGCAATCCACTTTGAGTAGCATTACGGATCTTTGCCAGTGGAATTCGACCATCATGCAGCACTGTGTCAATCAATTGACCCAAAGTCGCCAATCGACGATAACGAGCCAGAACTGTTTGTACCTGGTCAACTCGTTGTTCCAGATCCTGCTCTTTTTCCCCTACCAGTTTGATTAAATCGGTATCATCAGGATACTTCTCTCGGATGAGTTCGGCAAGGGCCTTCAGATCAAAATCAACAAACAAACCCTTTGTAGGTATCTTCTCCTTGCGCGGACGCAGACTATAGCGCCGTGTTTCCAGTTCATTCAAGGCCAATTCAACCAGTTGGCGCAAATCATCCAATTCAGACCTGTCAACCAGGCCTTCCCGATTGCTCTGATCGCGCAATCCTGGATTCTTGTCGAAGGAAATGATAATGTACCCCACAATCTGATTGTTAGAGAGCCGCATAGTAGGATTTTGAACCCGGCGCAGGTCAAGGCGCAACCAGTCGTTTAATGGTTCGCCATACGGCAGAACTCTGAAGCCATCTCTATAAATACTGACGCCTGCCGCATCATTCAGATCCTTGCGCACATCTTTGAGAGTTGAGTTATACTCCCGGGCCAGTTGGGCCATAGATGTCTGATCTCGATCCCAAACGCGCAACTCGATATGAAACGTTCCACAAGTAGGCTCGCGCTTCCGTTTCTTTTTCTGTCCATCTTTCTCTCGTACCTCTTCGGTTATGAGGAACTGCCCGCGGATTGACTTTGGCTCATCTTGCCCTCTTAAACCAAGTCTCAAGCAGTAGCGACCTTTGTCATCTATATCTCCTCTGACTGTATAATGTGGATTTCTAATCGCTGTTGGAGGCTCGACAAGACCGGCTAAATCTCCGAACGAGTCAGGAAGTTGCAAGAAAACCTGAAACCTGTCTTCTTGCGATAGTCGTTCTTCATAAAAGAATGGAGAAACAAGCCTGGATAGATCCGTGCGCATTTTCTCCAGCAGATCCCTATCCCAGGCTGTGCGCAAACTCTCCATGCGCAGGATAGTACCGTGTGTGAGATCGCTGGGCTCTGGATCCTCTTCATCCACTTTCCACAATTTCTCAATGGTACCTTCGGGACAGATTTCGCCTGGGTCTGTTTCTTCCCACAAGACTTCTACCTGATCCAGGTATTTGCTCTCATCGTCAAACTGGCTCCAATCAAAGAATGCCCGTACCTCGCCGATTGCTCTGGGGCGCCGCGTCACAACCTCCAGGTAATTGGCCAGCTTGGCCGCAGCGAATCGTCCAATTCCTTTTTCTCCCAGAACGCGGCGCTTCTTCCCTTCGCTTTGGGGCTGACGTTTCTTGATCAGAGTGGCTGGCTCCATCCAGGTGGTTTTGATTGTCTTGAGAGTCATACCATGACCATTATCGATAACCTCAATGCTGCCCTTACCAATTTCTAATGGTTCATTGAAGCGTACCAGTACGCGGGTTGCATCAGCGTCATAAGAGTTCTTCACAAGTTCAAGGATAGCAACTGTTCCGTTGCTGATAAGCTCATCTCCCAGAGTGCGCATAATACGTGCTCTGGGACGCAAAGAGGTGCTTCCTGAGGAGTCTTCAACTCGTTTAGTCATCGGGTAGTAACTCCTTTCTTCGTTGTTCTGTTCCAGAAAACATCGACTTTAGCATAATGAATCCTCGATTGCTAGTCCAGGCAACTGTTTCCCTAGTTCGACAACTATTCCGGTTTGTCCCCTGGCGAAAACTGCGCCGCTGCATCTGCAGTTGGCTCTGTCACTGGCTCGTTTTCCTGTTGCCTGATTGCATCGATCAGCACCTCACCAATCGCCCTTGCCATCACAGGAGGCACCGCGTTGCCAATCTGAACAAACTGGGGGCCTCGACTTCCACAGAAGATATACTCGTCCGGGAATGACTGCAGTCGTGCTGCTTCTCTTACTGAAAGAGTGCGTGCCTGCAATGGATGTACGAAGCTATTTCCATCCTTGCGCAAATGAGAGACAATGGTCTTGGATTGCCCCTCCCACATCAGTCGATAGTATTTATCCTTGAAGGATCTCGTGCTGTATTTTGCGAAAGGCGGCTGTTCTCCCGTTTTTTTCTTCAGACGCTCCACCAGCCCAGCATATGTTTCGCCTTGCCGAAGATGCGAATACAGCGTGACGTCATCCTCATTGTTGTAGCGGGTCACGTGGTTGAAGAGAATTCTTGTGGTTCCACGGATGTCGAACCTGTCCAGATATGGACCGGACAATGCCCTATCAAGACCTGCCGGATCATTGTGCTCTGTCACCCACCGTCCATCTGCCGTATCGAGAGGTGGAAGATCAAAGAGCGCATGCTTGAGAGCGATATACTCTTCCTCAGGAATTGCAGGTCCCAGTCTTTCCAGGTCAGGGATCACCTCACCGTATCGCACCCCCACGATGAAATATCGGTGTCGTCTCTGGGGAATCCTGAAATCTACTGCCTCCAATCTAAGCACCTTTACACGGTACTTAGCTGTTGTCAGTCTTTCGGCAATGTACTCCGCGAAGGATTTCTCCTGGATCTCAGCGCTGCCCAGACCGGGCACATTTTCAATAACCACGTAACGGGGTTTCAGCCTCTGCGCAAGCTTGATTATCGCCTGGAACAAATGGTTCCGGTCGTCGTCCTCAAACCGGTAATCAGGCCCGAATCGCTTCTGCCCGTTCTTGAACTTGTGGGGTACTCGATTCCCCATTAATGAAAACCCCTGGCATGGTGGCCCACCTACCAGGAGGTCCAAGCCGCGATCACCCAGTAAAGCTGCCAGTTCCTCCACATCCACTTCGCGCGCGTCATGCTCGATGACTGCCTCGTCACGCATCCACGGGTGATTTAGACGGTAGGTCCTGATCGCATTGGGATCGTTGTCAATCGCGGCCACAATGTCGAAACCAGCCTGCTCAAGGCCCAGCGAAAATCCTCCAGCGCCGCTGAACACATCGATCGCTGTGGGATGTGTCCGCTCTACGGCCATCGTCTGCTGCTCGCAGCGATAGTGACGACAGAACTTTCTGATCTCGCATCCCTGACAGAACGGTTCACGCGGCTTGCAGACCTCGCGCCCCAGGGCTACAAGGTTTCTGTGGAGATCCCCCCGCATGTGTGGGGGGATCAGTATTCGCAGATCTCTTTCCGCCTGTTTATGGTCTTCCTGTGTCCACCCAAAACCAAGCGGCTCAAACACCCCCAATCGCGTTAAAGCGCGGATACAGTGTGTGTCAGCCGGGAAAATGTCTGTTCCCCGGGAATACATCAGAATGCAAGCTGACGATTTGGGGCCTATGCCGGGCAACCCCTGAAGAAACCTGTCTAACTCCTGGTCGGTCATCCGGGCAAGATCCGCTTCCTGGATTCGCCCGAACTCTTTGCGAATGCCCGACAGTACACCCTGGATGAATTTCACTTTATGGTCTTCCAGTCCACCTCCCATAATCACTGCTTTCAGATCTCTGGGGTGTGAATCCACAACTGCTTCCCAATCAACAAACCTTTCCCGGATAGCAGCAAAGTGTTGGATAGCATCTTCGATTTTCGACCGACGGGTAAGCAGGATAAATACAAGCTGATCAAGCACATGGGGTTGATTGCCCCAGTTCGGCGAGCCAAACCATACCATGAGGATTTCGTTCACTATTCTCAGCGTCAGTAGGGCTTCGGTAAGTTGGTCTCGGATCCACCGGCTTGCCCGGGCACGAATTTCCTTGTCTCCAAGCCATTGCTCCGGCTTATCACCTTTCGCAATCTCACGAATGCCCTCATGCAGAATCTTATGATGGCCCGAACCGAGGTCAAACTGCCCTAGAACAAAGCGTGCAGCGGCCTCTCGCCAGGACTTTTCCTCCGACGACGTAAACCTCAGACTGCGTGGGTAAATCTCGGCGCCGTGGTCGGTCTGATAGTACACTATGTGTGAAATAGGCTCAGTCATTTGTGTCTTGTGGTGTGAATTGGGTGCCATACCTGCAAGTGGGGATGGCCTGAGTGAAAGTATACTCCGCTGACGTGAGAGGTCAAGTAGCTGTATGCTCGGGATAGCACAGCAGGTGATATTCTCGCATCTCCATGGGAAGTTGATGGTCCGTTCTTGAAAGCGCTCCACACAGGGAACATAGCAGGGGCTCCATCCATCTGGGGGAGCCCCTGCTGCTCACCTACGATCCAGTTCCATTGGTTACGGGGCTGAAACGGCAGGTTGGCGTCCGAAGAGGTTCAACTGCTGTGCCACCACCGACTGGTTATTGCGTCCCTGCCGACCGGTCGGCTGCGCACCGTGGCGCTGGAAGAGGTCGGCCATCGCCCACTGGTGTACCATCTGCTGCGTCGGAGTGTGCTCGCAATCTGGCGCAGACTCCACGGTCAACTCTGGCACTGGTAGCGGCGCTCGCTCAACGGTGGGGACCGCCTGAGCCACCCGCATCTGCGCGCTGACCGCCCCAGCCCTCATCTGCTCGACGCTCTTGTACAACGCCTCCTTGTCGAACACCGCCCGCTGCGCCGCCGCCTATTAGCACGAACTGGCCGACACCATCTCCATCGTCAAGCACGCCGCCGTTGGGGGCCCCTCGCTCTCGGCCGAGGAGCGGGTGAACCGGGCCATGGCCCGGGTGCACGCGGGCAGGACGTTCACGCCGGAGCAGAAGCGCTGGCTGAACTTGATCCGCAACCACCTGGTCGAGAACCTGGCCGTCGACCGGGACGACTTTCGCCTTCACCCGCGTCGGCGCTACCTGGGGCCGCGTGAACCGCGATTTTGAAGGTCGACTGGAGGCCATCATCGGGCGGGAAGCAAGTACACTTGCTCTCTTCTGATGCTCTGATATACTAATACTCGGGCAATCAGAGAGAGGATATGGCAATGAGTACGATGACAGTGCGGGTCGCCAAGCGAGGGCTGCTGACCCTTCCGAAGGCGTTGCGGGACGCCTACAACATCGAGCCGGGTGACGCCCTCACGCTGCTTGACCTGGGCGGCGTCTTTGTGCTCTCTCCCCGTCTCTCAGAAGTCGACGCGCTGGCGGAACCCATCGCCGCCGACCTGCAGGCGCGGGGTGAGACGCTGGAATCGATGCTCCAGGCTCTGCGCGAGGAACGGGAAAAGGTTGCAGCCTGATGCAACCTGGGAGCGAATTGAGCAGCGGAACGGGGACTGCCGGACCCGTTCGCACGTAGGCGTGCTCACTCCTCGGGCGAATGATATCTCTGTCACCGTTCGGTAGGAGGGACTTGACGCTGTCGAACGACGCGAGGGAGGAACCAGGAGGCGGATGATGTCCAGACGATTACCCGACAAGCCCCGGTTTTCATCGAAGCACAAACGGCTGCTGCGGGACACGGTCATCGACGAGAGCGGCCCCGGCACCATTCTCCACGATTTCGACGCGCTGTTGGCGTTCATCGGGGAGCAAGAGTTCCCGGTCACGGGCATGCATCAACTGCCCCGGCGGACGCTGCCCGAGATCAACGCCCGGCTGGCGCGCCCCCTCCAACTGGGCCTGAAAAAGCCCCTGCAAAAGTCGTACCCCCACATCCACGGGCTGTACCTGCTGGTGCGGGCTTCGGGGCTGACCTGCGTCGAGGGGACGACCAGGAAGCCGCTGCTCGCCGTCGACGAGGCGGTCCACCGGGCGTGGGAGGGCCTGAACCCCACCGAACGGTACTGCACGCTGCTCGAGACCTGGCTGTTGCGGGGGCTCCCCGAGATCATCGGCGAAACGGGACGTTTCGGGGCTCGTGTTCCCGACATGTTCATGGAGTGGCAGTGGTTCTTTCTCCGCATCCCTGACGAAGGAATGCCGGTCGCCGGGGACAAGGAGGTCGAGGCCCCGCTGCGCTTCACACCGGGCTGGCACAACCTGGGCCTGTTGGAATTGTTCGGCCTGATATCGGTCCGGCACGGCCCGCCCGAGCCGGGAAAAGGCTGGCGCATCGAACGGATCGACCGCACGCCGCTGGGTGACGCGCTGCTGGCCCTGCTCCGGGCCGAGTCCTTTGGCGACTTTGGCAGTATCCTGTCGCTTGAAGCCGGGGAGAAAATGCGCTTTGGCGTGCTGCAGCCCGCGCTCCAGCCCTACTTCCCCGAGTGGAGGAACAACCTGTCCGTCCCCGAGTGGGCCTTCCGGGAGGGGACGCACGTCTTCAAGGTCTCGTGGGGATGGATGTGGCGCCGGATCGCGATTCCGGCCGGTCACACGCTGGACGCGCTGGCGTCCGCCATCCTGGATGCCATCGCGTTCAGCCACGATCACCTGTACGAGTTCACGTATCAGAACCGCTTTGGCGTTCTGGAGCGGGTCAGTCATCCTGACGTAGAAGAGGGACCGTGGACAAGGGATGTCCTGGTCGGCGACGTGCCGCTCCGGGTCGGTCAGACGATGACGTACGTGTTCGATTTTGGCGACTGGTGGGAGTTTGACGTCACGCTGGAGCGTGTCGACCCCGATATGGCGATCGAGAAGCCGGTCGTGCTGGAGAAGCACGGGGAGCCTCCGGAGCAGTACAGGTGATAATGAATGATGGGCGTATTCACCGTTCGTCTAAACTCGACAGACATGGTATACTCACCGTAATATGCACGCTCTAAACCTTGCGAAGGTTACACAGAGCCTCAGCCACTGCAGTACTCGGTTAGAAGAGACATCTCTGGTTTTCAAGCTTTCGCCAAACCTTCGCAAGGTTTCAGAGCCTCAGCCACTGCAGTACTCGGTTAGAAGAGACATCTCTGGTTTTCAAGCTTTCGCCAAACCTTCGCAAGGTTTCAGAGCCTCAGCCACTGCAGTACTCGGTTAGAAGAGGCATCTCTGGTTTTCAAGCTTTCGCTAAACCTTCGCAAGGTTTCAGAGCCTCAGCCACTGCAGGACTCCGTTAGAAGAGGCATCTCTGGTTTTAAGCTCTCGCCAAACCTTCGCAAGGTTCACGGAGGGCTTGGACGAGATTGATGGAAACGAGGAAATACTACCACAGCCTGCGCTTCAAGATCACGGTGGGGTTGCTGCTCGCCGTCATCGTGATCCTGGCGCTTTCGTCCTACCTGCGATACGTCAGCTTTCGCCACCTCCTGGTAGAGAGCCTGGAGCACCCTGCGGCCAGCACTGAGGAGGTGGTCCAGGCGCAGATGGCCGCCTACCTGCGCAGCAGGCTGATCCTGTCGGCCAGCTCGGTCGTCGTGATCCTGCTCATCAGCGACCTGATGATGAGCAGGATGGTCGTCGGCAGACTGAAGCGATTCTTGAGCGTGGTCAAACGGATCGGGCCTGGCAACCTGGATGCCCGGGTGACGGTCGGAGGCCGTGATGAGATCGCAGAGTTGGCCGAAGCGTTCAACCGCATGACGGGAGAGTTGCAGCGGCAGACTGAAAAGCTCTCGACGCTCAACACGCTTGCGGTCACGGTCGGCCAATCGTTGGACCTGGAGGAGGTCCTGCGCACCGCGCTGGACGAGGTACTCGAGTTGACGCGGTTAGGAGCCGGCTGGATCAGCCTGCGGGATGAGCACGGAGCCAAGTCCCGCATCGTGGCCAGTCGTGGCCTGCCCGAGCGAGCGGCGCTGGCACACGCGCATTGCGCGTGGAATCAGAGTGTCTGCGCCGGCGTGTTCGAGTCGGGCCGCCCCCAGGTCTTTCACGATGGGCAACCGCATCCCTGCCCGGCCGCCGGGTACCTGCAAAAAGACGGGCTCGTTTTTCGCGCCTGTGTCCCTCTCAAATCCAAGGACCTCGTCCTGGGCGTGATGAGCCTGGCCGGGGGTGCCTCAAGCAACATGTGGATGTTCACCGAGGACTCGTTGGACATGCTGACGGCCATCGGCCGCCAGATCGGCATCGCCGTCGAAAACGCCAGCCTGTACGAAGAGTTGCGCCAGAAGGAAGTGCTCCGCAGGCAACTGCTCGAGAGGAGCATCACCCTCCAGGAAGAAGAGCGCAAGCGCATCGCACGCGAGTTGCACGATCAGACCGGCCAACGCCTGACCTCGATCATCATGACGCTCGGCGTCCTCGAAGAGGTGGTCTCCACGCCGGAAGCGCGGGCACACGTACACGATCTGCGCAACACGGTGGCCCAGATCCTGAAAGAGGTGCGCGACCTGG